>Ga0209059_1000272_pt1 | contig 23194 bp, 12 predicted proteins | sample GraSoiAngelo_151_FD_186165 | JGI IMG/M metagenome (GOLD analysis project Ga0209059, IMG submission 186165) | Grasslands soil microbial communities from the Angelo Coastal Reserve, California, USA - 14_1009_12_20cm (SPAdes) (version 2) | ecosystem: Environmental > Terrestrial > Soil > Grasslands ...
TATTCTCATCCAGTTTTTCACCTGGCGGTCTATTTTCCTGGTTAACGTTCCGATCGGAATCTTCGGAACATACTGGTCGCGTCGGAGACTGAAAGAGATTTCTCAGCCGATGCGGGGAGAAAAGTTCGATCTGCTTGGCGCGGCCAGTTTTTCGAGTTCGATCACTCTTCTACTGCTCGGCCTAACCATCGGTAGTCTAACAGATACTCTGAACCTAGTTCTCGTCGCGTCGAGTGGAGTCCTCATGGTCTTCTTCTTTCTTGTCGAGCGTCGAACCAAGTTTCCAGTTCTCGATCTCTCCCTGTTCAGAATCCGCGTATTCACCGCTGGAAACATTGCCAATCTGCTCAGCGGTCTCGCGTTTGCAGGACTTGCCTTTATTATGACTCTCTATTTCCAGCTCGTAAGAGGATACGATCCGCTACACGCGGGAATATTTCTAATCCCTCTTGACGCTACTCTGATCTTCATTGGACCAATAAGTGGTACTCTCTCAGATAAATGGGGGGCGAGGGGTCTCAGCACTCTCGGTCTCATAACGGCAGCCGGAGGGTTTTTCGCCTTGTCAAGATTCGATCAGTCTACTCCCTATTCTCAGATCGTGGTAGGCCTGGTGCTTGTAGGATTTGGAATCGGCCTATTCCGCAGTCCGAATGCTAGTTCTGTTATGGGTTCGGTGCCAGCCTCAAAGAGGGGAATCTCTTCCGCGGTAAGAGTTACCATCATCAACACAAGCATCGTCGCCAGCATCCCACTGGTCTTAGCGCTCATGACTGCTGATGTGCCGTACGATAAGCTGCTCAGCATTATTGGCAACCCGAATCTTATCATGAGCGTTCAGACAGCGAACGGATCGTTAGGCGGCTTTCTTCCCGGCTTGCAGCATGTTCTTCTAGTGTTTTCAGGGATCATTCTTGTCTCCTCAGTCTTCTCTCTACTCCGAGGGTCAGCCTAGGAAGCGGGAGTGTACTCGACTATTATCGTCGCTGAGCTGGTATTGACAGCGACGACGTCCCAGTTGCCCTGGCTTGTGGGAGTAAATCTTAGCGTCGTCTGGGCTGTCTGCACGTTGAGGATACAGCTATCGAATGAAAACGGGATTCCTCCGGTCGAGTTATTGAAAGTCCAAGCAATGAAACTGGACTCTGGCATCACGCAGAATGATGCCATTCCGTTCGTCACGTTAACTCCTATTGCAAAATTGTCAGTGCTGGAAACTCCTCGTAGCGTAAGAGAGTAGACTCCTGGATACATTTCGCTTCCCCCTCTGATGGTATGGGTTACCGGGGTCTGGATTGTTCGCGCAGGAGGATGTGGAAGGTAGGGTATGCTTGCAAAGACGATTCCAACAGAGAGAGCGACGATGATTGCAGCTATGACGATTGTTCGTCGTCTAAGGAACCTTCGTGCCATGGGTTCGATCTTCTTCCGGGACAGGTTTCTAGGTTTCCGCGTCTAATAAACGACGTGCGGAAAATTGATTTTGGATCTCCTTCCGCGTCGGGATTAGGCTTGCATGGAGTCTCGAGTCAGGAATCAGCCTGTGATAATCGGAATCGTGTTTGGAGCCCCGGCCGGGGATTGAACCCGGGACCTACAGCTTTCTCACTTGGGGTACAAGGCTGTCGCTCCACCACTGAGCTACCGGGGCTGTCGCGTGGTGGGTGGAGTTGAGGCTAAGATAAGTTCTACTGAGTCAGGTGGTTCAGTTGTTTTTCTGGTTCCGCATTCTGTCTGCGGCTCTGACGAGTGCGTCCACACCCGGAAGGCTCTGGCCCGAGAGTAGTGAGAGCATCGCGCCGCCGGCCGTGCTGACGTGTTTGAATCTGTCATCTATACCAAGGATTGAGGCGAGACCCACCAGGTGTCCGCCTCCTATGACTGTGTAGCCGTTGCTCTTGGCCATGGCTTCTAGGACCTGTTTTGTACCGAGGTCGAACCCATCTCTCTCAAACACTCCGAGGGGTCCGTTAGCGACAATAGTGGCTGCTCCCTCCAAGGCTTTCGAATATTTTTCGATAGTCGTGGCTCCAATATCTAGGGCCGATTCTTTCAAAGGGACATCTATGCCTCTGTCAGTTCTCTTTCCACGAGTATCTGCATATGCAAGGTCAACTGGGACCTCGATCCTGTCCTTATACTTCATCGACAGTGATGTTGCCTTCTTGATATGAGTTTGAAGTCCAGCCATGTCTTTCTCGTCGTCTGCCGAGATTTTCTTGTCCATTGCCTTGAGGAACAGCTTTGCAGGTACTCCTCCTAAGAGGATCTTGTCTGCTTTGTCGCCGGTCAGAATGTGTTCAATGACCGGGATCTTGTCTTCGACTTTGGCGCCTCCGAGAACGTAGACGCATGGCCGTTGGGGCTCTACGAGTAGTCCGGAGACTGCTTTGAGTTCTTTTTCCATTAATCGTCCTGCTACGCTTGGAAGTGCATCAGTTAGTCCCACAATGCTGGGTTGCGATCGATGAGCAGTTGCAAACGCGTCATTGACGTTGAGGTCGAAGAGTGGTGAGAGCTGTCTGACGAAATGGGTCTTTAGGAGCTTCTCGGGTTTGTCGTCGATGTTTTCTTCAGCGCAGAATCTTAGGTTGTCGAGGACGAGTACTTGGCCTCGTTCGACCTTTGCTATTCTCTGGCGGGCGTGGGGGCCCATGACATCTTCTACGAACATTACTTCCTGGTTGCAACAATCTGCTAGCGCTTTCGCGTGGGGTTCCATATTCGTGAAGTCATCTTTTCCTGGCCTGCTCTGGTGGGACCCAAGGACGACCCTTGCGTCTTCCAGTCTGGCGAGCGTCTCCGAGACTGCTTTGATCCTTGTGTCGTCCAGGATCAGATGCGTGGATGGGTCCAGAGGAACGTTGATGTCTACTCTTAGGAAAATCCTCTTGTTGCTTGTCTCCACGTCGTCTAGTGTGAGAAATTTGTGGCTGGACAAGCTAGGGGCCTTTTCTACTTCCTCGTCTAGTTTCGTTTCCGTTTAATCTTTCTTGGGCCAATGCTTTTTAGCAGTAGACCCTGCGCGGGCCGTTTTGCCGGGGTGGCTCAGTTTGGTCAGACCCCGAAAGGGGAGCCAAAGCGCCGGACTCATAATCTGGTTTGAGAGATCCGGAGGTCGCGGGTTCGATAGAAGACCTCTTTCGAGAGCCCCGCCCCCGGCACTTTGTGTGAAATATGACGACAATTATCCGGCTCTTGATGCGTTAGCTTCGGCGGAGAATATCGACTCGGCCGTCTTTTCTTCCCACGTAGGCGACATCGCACATTTGTAGGAAGAGACCAGTTTCGATGACGCCGGGGATATTCTTTAGTTTCTCGTGGACAATTTCTGGTCGGCGTAGGCTTCGAAAGAACACGTCGGCGATGAGGTTTCCGTTGTCTGTTATCACAGGTCCGGCTTTGCCCGCGGCTTCTCTTAGGACGGCTTTTTCGGAGATTTTTCTGATTTTTGCGACCGTTGACGAATAGCCGAAGGGAACTATCTCGACGGGTATCGGCTGGGGTCCCCCCAGGGTCTTAGCCAGTTTCTTCTCGTCAACTATGATGACCAGTTTCTTCGAGGTTGAATCTACGATCTTTTCTCGTAGGAGCGCTGCTCCTCCGCCTTTCACCATGTCGAGGGTTCGCCATTGTATCTGGTCTGCTCCGTCCAATGCTAAGTCGGGTTCTGTGTCTTCTTCGAGGTTTGATGTTTTGAGACCTAGTTTCTTTGCGGCTAATTCTGTCTGATAGGAGGTTGGGATGAAGGTGATCCTGAGGTTCTCTTTTTTGACTCGTTCTGAGGCAAGTTCGAGGGCTCGTAGGATGGTGTTGCCGCTTCCTAGTCCGATTGTTGTGTTGTCCCTGATTTCTCTTACTGCTTGGGCGGCGGCGCTTATCCGAGCCTTGTCTGTCCAGGACAGGTTGTTGCTCAGCCTTCTGTCTCGATCTGTTCGAGGCGTTCCATTGCCTTGAGTACTTCCTCGCGAATGGTCTCTAGCCGCTCTTCAGCTTTGTTCTTAGGCTTCTCCTTGAGGGGTCGTTCTTTCGGAGGGTTTGCAGCCGGCGTAGTTGGGCTTGTCTCGGTCTTGGGAGGCTCGGATGCTTTGGGGGGGATTGCTTGGGATGTTGCGATTATGCCCGGTCTAATCTGGCTTATCTTCAGGTCTATTTCGAGCATTTTTTCTTGGAAACTCTTGAGAAGGTCTTCCTTGGCCGATTCTAGTTCGTAGAGATCTACTGTCCTCTTGTGAGTGTCTATTTCTCCGTCTACTCGCTTGAGGTCTGTCTTGTATCGTTGCAGGAGCTGGTTTTTTTCGCTGTCGCTGATCTGTCCTCTAGTCTCTGCCTCATAGATTTTTGTGAGAGCGTCTCCGATTATGTCTCTTTCCAGACTTGCTAGACGAAGTCTATCTCGAGACCTAGAGACGTCGGTGCTGGTTATCGTTTTCTTGAGAATGTCAGGTACGGGGAAAGGTTCTCTGTTAATGGGCTCGTCTTTGTTCGTGTCCTCTATCGGGTCGGTCCTCTTTCGTCCGAATAGGAGTAAGAGTATTACTAGTGTGAAAGGCGCCACGTGGCCCTTTCTACGCAATAGAAGCATTCCCCAGCGTTCTTTGAAGATTGAGGGTGCCGGATTATTAATTGTTTAGCAGAGAGGAGTGCGCTTTTGTTACCGCTCTGGGGGGTCGGTGCGTCCAAGTATGGTTATCTAGTGTTTCTGTGATTCTTGTTTTTGGGTTAGTCTATGTCTCTTGCGATGCAATGTGAGAGTTGTGGTCGTCCTGTGGCTTCGCGAGAGGAGCATGGGGCTCAGAATCTCGACAATCCGTATTGCATTCACTGTACCGATATGAAGGGGAAGCTTTTGCCTTTTGAGAAGTTGTATGAAGACATGGTTGCCTCTGCGATGCAGACTCGCTGGATGAACAAGGAGCAGGCCGAGAGGTACGCGCTGGAAGAGATGGGTAAATGGCCCGCTTGGAAGGACCGGGTCGACAAGATATTGAAGCGTTAGAGACGGACTCCTGCTCTGGCATAGCAAACCTCGACTAGCCTTCCGCTTTTTCCAGCGGGTCTCTCCAGATGAACTGTTTTTGGGCGACCTTTCGGATTCAAGGCGAAGAACTGATTCGTCAGTACATTTCCGAGAAATTGGATTTCTAACGTCGGATATGAGCGGAAAACCAGTAGTGTGAAAACTCTCGCCTAGATTCTATCTCCAGTTTTCTCTAGCGGTTGTTGCCTATCTTGGGGGGAGACTGGGGCTGTCAGCCTAGTTCTACATGAGTTGGTCGTCATTTGACTCCAGCAGTCTAAGTGTGGAGGTGGAATCTGTTCTTAGGAATGAAGTTCCGATTAGATATAGTCAGGCGCATCGAAGAAGGCTGCTACGTATGCGAGGTCGAGTATGTTTATGGTTCCGTTCGCGTCAGCATCGGCGCGGCCATCATAATTGGAGGTATTCAGTGCTGACCCGTAGAGGCTGGCGACAAACGCTAGGTCTATGATGTTCACGATTCCGTCGCCATTTACATCGAGGCTCCGTGTGACCGTGACCGTCGCGGAGGCTGTTCCACTGTTATCGGTGACCCGGACGTCTGATGATAATGGATAGTTTGTTGCGGGGATGGTGAATAGGAAGGCGCCATAGAGGATTCCGGCTCTGTTCTGAAGTTGGAGGCTGGTGAGGGTGTAGGTCTTGTTGAGCAAGACTGCTCCAGTAGTGCTGTTCCGAGCGAGGACGAGAGCCGTTCCTGAGAGTTTCCCAGTGGACTGGGCGATATTGAGGTTGGCACTTGTAGTAACGTTGACTCCCTGGAAGGTTTCGGTTTCATTAATGTTGAGGGGTATTCCGGGCGAAAGTGCGCTGACTGTAGCGTAGGCATCAGGTGTTCCAAGTCCAGTAGGATAGTCCCACCCTGATCCAGAGGAGAAGTAGCCGTCTGAGCCGGTGAGAATATCGTGATAGGATGTTAGGGTGTAGAGTTTCGCGTTGATAGCCGCGTAAGTCTGCGAGTTTGCCTGGCTGGCGAGGGCTATGAGACCGGCCCACTGGGGAGCGCCCACGCTGGTTCCGCCTACCCGGTATTCTATGCCTCCTTGGACGACCAGGACTCCAGTGTTGGGGTCTCCATCGTAGGAGACATCGACAGAGTCTCTCGAGCCAGCATCGCCGAGGGCCTGTTGCCAGGCAGGCTTGGGGAAGATGATGCTGCTACCTGCTGTGCTGCCGCTCCAAGCCTGCTCGTTCGAGTATGAGGCGTTCGCGTCTAAGTGTAGGCTGGTTCCGCCGACACCTATCACTATTGGGTCTGATGCTGGATATTGGATGAAGCAGCAGCCGACGGCTCCTTGGTCTCCACTGCTCGCGAAGACGGCTGTGCCGTGGCCGGTTATTGCGAGGAATAGCTGGTGGGTGTTGGCGATTGTGTAGAAGCCGGTCGATGGATAGTTCGATTCGTAGTCTCCCCAGCTCATGGAGAGGGTTGTTTCTTGAGGTAGGTTGTTGACGACGTACTGGATCGCGTTGTAGAGGTGTTGGAGGCTATTGTCAAGACCGATGACAAGGTCGATGGTTGCTGCAGGGGCGATGGCGTGGGCCCATTCAGTGTCAAGCGCTGTCTCCAGAGCCCAGTTGGTATCGCCCTGTTTTGGCACGCCATCTGGGTAGTAGATGTTGATGCTGGTTGATGGTAGGTTTGTGAGACTGTTGAATCTAGACATGTCGCTGGAGAGTGAGGGGTCTCCGTAGGCGTCGATGATCGCTATTCTCGTCCCATTCCCCTTTATTCCCTTTGAGTATAGTGGGAGGTAGTTGTAGGCTTTCCAGATGTCCGCTGGGGCGAAGGGAGGTGTGCCGGGGCTTGAGATGCTGGCCGGACGATAGATGATGGGATTGTGGAGATTGGGAGGAGGGGTGGAGACAGGGACTGCGGCCAGAGCAGGCTGCAAGCCTATTACTAGGACGATTATGAGAACTTGTGGAATCGCATAGAATGCCGCAGGCAACTGTTTCTTGCTTGACCCTGTCCCGTCTATCTTTGATCGTCTTAGGCTTATCGGTCGACTAATCGGCTTTCTAGAAGAATCAGCTTTGAAGATGACGGCTGCTGGTTTTTTGCCGATTTTGCCTGTGCGGAATCTGATCCACCTCAGCAAATGTGGTTGGCTCAGGGGAGAAGCTTGGAGCCTCGGGCGGGAATTGAACCCGCGGCCTTCGCCTTACCAAGGCGACGCTAATGGCTTCCCTGATTGTCAGGGTCTACCAGGCTGAGCCACCGAGGCACGATTCTGGAAGCGTGCCGGGTCAAGATTGGCTATATGGATTGCGCGCCAGGAGGCAGCGGGGCTGAGGTTATTTTTTCGAGAAAGAGGTCCTTTATCCAAACGATCGTCTTGATTTCAAAATCAGACGTGTCTCTCATCTGAAGGATGGATGAGCTAGGACTAAGCGACCCTGCCGCAGATCAGTTCGACGTCGATTTTTTCTCAGCAACCTGTGTTTGGGCAGAAGAATGGGTCGATTTGCGGATCTACTCCGGTTAGTTGTGATGGAAGATAGGGATATGTTATCCCATGTCCAAAGTAGAACGCCACTGTTGCTAGATCTTGAATGTTAACCGTTGTGCCTGGGGCGATGTTGGAGTTGACCCAATACGGGTCTGGTTTTCCGAAGACGAAAGCCGCACTAGCCAGGTCCTGAATGTTTACGACTCCGTCATTGTTCTTATCGGCGTAGCTGATCTTGTAGAGGCTGCTCGTCACATCACCAGGGCAGCATCTGGCAAACCCGTCGTTCCGGGTCAACAGAATTCTCCCTCCAATGTCAACACTCTGTCCAGCCAGGTTGTTGTTCGCATCCTCGGTGCAGGGACCGCCAATATGGCCAGCGTTGGGAAAGCCCGCTGGGACGACACATTGCCATGGGCCGTCGCCTATCATGATTCCTTGGGCCATCGGGTCAAAGCTCAGGTTGGCGCACTGAGAGGTGGGACCGGAGGGAATGCTGTTGTTGACTATTGGCCCGCAGAGGGGTTCCCAGATATGTTCTGGGATGATGGGCTCAGTGCCGATGTCTAATTCGTAGAAGGGGCTCTGTTGCTGGAGCTTCACTTGAAGCGTCTTACAAGCTTGACCTGAGTTGCAGTCGAGCCCTGCGGCGCTTGAAACGGTTGAGAGGGCATATCCGAACAGCGCCGAGTTCGCGTCTCTGTAGGCCAATAGTGAGTATGCCACGTCGTTGGCTGTGACAGGTATTCCGTCCTGGAAGAATAGGTCGTTTCTCAAATGCCAGATCTGAGTCGTCGTTCCAGTCACGCAGCCGTTAGCCGGGTTGCAGGAGACCTCGTTCGGGTTGTAGCTGGAGCTGTGGCTTGTAGTCTGCCAGTCGATCAGCTGACCATTCCCGCCTCCCGTCAGTGGGTTCAGCTGGAGCATGGAATCGAATATCTCAGTAACGATTTCACTCTCCCAAGGGGTGGTGGCGGTAAATGGGCTGAGGTTGAGTACGGTCTGCGAGAACCCTCTTCGTATGAGTGAAGGATCTCCTCCGCCGGGAGCGTATTGTCCACAGTTGCTCGGGGGGTTGGAGACGCTGCATGGGTTGTAGCCTGGAACTTGGTGGGCGTTGAGCAGAGTCCAGTAGGCTGCACCGGCAAAGGCCCCTCCCCCGAGTGTGTTAACGATGCTCGACTGAGTATTGACACATTGGGTGCCTGTGCACTGCTGGAAGTTCCAGCCGTTCAGCTCAACGAAAGAGCTGATCTGGCTGTATACGGGAACATCCATTGCGGTGTTTAGGCCGTCCAAGGCTGTTCTGGAGAAGAGAGCACCGAAGGTCGTTGCAGTCGAGAATTCCCCTGCTGACGAGTCGGTATCGAACTGTGGGTTACAGTACAGCACGTAGTCGTTAGGCTGAGACTCAGGAATACCTCCACAGGTTCCACCGCTGAACTCACTGTTGAATAGCCCATAGAGATGGTCAGGAGTGCTTGCCAGTGAGAAGCCTCCGGTATAGAGCTGCCAGCCGTTAGGACCGTTTCCACCGGCCGATACTGGTCCATCACCGAAGATAATACCAGCAATCTGGCCAATGGTGTAGTAGTTTGGTGTCGAGTTGGGGCATACGCCGTAGCAGACGGTGCCACCGCCAGCGCTGGACGGTGTTCCAAAGATGGCGTTCAGAGTGTCAGTCATGATGGTTCCGAACTGCTTCCTTCCAGGACTTGTGCGTACGTAGAAGATGATGTGACCGTTTGGCACAACGTGTGGATAGTTGCTCGGAGTGTAGGGGGCTGGAAGAGTCGCGTTTGCAAGAGCATTCGCAACATTTTCACAGTTAGAGCCTGAAGGTCCGCCGACAGTGAGACCCATAGCAACGAAGTCGTCACAGGCAGCTCTCAAGTCCGCGTGACCAGAGTAGCCTACTCCAGGAGTAATTCCTGAGCCGGTGACCTGCCACCATAGGGTTCCGCCGGAGATGCTGTCAGAGACAAGGTTGTACGCTGAGGTGTCGGGAGATCCGCCCGTGCATGCAGAAGCCCACGAGTGGAGGCCTGAAACTCCACCAGTGTTGCAGTCCGCGGCAGATAGCTGGGCAGAGGTTGGTTGAGTCAATCCTTGAGCCGGTGGAGCCATTATATTGTCACTTGTGGCTGCAGCGCCAAAGAAGCCGCTCACGAATGTTGGTACGTCAAGCGTGTGGCCGATTGCGGCGCCCATTAGGGACCGGGCGGGCGCATTGTTCACACTGCTGATGCTGTTCCAGTTTACGTGAAACACAATCGCGTGGTTGAGCCCACCCGTGGTCGAGATAGTAGCTGATCCGCCGTATATGCTGGAGGTTATCTTGTAGGTTCCGGCAATTAGGCAGGGTGTGTTGTATACGCCGTTCGGAGTGGCACCTCCAGAGTCGCTGACGGTCGTGGATGGCGAACCACTGGGCTGGTTAGCAACCGTTAGGGTGTTGAACGCATCCTTGACTACTGCGTTTGCAACTTCCTGATTCTGCAGCGTTATGCTGAAGGAGTCATGGGCTGAGTCGCACGCAGCAGTAGTGCTGACCGCGGTTATAGAGGCCGGACTGGTTGTCCTGCTGGTCGTCAGCGGGATTCCCATGAAAGCGGTTCCGGAGTTGACTTGCAGGTCGAAGATGCCAAGCTCACCGGTGGGTGTAGTGCAGAAGTAGCTTGGGTTGAAGGCGCTGTCGCAATAGGCAGATGAGCTTCCAGATCCCAAGTTCGCAGGCAGAATCGGCCAGTCAGTAATATCGACCTGGCCCAAGCTGAAAGCGTTGAACATGGCCTGGAAGTCGCCGTACACAGAGATGATCATTTGCTGCTCCTGGGGTCCAAAGGGCGACCAGCGAGTGTTACCACTCTGCTGGGCTCCAAAGACCGCTGGAACGGAGATTTCTGAGGGCAAGAACATGAGTACAGAGAGACTTATCATTAGAGCTAGAATTGGTGTCTTTGCTCGCATTTTTTCTTCGAAGCCTCTTTCGGCCCCTGCGGGCATTTAAGATTATCCAAGACTGCCCAAAAAGGGGTCGCTCAAGATACCCCGAGGAGGACAGGGAAAGCTGACGCGCTAGGGAGGCTCGGGTTTTCGACGTCTCCTCAAAAAGACGCTGACGATGACCATTACTGCCACCAATAAGACTACAACGCCGACAACCAGTAGAATCGCATTGTTTGAGTTGCTTGCAACAACCTGAAACTGTTGATCAAATGTGGCCCCTGCACAGTTCGGATATCCGTAGAGACTGGCAGTGGCCTCGATGTTGTATACCGCTAGCGCCAAGTTGGTGGTTGATATGTTGAACGGGTATGATTGTATCTTTCCAGGTGCGATCGTCAGACCCGTCGCAGAGCCCAGGGTAGCGTTAGGCGGCCCGTATCGGACGGTTATGTTGAACTTCTCAGTAAAAGTTCCATTGTTATGAACTTGCACTTGGAGGTTTTCGCTCTGACCGGGAGCGATCTGGCTTTTGGCGAAAATACTTGAAACCTCAACGCAGTGACTCGCAGGGAGGGTTATGGATAAAAGCTGGATCTGCATTCCTTGGAAGCCGGAATCCGAATCTTCAACCGTGAGACGTATCGAGAAATTGCCTGCAAAGGACGCCCCCCCCGCTCCGCCATGCGTGAACAAATGAGTCATAGTTGGAAAGATTGTTGTCGCATTGCCGTTTCCCGACTGATCTCCAAAATCCCAGAAATATTTTGCAATGCCATGACTGAAAGCGTTGGGATTGTCAGGATCGAAACTGGTCGTAGCATTGAAAGTAACCGTCTGACCCTGCGCAGGGTTCGGTGGAGAGAAGGTGAAAGCGGCGACGGGGCCAGAAGTGCCTGCAACATTCTTGAAGTAACCATCAGAAGTGTCAACCCCGACTAGTGTATTTCCGACCAACAGCCTTGACCAGTTGGGTGCTCCTGTTGGACAGCCGGGACATACTCCTCCAGGCGCACCCGCACCACTCCCTTCCTTGGCCATGCCAGCGGCAAGAGCGAGTGGGCTAACTCCTCCAGCCTGGACAACTGTGAAGGTGATGTTGACAAGCATACCCGTAGCAGTATTCACCTGGCCCAGGTCGACCACTGACATTCGTAGTGTCCCAGGACCGTTATAGGTGGCGGGTGATACGTACGGGCTAGGAAATATCGTGTTAGTAGTATAGTCGTAGGACGAGACAGTGATGTACCTCTGATCATAGTACAATACGAACTCGTACCCGTTGAATGGGGTAGGGGCATTCGTCACATTGACCTGGACGAAAAACTGTGAGCCAACATGCAAACTCGTATCGGTGATATTGGCACTACCGTAGGTGCTGCTGAATACTCCGATAACAGGGGCTGGGCCGGGCTGAGCGCTCACGATCTTTGGTACGGAAGTTGATAGAAGGCCGGCAAGGACAATGAGCAAGATGGCTAAAGTTTTCGCTCGCGAGCATTCCAAGAAGAACGGCCCCTTCATCCCTTGATCGTCGGTGGGTTGATACTCCTTAAAAGTTTATGCGGGTTGCAGGACCGAATAAGAAAGCTCTTGCGCTCATTCATGACTTTTCGGAGAATAGCACATGCCAGCAAATCTAGCTCCGCTATTCGCAGTATTCCGGCGAATTATCGAAACTCTCCGCTGAGAGCGTTCATATGGCGGGAAGTTTGTTGGACTTGCGTTTTCGCAGAAGTAGAAACGTCGCGGCGATTACCGCGACCACAGCAACTGCTACTCCTGCGTATAGCAGGATCGACGTGCCAGGATTTGGCGAAGTGATTGTCACGGCTTGTGAGGTCGCGAAGGTTCTTCCCGCCGAGTCCTTGACAGTAAGGGTCACGTTGAACGATCCCGCCGTTGAATAAGAATGGGTTGGCGTCATACTAGTGGATGTTGTGCCATCGCCGAAATCCCACGAGTATGTGTAGCTTCCCGTCCCACCTGTGATCGATGGTGTGAAGGTTACCGATTGCCCTGTCTGAGTCGATGCTACGGATGGATTGATGGTCACAGCTAGAGGTGGAGCCACTGAGATTGTGGAGAACCCGGCTTCTTCAATGCGGGACACAGCCGCGGAGCCTGTCTCTTGAGCAAGAATTCGGATTGTGAAGCTTCCCGAGGATGAGTAGGAGTGGGTCGTCGTTATTGTAGTGCCTCCAGTTATCGTATTCGAAGTACCGTCGCCGAAAGCGATGTTGTACGTGAACGTAGACGATTTGAAGGTGATGGGATAGGCGGCGTTGTATGCAATGTTGGCGACTATTGTAACGGAACCTCCGGGGGAGGGCAGGCTTGTACTAGGACTGATTGTGACGGTGTATGCTGGGGTGGCTCCGGTAACGTTGACTAGGAAGAATGCCGTGGTAGTCGATGCGGAAGCTAGAGCTGGAGAACCCGCGTCGGTAATCTTGAGAGTGTCGTTAAAAACGCCTGCAAAGTTGTACATGTTGAGGCTCTGGGTGAAGGTTTGGTTGGCAGCGGTGAATCGAGGGTTCGGATTCGAGCACACTGTAGTGGTAGTCGCAGTGCCGGGGCAGAGTCTCCATGTTCCAGTGTAGGGGGGGTTGCCTCCAATCCATGCCGCCCTCCAGCTTGCTGACGAGGCGATAGGAATTGTCGCGGGGCCTTCAACAGTTGCTGTTAATGGGAGATGTATGGTGAGGGTAATATTGTTGGGCGTAGGTGTTGCAGAGTCCTTGACGACGACGGTCAGGCTGAACGCGAGGAAAGCTGAGCTAGGGACGGTGATTGTTACCGGGTTGCCGGTGGCTTGCGTTTTGAAGGGGGCTGTATTGGTGCTGTTGAACTGCCATTGGTAACTGAGCGCTCCGGTGCAGCCTGGGCACGATGTGTTAACCTTGAATGTGTTGGGCGAGCCGGGAACGAGAGGACTCGGCAGGGTAAAGTTAGCTTTCCAGTTTAGCGTATGGCCTGGATCAAAGAACGTTTCACTGTCAAAGGTATTATCTACATTCTGGTGAGCAACGGCACCAGGATTTACAATGCCCCCCGACACGTCGACGATGTGAATTTTCGTTACCCCAATCCCGACTACATCGAATCTCATTCTGAAGAGAGTCAGATTACCACCGATGAGCGTGCCAGTAATGACCTGCCCTAGCTCAGCCACACCATTCACATTGTCAATAGTAGAAATCGCTGTGAAGGGCGATCCAGTATTCCAGCGCAAGCCCGACTGGTCAAACCTCACCATGCTGAGAACTGCAGGATTCCATTGAACCTGCAAGTCAAAACCGTTGATGGTAGAAGTAAGATTCTGCAGGAGGACAACGTTCGCGGTGAACCCACCCCCGTTGCCGGAGGGCAAATTTTCGTCCTGGTCTGTGACCAAAGGTTCATTCGTACTATCATAAGAGCCGGTGACCGTCTGACCGGCGTCGCCGATCCAGGTGCACCGATTGAGAAGTTCGGAGGTTCCTACCTCGGTAGGAGCTAAAACAAAACCAGTCGCGTTAGGCACGGCAGCGGTGGTGCCCAGTCCGCAGTCTATTCCCAGCTGGTCAACTGGACCGGCCAGGTTAGGGGCAACGGCCTCTCGGGGCGCGGTTACGGCCGGGTTCATCGAGTGGCTGCCTAGGGGGGCTGAAATTCCAAGCAACGCGGTCGGAACAACGGCAAGGATCGCTAGGACGGCGACAGTTAACATACTCTTCGAACTTATCTTAAGTTTCATCCTAGTTCCATTCTACATTTCTTGTCGAATTACTACTAGCAACCTGATATTGGAAGTGGCATCCATGTCCAGCTCTCTTTTCGCCAATATTACGCACGATGACCAGCCCGTCTTGTCGCTTACATAAACCATTATTCGTTCTAATTACACTTGCCCCTCGTGGAACGCGCTCTCCAACGGTTCCCGGAGGCAACCTAGCGGCTAAGCGGGGACTGGCTGCTAACTCAACGGCTCAATAGCGTGGTCGGGTTTCGCGGATGAGGATAGCGGATTCTACGGCGAATGTTGTGGATGCTATGATTGGATTTGTATGCGGTATGCTGGCTGCGCGCCGCCGTTGTATGTCAACCGGAATTGATACAGTGTGCTGGATGAGAGGCCTGAGAAGGAGAAGAGCACGATGGTAGCGGCTGACCCTGTTGATCCGGTGGATGTTCCAACCAGGGTTCCTGTCGAAGTGTAGAGTGTTCCAGTGAACTTTGACGGGTTTGGAGTTCCGGAGAGGGCGAGAGTCTTGACTGTAAGGTGGCCGGAGTTTACCAGTCCTCCGTCATAGTACATTGATGGGCCGCCTTGGGCCGTTAGGTCGATGATGTAAGGGTCGACTTGCGGGTCAAGGCCGGTGAGCTGCGACGGCAGATACGGGCTTGTTGTTCCATGCCCAAAGTAGAATGCTACTGTTGCAAGGTCTTGTATGTTCACCGTGTTGCCGGGGGCGATGACAGGATTGACCCAGTAGGGGTCTGCCTGCCCAAAGTGGAATGCCACGTCTGCTAGATCTTGGATGTTGACAACGCCGGCATCGTTACGATCGGCCCAACTCAGCTTCTGGAGGCTGCTGCCCTGGAGATTTGTGGGACCTCTCATATAGTTCGGGTTGGTGGTCAGGAGGATTCGTCCGCCAGTATCTACCGCTTGGCCACCGATGTTGTTGTTCGCAGTCTGGGTACAGGATCCTCCAATTGCGCCCGTGTTTATGTTCTTGCAGAGCCAGGGTCCGCTGCCGATGAAGATTCCCGCTGCCATCGGGTCGAAGGTTGGGCTGCCACACTGTGAGGCAGGGGTAGGTGGATTTCCGCAGATGGGCGCCCAGATATGTTCTGGTAGGATGGGAAGAGAGCCAATGTTAAGCTCGTAGAACGGGCTCTGATTCTGGAGCTTCACCTGGACATTCTTGCAGGCCTGTCCGGGGCCACAGTCGAGGCCAACTGCTGTAGCAACGCTTGCCACACTGGGTCCAAGATTGGCGGAGGGAATGTCCCGGTAAGCGAGAATCGTGTAAGCCACGTCATTCGCTGTGACGGGAGTCCCATCCTGGAAGTAGATGTCATTCCGTAGGTGCCACGTCTGAGTAGTTGTCCCAGTTACGCAGCTCGTTCCTATACAAGACACCTCGTTCGAGTTGAAGCTACCCGTATGGATCGTGGTCATCCAGTCTACTAGCTGCCCGTTCGCTCCCCCGGTCAACGGGTTCAAGTTCAACATGGAATCATACACTTGTGATATCACCTCAAAATCCCATAGCGTAGTTGCTTGGAAGGGACTGAGGTTATCAGTGCTCTGCGAGAATCCTCGCCGTATCAGACCCGGGGTACCACCACCACCTGGTGTGTAGATTGAGTTCCGGGGAACGTATCCTGGGACTGTACGCATGTTCAGGAGGGTCTGGTAGCCTATCTGGAGACCATGCCCTAGAACGTTGACTAGGCTCGCACCAGTATTCGCGCACGGGACACCCGTGCATTGCTGATAGTTCCATCCGTTCAATGCTACAAACTGGTCCAGGAGACTGTAGACCGGGATCGTCATGACGGTCTGATGGGCGATGAGGGCGGCGTTGCTGAAGAAGGAGTCGGCGTTGGATAGAGAAGTTGAGAATTCTCCTGCGGCCGCTTCAGTATCGTACTGTGGATTACAATAGAAGACGTAGTCGTTCGGGAACTGCTCAGGTGTTCCACCGCAGATTCCTCCCGAAAAAGAGCTGTCGTATATCGAGTACAGATGATCCGGTGTTGTGCTCAATACGAAACCACCGGTGTAAAGGTTCCAGCCATTCGGGTTTGAGCCGTCCCCGAATATGATGTTGGCGATCTGACTGATGGAGTAGTACGTGGGTGAAGGACTGGTACCGTAGAGGACGGTACCTCCATTGTTGGGTGTTCCAAAGAGGAAGTTGATGCTGTCCGCAACGATCTGGCCGAAGGCTTTCCTCGGTGCATTGGTTCTGATATACATCACAACACCACCGGTGGGGACAAGATGTGGATACGACGAGGGAGCGACAGTGCCTGTGGAAGCGTTGGCTACGTCGGCACATGTTTTCCCAGCGGGAGTAATGGTGAATCCAGCGTTGACAAAATCGTCGCAGGCTGCTCTCAGGTCGGTTACTCCGGAGTATCCTGCTGTTACTCCGGCAGCGGCCCCGCTCCCTGTCCACCACTCTGATCCTCCGCCGATATTATCGCTGACAAAGTTGTAGGCGGAAACCGGCAAGCAGGGGCTCAACCAAGTGTGTTCTAGACAGTCCTGGTTCAAGATTGATTGGGGTAGCAGTGAGGCGAGAGCCCCTAGAACGCTTAGTCCCTGGGAGGGTGGGGCCTGTATATCATCATAGGAGGCTGACGAGCCAAGGACCGAGGAGCCGGCGAAGCTTGGCTTGTCTAGAAGATGGGCTAGAGCACGACCAACCTCAGTGCCCGTCTGGGATGGAGCAACGTTGCTGACGCTGTTCCAGTTCACCAAGAAGACGATAGTGTCGTTCTCCGTGCTCCCGATTGTAGTAGTAGCAGAGCCAGCGTAGATCGTCGTACTGACAGTATATGTTCCTGCTAGTATGCAGGGAATCTTGTAGACTCCGGTCGGGTTTGATCCTCCCGAGTCGAAGACTGAGGATGAAGGCGAACCACTAGCCTGAACCGCCTTAACCTGGTTCAATGGGTCAAGGATTGGCGCGTTGCCTGTTTCTTGGTTCTCTAGGACGACGTTGAGTTGGCCATGGCCCACTGTGCAGACCGAAGTGGGCCCGATGGTGCTGCTGGCAATGTTGGCAGGGCTGGTTGTTCTTGTAAGTATAGGATTCTTTCCCATAAAAGTCGCGTGATGGTTGATGTCTAGCTGGAAGATCCCAAAGTCTGAAGTTTGCGATGTGCAGAAAAAGTCAGGGCTGGCCGAGCTGTCGCAGAAGCCGCCCGTTCCCAAGTTTGCGGGCTGGATCGGCCAATCTGTAATGTCTAGTTGGCCAAGTTTGAAAGCGTTGAACATGGTTGCGAAGTCCGTATACACGGTGATGATGAGATTGCTCGAATTGGGACCGTATGCTGCCCATCTGCTGGGCCCACTCTGCGTTAAGGCATGGGCCGACGGTAAGGTGTCAAAACCATAAATTGAGGCTGTGGTTAGGGTTAGAATCAGAACTAGGGCTATCCTGAGAAGCATCATGGACTTCTGTCCGCAAGGTCGGATACACCGACCAATTTAGGACTTGTGGGGAAAAAAGCCGCGCAGAGCAATCTCTTGGTTGCTTGAGATGTCCCTAGACAAGCAAAGCGGTCCAACTCTGCGAGAGGACCCATTGAACAGTCCCTGGGACGACGTTGAGATTTGGATATATGAGACTCTTCGGAGTGAGCGCTAGAGCGATGTAGACTAGTAGATAACGCGCGGTGTTACTCTAATTTGGCGGATACGTGTAACGTGCGCCTTCGGTTTCAGTGAAACCTGGTGTTCATCGTTTTGGAGTGGGATTGGGGTTAGACTTTCTTGTTGTAATAAAAGGCGGCTTGGGCGAGGTCTAGAATGTTGATCTTTCCGTCATGGTTTACGTCCACGTACTGATTGCAGGTCGTGCCTGGAAGAGGAGTTTGGTTGAAACAGAACGCAATGAGGGCGAGGTCGAGGATGTTTACAGCGCCGTCACCGTTCACATCTCCGGGAGGAGAAACTCTCAAGGGGCCGAACGCTAGGGAGTCATCCCCCTGATTGGCGAGATTCTCTGAAGGAGAGATGCTTATGAGACCGGCTGTGATCCTGTATCTTCCCCAAGGCTGGGCGCTCGTCCAGTTGAAGTAGAGTGTCTGAGACTGACCGGGACGTAGGTTCAGACTCCAAGTGTTCAGGCTTGTGGTGTTTGCTAGTAGAGTGAGGGTGGCTGTCTCGCTTGAGTCGCCGAAATTGGAAACGAGTGTAGTTATGTTAACAGGGTAGCTTGACCTTACTAGGCTTGGGGTTGCGGAAAGAGATCGAACTCCGACATCGTTAACCCCAGTGATCGGAGTTGAGGTCTTCTCGTAGAGAATTTGGTATCCTGAAGCTAGGAGGCTGTTGTAGAAGACCCAGATGTTGTGATCACTATTCTGGAGGGCGGCTGGACCGGAGTCTTGTCCGCTCGTTAGTTGTGTGGCCCCGGACCAGCCGACGCAGTTGGGACTGGTGGCGGGGGTGGAGGCAAAGTACAGATTTTCGGCTGGTGGAGTGACGATTGACCTCTGGAAGAAAATCCAGCAAGCCCCATCTCGGGACTGAACTAGTACAGGATGATCATCATCGTTTGTGCCGCTAAAGGGGAACCCCGTCTTTGCCAGCCAAGACCCTACAGGGACTCCCGTCGAGGGAAGTGTAGTCATAGTATCATTCGTCGAAGTGTAGAAAAGGTTGAAATTGATTGTAGAGTTGTCAGCCCAGACCAGTCGTATGTAGCCATCCTTCGTCTGTGTTATGTACGGACTCGCCTGATCGACGTTGGATATCGAGGCTGGAGGCGCTGGAAAGTCAGGCGACCAGGCTGTGCCGTTATAGTACTTGTAGTAGATCTGGCTACTGGTGGCTTGAGCGTTCGTTCTGGCCCACGCTACCCAGATCCTACCATTACGGTCCTGTACCGCTGTGGGCGCCTGGTCGTACATGCTGGACGATGTCAGCTTGATTGGGCCTGTCGTCGGAAACGGTGTCCCCCCTCCGGCCCAGTAGAGCCTGTAATAGATCTGAGCCGAGCTTGTCCTGTTGGAGGACCAGAGTATCATCATAGTCTCGTTGACTAACGACGTGACAAAGTTCCCCGAATCCGAAAAGGATCCGGAGGTGACAGCTTGCCTGCCTGACCAGATGCTCCCGTCCCATGTCTTGAAGTAGACTATCGGGTTCTGACTGGTGGCAGGAGGTTTCTCGTTCCAGGATAACCAAGTTCTTCCTATCGGGTCTAGGCTGACCGCGGGTGAGAGAATCAGGTCCGTTGCGGGAGTCGCTCCGGCGATTATCAAATCGCCTTGGTCGTAGACGTTATTGTTGTTAACGTCGCAGGCAACTGTGTCTCCGGAAACCCAGTGACCGTTACTGTTCGCATCAACGTATTTGATGAGGGGATCGACAGCGAGGGCTGTACCGTTGAGTGGTGTAGTCCCGTATATGCCGGGTTCGCCAGTGTTGTAGATGGAATTGCCGTTGGTATCGTACGCCACGACATCTCCTGGACTCCAGACTCCGCGGCCCGGCGATCCGTCTGCAATAACCGGTTCGCCACGGTCATACAGACCATTACTGTTGCTGTCATACGTCACTGTCTCGCCGGGAGTCCACACTCCCGTTCCTACAAACTTGAGATTGACGTCTGACTTGAGCGATGTTCCGATTAGGGGAACGGGCCCTGCTATTACTGGTTCGCTGAGAAGAGTCCCAGGGCCGGGGGAAGCTCCGACGATGACAACGTCCGAAGGCGGGAGAGCTGGTGGAGATGTATCATAGATTCCATCATTGTTACTGTCGTACACAACAGCCTCGCCTGGTTCCCACACATTGTTCCCGTTCGTCTCCAAATACTTGACCTTCAAGTCTGTCTTCAAAGGAGTACCCACAGCCGGGGCTAGCCCGGCGACAACTGGCTCCTCAAGAAGCGTCCCAGTTGGAGGAGGAGTGCCGGTGATGATCAGATCTCCTGTCACGTAAACATGGTCCGAGTCAGCGTCATAGATCACTGTGTCTCCCTGGATCCAATGGCCACCCAAACTGATGTCTACAAAGTGGAAGTGATGATCGATGGTCAGGGTCGCGCTGCCGTCATTGGGCGGGGCTGGGCCGGCGATCACTGTGTCCCCCGTCTGGTAAACACCGTTGCCAAACTTGTCATAGACGACTGAGTCTCCAGGATGGAATGGTCCTGTCCCATTCACGTCCCAGTATTTTATGTGAGGATCGATTGTGGCGTTGAAATAGCCGGTGCCGATGGTGTCGTAGACCGCGGTCTCTCCTGGGTCCCAGACGCCGTTGTTGTTTGCGTCGACGAACCTGACTTTGGTGTCTGAACTAAGTGCTGTCCCGAGAGGAGGCTTGGAAGGTAGAATCACTGGCTCGCCGGAGTCAAAAACGCCGTTGCCATTGCTGTCGTACACGACGGCTTCACCAGAGTCCCACAGGCCATTTCTGTTGGAGTCAACGAAGAGTATCTTCGAGTCAGCCCTGAGCACTGTTCCGGCGGAAGGTGTTGACCCGTAGAGTACGGGATCTCCTGGACTGTAACTACCAGTTCGGTTAGTGTCGTAGACAACGGGCTCGCCTGAGTCCCAGTGGCCGTTTCCGTTTGTGTCCACGAATCTTATGTGGGGATCCGATGATGCGCTGTAGGTGTTGTTATTGTTACTGTCGTATACGACAGTGTTACCTGCCGTCCAGGTTGACCCTGCACCGATATACTTGACGTGGCCGTCGAAGGCGAGAGAGGCGCCCTGTATTATGGGAGTCCCCGCGATGACTGGTTTCCCTGTGGTGTACAGATTGTTGTTGTTTGAGTCATAGACCACGGCTTCGCCGGAATCCCAACGATTGTTACCATTAATGTCAACGTATTTGATGAGGGGGTCGGATCGGAGTGACGCACTGAGAGAAACGGTTCCAGCTATGATCGGCTTGATCGACTCGTACTTCGAGTCATTGTTCGAGTCGTAGACTACTGGCTCGGCCGGATCCCAGTGGCCGTTCGAGTTCTGGTCGACGTACTTGATCAGCGAGTCACGTTTTAGGACGGTACTGTTTGGAGGAGTCACGTCTAGGAATTTGATGCTACCGTCATAGGAGAGAGTAACTCCCATGGGCACCTGTTGTGGGCTCGTGAAGCTTGCCGCCTGAACCGGCCGGATCTGGACGCTGAGAAAGATTCCTATTAGGAGCAGAGATAGCAGTAGACTCGAGCGAAAGACTTGTTGAACCCGCATTGTGAAGTTCCTAGTGTCGCCTGACGTTACAGGAGAAAAAAGAAAGAAGGGGGGATAATGGGATTCTGGCTTGTCTACGCCTTTACGAAGAAGAACGTTGGGCTGCTTACGGTATTGCCGTTAATACAGCTGTTGCTGTCAGGGCATCGGAGCACTGTCACGATGATGTGGTATGTTCCGAGGGCGTTGCCAGAGTTAGCGAATAGATAGGTGGCTGTTACTGTACCGCTGGTGCCTGGTGTGAGGAAGAACTGGAGATTGGACTGGATGGCCATGTCGCCGCCGTGGGGGTCGATCACGTCGAATATGACGCCGCCAAAGCCTGCTCTGACGTTAGTTGCGCTATAGATTATCATGGCGCTGATCGTGACGCTAGTGTCTTGGTGCTTCAGGTGGAAGGCTGCCTTGGGTACGGTGGCGTAGGGTGATACCATTGTTACGCCAGGTGGTACTTGGAATGTCGCATTGCTTGTTGTCACGGTTACCGGTTGTATTGAGCCGCTAACGAGGGCGGCGATATCGGCACTGGCGATGTTAATGTTGGCCGATGCTGCCGTAAGGACCTGGAAGGTGATTGAGTATAGTTGAGCGCTGGAGGCTGAGAGGTCGACGCTGGATCCTCCGAGAAGTGTCTGGGTCGACTGGCATTGGCCTATTGCGTCGCTGCAGTATCCGTTTACTGAGAACGCGTTCATTCCTGCGAACACGTCAGGTGCAGCGTTGAAGTTGGATGAGACTGCGCTGAGAACTGTGGGGTCATAGGTTACAACGACGTCGTAGCCGACGAGGGCTCCAACATCGCTGGCAACTATGGAGACTGTGAATTGGCCCCCGACGTCGCCTGCGTTGACTGACGGGGTGACTGAAACGCTGGCAGGTTGGGCATGGACAGAGATTGCTCCTGGTAGAAAGACCATGAGGCTTAGAATTGCTAGTAGGATTGGCGAGGTGGTTAGTCTATTCAAGGTTATCCAACGGAGGCTACCGCAAGAACTCATATAAGACTTACTGAGAGGCGGAGTGCTACCTGTATCCGAAGACACCTCCGGTAATATCCAGCACACTAGCCCATCTGGGCTCCATCCGGAAATATACGCTGAATGGCTACTCCTAGGAGCATGTTCCTGGTTGGAACTTGGTTTCTTCAGGCGTGTTAGGACAGCTTGTACGAGGAAGGATGAGATAGAGAGCGACTAATAGAGGGAGAGAAGCGACGGACCGCCTGGATGAAGTCGGGGCATCCGCATAAAGGATAATTCTTGAATGAGTAGATCAGTTAGTTCAGGTGGGAATGAGGATGCAGAAGGTTCTCCAAGTTACGGTCCTAGTCCTTAGTCTTTTCATGATTCTTGCACCTCCGACCTTGTCGCCCATGGCTGTCAGAGCGAGCCCTGGGATCATCCATGTTCCTCAGGACTATTCGACGATTCAGGCTGCTGTCAATGCCGCGAGCCTGGGAGACAGTATCCTTGTCTCGTCCGCGACATCGCCTTACTCAGGAAACATCACGATTGAGAAGAGTCTAACTTTGATTGGTGAGTCTGCGGCCTCAACCGTTATCGACGCGGGCGGTGTAGCTCCTGGAATTCTGGTTAATGCGACGAGTGGCGTGTCGATATCGGGGTTCACTGTTCGCAACTCTGCTTCCTACGAGAGTGAGATCGCAATAGTATCGTCGACTAGTGTAACGGTTAGCGGGAATATTATTGTCTCATTGGAGAATCCGGCCGGGAATGGAACGTTTGTTCAAAACTCTAACGGTGTTAGTCTGAGAAACAACACTGTTATGGGGAACATTTACGGGATCGCGGTTCAA
>Ga0209059_1000278_pt1 | contig 22934 bp, 25 predicted proteins | sample GraSoiAngelo_151_FD_186165 | JGI IMG/M metagenome (GOLD analysis project Ga0209059, IMG submission 186165) | Grasslands soil microbial communities from the Angelo Coastal Reserve, California, USA - 14_1009_12_20cm (SPAdes) (version 2) | ecosystem: Environmental > Terrestrial > Soil > Grasslands ...
CACGGACCGCCGACCAAAATCGGGACCGAACGCCTAACGAATCCGTTTGTGAGCTGATTAGTCGTTCGTTCCGGTTAGTCCCAACGATAGTAATCGCCGCCGCGGACGTGCAATCGCACTTCGATTTGATGCAATTCGTAGCGCAAGCTGTCGATCTGGCGGCGCAGACGCCAACTATCGAGCCCGTGGCGATAACGCCAGTTCACCCGATTCACCTCACCGGAAATCCGTTCGACTTCGCGGCGCAGACGCCAATCCCCGCGATAACGGCTCAACTCCCAGCGGACGTGCGAGAGCATCCGATTGAGGCGATTGATGCGCCAATCCAACCCGTTTCGTCCCGGTGAAACATAAGCAGTGCGGTTGTCGGAACGATAATCGTAAGCGAAAGCCGAAGTGCCTCCCAAGCCCAGTCCGAGCACAATGATTAACATCAGTTTTTTCATATCGATCTCCATTGTTGGAGAATTCGACGTAACGGCCGCTCGCACATTCGAGCCCGCCGAAAAAAATTAGCCGAGCTCGGCTAAAAGATTTTTGAATAAATCCAGGCCGTCAATTTTGCCTGCGACTTCGTGAAGAGAACGAACCGCCTTTGGAATGTATTGGAGGAAATGTTTGTAATCTTTGACCAGACCAAGAAATCCGTAGGCGCCCAATGCCTGCATTAAACGCTGCATGGCGCAGAGACGCAGCGTCTCCAGAAAGTCGGCGCCAGGTTTTTCGCCGCAATAGTGTTCGAGCAATTCGTCGCGTTCGGCCTCGCTAAGATCGACATATGGATCGTAAAAGAGCGAAGCCAAATCGTATTGCGGCAGTCCCGGCCGCATTCCCTGGAAGTCGATGAGATAAGCCTGACCGTTACGGACCAGAATGTTCTGCGATTGAAAATCGCGGTGAACGAGAACGCGGGGGAGTTGGGCCAGGCGCTGGGCTATTTCGGACAAGGCCAGAAGCGCGGCTAACCTTTCGAGCCTGGCCGGTTCGATTTGGAAATAGCGGCCAAGACAATTTTCAAAAAAATAGCTCTGCTCCCAACTGTAAAGAGCGGCATTGAACTCGGCCGGCAGATGCTGACGCATTTCGATGCAGATTGATTCCGGCAAATCGTGAAGCTTTCGAACTTCGTCTAACGCTGAATCGTAGAAGGCGCGCCGGACGAGCCACGGCTCATCGCGGTAACTGAATAGGTCGCGCTCTCCCAGGTCCTCCAGCCAGATCAGGCCTTCGTCAGTGTCGTGATAATAAATTCTCGGAGCATGAATGCCGTGCGTCTCCAGAAATTGCGCGATCTCGACGTAGTGGCGGTTCTCTTCGCGCTCGAGATTGTATTTTACCAGGATAAGCGACTGCTCGGACGAGCAACGGATGCGATAAAATTTCCGGTCGGACCCGCCTTTTTCGATCGGAGCAATCTTTATTTCATCGATATTGAATCGCGGAAAGTGTCGCCGCGTCTGCCGAAGAAGGAGCTCGGTTCTCATGATTCAGATGTCGATGTTGCGATGGGTGCCACTGACAGTTTTTCGGGCGCGGACAATACAGCCAATGAGCTCACTTTTGGAAGCAATTTGTGCACCGGGCCATAAGATTGTGTCCTCCAGGACAGCACCGGCGCCGACACGGCAATCCTTTCCCACAACGCAACAGCCGCGAATTTGCGCGGTCGGATCGACCATTGCGCTCGGATGAATCGGCGCCGACCAATCCGACGCTTTCACCTGTGCCGGCCGCCAGCCTTCTTTCGAAATTACGCGGTGCACTTCAAAATATTCGGCACGCGAACCAAGGTTGAACCATTTTCCCTCTTCCAGAACAACGCCGCCAATCTTTCCGCCGTGACCGACCCAATCTCCGAGAATTGGAATGAAGGAAATCTTTTGTTTTTCGGGAATGCGCGCGAAGACCGCCGGGCTCCACACCGCGATGTTGGCAAAGTCGTATTCGCCTGGAATGCCGTAGCGATTAGAAATATCGACCACCTGGTTTTCGCGCAAGGCGATGGCCGAGCCCAAGCCGGTGTGACGCAGGGCGAGGGTAACATCGTTCCCGCGGTTGAAATGCGCGGCGATCAAAGGCTGCAACCGAATGTCCGTCAAGACATCCCCGCTATAAGTGATGAAGGCATCGCGGCCCAAATCGGCCTCGAGGTTCTTGATTCCGCCACCGGTCTCAAGGAGCACCGGTTCGTTCACCAATGTGAGTGGAGTTCCCGAATAGCTATTTTCCGGAAATGCTTTCGCAAAAGTTTCGGGCAACCGGTGGGTGTTGATGAAGAAGTTTTGGATGCCGATGTCGATCAAATGGTCGAGCGCGAAAGTAATCAGGGGCTTATGAAAAATGGGAACCAGCGGTTTTGGCAAGTCGTCGGTAAGCGGGCGAAGCCGTTTCCCAAGTCCGGCGCCAAGGACGAATGCTTGTTTGATTGCGGCCATCGCGTTAAAAATCCGGCATGGCCGAGGAAACTGTTTGGCGTGGTAGCGTTTCGCAATGGAAAAACTTCGGGTTTTTCGTTCTCCAACTTTTGCTCGCTGCGGCAATTGTCGTCATCTTCACCATCATTCAGCGACAGTCGTCACTAGAGATCAGGAATTTTGCCCCGTACATTTTAATTCTTCTTGCGGTGCCCATCTTTATCGCTGGCAAGCGTTATCTCCAAACGAAATGCAAAATCTACGAGCTCACCAGCGAACGATTGAAAATGCGTGAAGGCGTTTTTAGCAAAGTGACCGATACGCTCGAGTTGTATCGCGTGAAGGACATCGAGACGCAGCAACCGTTTGTCTATCGCCTCTGCGGCATCGAAAACGTCCAGCTCAACACTTCGGACACTTCTTCGCCGTTCGTTCTCATCCAAGCGATCCCGCACCGCGTCGGATTGGGGGACAAAATCCGAAACCAAGTCGAAATCATTCGTCAGCAAAAGGGCGTTCGCGAAATCGACGTTGAGTGAGCCGGGGTCAATTGGCCTCGGGTTTCAGCGCATCCAAACCTTTGGTCAGATCTGCTAAGGCGCGGAGACAGGCCGCCTTGTGTTTGTCGATCCAACGGTCGGAGACCTGTTTCAGCGGCGCTGGGTTGAGATAGTGCAGCTTCTCGCGGCCCCGCCAAAGAGGAACAACCAGGTCCGCTTGGATCAGTAGACCGAGATGTTTGGTGATGCCTTGGCGCGTCATGCGAAGATGCCGGCAGAGTTGGTTCAAAGTCTGGCCATTTTGGAGATGGAGCTGATCGAGGAGGGCGCGCCGGCTTGGGTCGGCCAAAGCTTTAAAGACAGCGTCCATGTGGCAGCGGATATGCAACTAAAAGGTTGCATATTTGTCCGCCCCTCGCAACTCAGAGAATGGGAATGGCAACTCGCCAACCGATCGGGCTTTTACCTTATTGAACGCCTTTGCCGCGATCAGTTCTTCAGGTAAAGCGTGCGGGTCCCGAAATCGATGATCCCGTGATGGCTCCGCAGGATCTCCGCCCCGAGCAACCCCGCCACTGGTTGGGAACCTCGGAGCAGATCGCTGTGAATGAGTCCCTCTAGGTCGACTACACCAATGTCCTTGCCAACAATGTCCACCGACCCGACGGAGAGCCGCTTGATCCGGGCGATTTGCACGCCGCGCTGCTTCAAGTTGACCGCGGATGAGCTGAACGGCGTTTCTTGAAGCGGAACGTGTAGCCGGCGCACGAACCCGCGATTGAGCAAGGTCGCAAACGCGCCCGTGTCGACCATCAGCCGTGCCGGTGCACCGTTGATAGCCGCATCAACGTACAAATTATAGGTTTCACTCACTCGAATCGGCATGCTGCGGAAGCCGCGATATTGCGTACCCGGCGTCTTACCTGAGGATTCGGGATCCAATTTGAGAATCAACATCTGTTTCTGACAATCCAGAACCGCGCCAGTGGGAAAGAGAATGTCGGCGCCAAGGATCCCATCGATTTCCTGCTCGCTAAGTAGGCGCGAGGCGCGGCCCGAACCGGAAAGATCGACAACCACCACCGGCTCATCAACGAGATTCAGCGCACCCAGACGAAAGTTGTGTGCGATGGCAACGTTGTTAAACGCGCCATTGATCTGCAGCCGCGCCGGCAGAGTCGAACTCCCAGGAATACCAGTCAGTCCAAAATGCGCGCGCCGCTTCAGCGCGATGGCACTGATCGGCGCGCCGCTATCGACGCCAAGCAGGGCCGGCTTGCCATTGATAAATGCTCGGACGAGCAGGTGGTTTTGTCGCGAACGGGTCAGTGGAAGCGCTTCGAAGCGCGGAGAAGACGAATCCGAAACACGTTGGCTCTTCGGAGCCGCCATGCACATTTCGGTCGCTGCGAATAAAGTCGTGACGGCAATCGATATTATTTTCGGGAGGAGTGAGCGGCCGGGCATTTTCACGCGGCGGAGAATAGCATGCTTCGTCGTGCCCGAAAGCGCTTTCGTGATTGGCCTGGAAAAAGCTGCGTTTTGGCGTTGCTCGATTCTGATGGGATTGATTAACTCTGTCCCAGCCGAGCGATTCTGATGTCAGCATTAGAAACAACTTTGGAGCCAGCAGCGGAGCAGAAATTTGTTCGCGGACTCGGCTTGCTCGATTCGACCATGCTCGTCGCGGGGTCGATGATCGGCTCCGGCATTTTTATCGTCTCCTCAATCATCGCGCGGCAGGTCGGCGCGCCCGGCTGGTTGCTTGTCGTCTGGCTGGTGACTGGTCTGCTCACGCTCATGGCCGCGCTCTCTTACGGCGAATTGGCGGCCATGATGCCAAAGGCCGGCGGCCAATATGTCTATTTGCGGGAAGCGTTCTCTCCCCTCTGGGGTTTTCTCTATGGCTGGACGCTCTTTCTGGTCATTCAGACCGGTACCATTGCCGCGGTCGCCGTCGGGTTCGCTCGCTACACCGGTGTTCTAATCCCATGGGTTTCGGAGAAGAACTATCTGATCGAACCAATTCGTTTCGGCGGTTATGCGCTCTCGCTTTCGACCGCGCAATTCGTCGGCCTGGCGATGATCGCGCTGCTCACATACATGAACACGCGCGGTTTAAATCTCGGCAAGCTTGTTCAGAATATTTTCACAACGGCGAAGACGGGCGCGCTCATCGCGCTCATTGTGCTCGGCATCATCGTCGGGGTAAAGTCGGGCGCGGGGGCGGCGAACTTCAGCGATTTCTGGACGTTGCGCGGCGGTTTGCAGGAGGTCGGTGAAGGATTGACTGCCGCGACCGCCTTCGGACTCTTCGTCGGTATTTGCGTGGCGCAAACCAATTCGCTCTTCTCCGCCGACGCCTGGAACAATATCACGTTCACCGCCGGCGAGGTCATAAATCCGCGCCGTAACGTTCCGCTCTCACTCGCGTTCGGCACCATTCTGGTGATCGGGCTTTATCTGCTCGCTAACATTGCGTATCTGGCCGCGCTTCCTTTCGACGCGATCCAGAATGCGCCGAGCGACCGCGTGGCGTCCGAGACCGCCAACGTCATCTTTCCCGGCGCAGGCGCGACGATCATGGCCGTTGCTATCATGATTTCGACATTCGGCTGCAACAACGGGCTGATCCTCGCCGGCGCGCGCGCTTACTATGCAATGGCGCGTGACGGTCTCTTTTTCCGTCGCGTCGGCGAGCTGAACAAGAACCACGTCCCCGCGTGGGGTTTGATAATCCAAGGCATTTGGGCCGGCGCGCTTGTCCTGCCGCGCACGGTCAAGACCGACGCTGCCGGCAACGTGACGGGTTACGGTAATCTTTACGGCAACCTGCTCGACTACGTCATTTCGGCCGCGCTTATCTTCTACATTCTGACCATTCTCGGCATTTTCGTGCTCCGCCGGAAACGCCCGGACGCCGAGCGACCCTATAAAGCATTCGGTTACCCAATCGTGCCGGCGCTCTACATCGTCGGCGCGTCCGTAATTCTCTTCGTGTTGTTCGTTTATCAGACCGCGACGACGTGGCCCGGTCTCATCATCGTGCTAACCGGAGTGCCGATTTATTTTCTGTGGCGAAAATCGAATGCGGGTGCGCCGTCAGACGACCAGGGCACTTAGCGAAACCGAACGACGAACAACCAAAAGGAAAGCGAACGCATGGCAAATCTATTCGCGAGAAAGCCTCTTGATCGGCTGATGGCAGAGGCGCAAGAGGTTGGCGAACACAGCTTGAAGCGTTCGCTCGGGCCGATGAACCTCGTAGCGCTCGGCATCGGGGGAATCATCGGCGCCGGTCTTTTTGTGCGCACAGCGGCCGCGATTGCTGATCGCGCCGGTCCGTCGGTTGTGCTTGCGTTCATCGTCGCCGGCATCGGCTGCGCCTTTGCGGGTCTCTGCTACGCGGAATTCGCCTCGATGATTCCCGTCGCCGGCAGCGCCTATACCTATTCCTACGCGACGATGGGTGAGTTCGTGGCATGGATCATCGGTTGGGATTTGATCCTCGAGTACGCGGTCGCGGCGTCGACGGTTTCGATCGCTTGGAGCGAGTACGCGAATCGCGTGCTCGAGTGGTTCGGGATGCGCATTCCATACCAATGGTCGCATTCGCCTTTCGAGCATGACCCAAACGGGGCGTATGGGATGATAAACATCCCGGCGGTTTTCATTCTCCTTCTGCTCACCGCGCTGCTGATCCGCGGCACGAAGGAATCGGCTTTCGTCAATGGTCTAATCGTTATCCTGAAGGTGAGCATCGTCTTGCTCTTCATCGGCATCGGATGGGGATTCATCAATCCGGCAAACCATACGCCCTTGATTCCGTCGCCGACGACATATGTTACGCCGCAAGGCATCACTCACGCCTATGGCGGGATCCTCGGGATTCTCGGCGCCGCCGGTGTCGTCTTCTTCGCTTACATCGGCTTCGATGCAGTCTCGACCGCGGCACAGGAAGCCAGAAATCCAAAGCGCGATATGCCAATCGGAATTCTTGGGTCGCTGGCCTTTTGCACGATCCTTTACGTCCTCTTCTCTTACGTGCTGAGCGGCGTTGCCACGGTCCAGGACTTTCGCTCGGCCGGCCGCGAAGCCTCGGTCGCCTTTGCCATCACCAAATACATGACCGGCTATGAGTGGCTATCGAAGTCAGTCACCGTCGCGATTCTCGCCGGCTTTTCCTCGGTTATCCTCGTGATGCTGCTTGGTCAATCGCGTGTCTTCTATTCCATGAGCAAGGACGGCCTCGTGCCGAAGGTTTTCTCCGATGTGCATCCGCGGTTTAGGACACCTTACAAATCGAACATGCTCTTCTTTGTTTTCACGGGCCTGCTGGCGGCATTCGTTCCAGCGGACGTTACCGGTGAAATGACCAGTATCGGAACGCTGTTCGCTTTCATGCTGGTTTGCGCTGGCGTGTGGATCATGCGGGTTCGAAGCCCTGAGCTAGAACGGGGATTCCGCGTACCGGCGGCGCCACTCGTCGCGATACTCGGGATCATCACCTGCGGCGCGATGATCTACGGTCTCGGATGGACGAATTGGATGCGGCTGATCGTCTGGCTCCTGATTGGTTTCATCTTTTACTTCAGCTACGGGAAGCGTCACAGCCGCATCAACGCGCCACCGCCGGAGATGCCGGAGGGAATTAAGCTCACCCGGTAGTTGCCAGCTATTGCCAACTGCTGCCGCCGAAACCGCGCGAAGGACTGCTCGCGCCAAATCCGAGCAACGCTTCAGCGCGCCAGCGCAAAGCTGCGCCATTTCCGCGTTTTAGAAATGTGCGGCGCGCGGCGTCAATATCATCAATCGACAGATTCATTGCCCGCAGAATCTCCCATTCCTCCGGACTCAACAATGCTCGCTCTTCCTCGCTGACCGCACGCTTCTGCAAACGAGAGACGATTTCACTTAACGCATGTCCGTTCGATGCGCGAAACGTGTCGATTAGCCGCTGGAAACTGAGATGAAACGGAATTGTGGCAACATCGACATCAACGCTTTGAGCCACACTTTCGGGCGGCGTTGCAACCGGGTCGGATTTCGTAACCGAATTCCAAACGCCTTTCGGCTGATAATAACCAATCTCCACGCGATAGTTTTCGCGCGGCTCTGAAACCGTCAGATAGCAGTTGCCCGCCATCGGCTCTACCGCTTCGCTGGTTTCTTCGGAACCATCGTTTCGATAAACGCGAAGATGAACTTGTCGATCCACCGGAGCGGTATTTTCGAAAATGGAGAACCAGTCGATAATCCAATACGCGAAGAGAGTGTGCGGGTCGCGCGCGATAGCGAACAGAAGTGGCGCTCCGTAAACCCGCGGTAGTTCGATAACTTCGGGCAAATCGTTGGGAAGCGTGGGATCGCTGCGAGCGAAACGAACGACCGGCCCGTTTGAGATTCGGTATCCTGTTCTCGGATCGGAGTGTGGCGTCGTCTGATCAATATCTTCCGGCATGATGCTAAACACGAATGTGGCGAAAATTAGCGGGACGAAAAGCAGAATGTTGCGCGGCGCACCCGAACATCGACAGTCGATCTGCTGATTACTGCGCCGTGAAGCCGTACATTATTTTTAATCCAACCGCCGGATCGGTCGCCGATGCATCACGGATCTTGGCAGAACTGAAGCGATTGCGGCCGAGCGCGGTGTCGATAACAAACAAAAGTGGGGACGCAGAGAAGTGGAGCCGGCAGGCGGCACGCGCCGGCCGGCCATACATTGTGGCGGCGGGTGGCGACGGAACACTGAATGAGGTTGTCAATGGAGTCGCCCGAACACGGCACAAGCCACGCATCGGAATTCTGCCACTTGGAACCGGAAATGATTTCGCGCGAACGCTTGGTTTGCCGTTTTCGATTGAAGAGAACACCGACATCCTCCGTGCCGGCAAAACGCGTGCGATCGACATTGTTAGTGTGCAGAGCGATCGCGCTCGTTATTTCGTAAATGTGTCGGCGGGCGGATTCAGCGGAATTGTGCGCAATAAAATCACTCCCGAGATCAAACGGAGCTGGGGACCGCTTGCGTATATTCGCGGAGCTGCGGCCGCACTACCAAAGCTGCATGCTTACAAGACACGGATTGTAATCGATGGGCGCGAAGAGCTTTCAACCGCCGTCTATAATGTCGTGATCGCGAATGGCCGATTTGTGGCCGGCGGATTGCCGGTCGCGCCGGAGGCCGATCCGAGTGACGGTTTGCTTGATGTCATGTTGATCCCAAAACGACGTCCGGCGGAAATGGCGTTACTGGCGGCGGAGATAATTCTGGGAAAGCATTTCTCGAGCAGTGCTGTGATCTTTCGACGCGCGCGAAAAATCGCCGTGCGCTCGCGCCCGGGTATGTGGTTTAACGTAGACGGAGAACTGGTGGGACGCGCCCCGGCGGAATTTCGAATCGTGCCGCGCGCGCTAAACTTCGTAAGAAAATGACGAGCGACAAAATCGTGCGATTGGAAGAACTCGAGCAGCGAGCTAACAAACTGCGCGCGACGGGGAAAAGAATCGTAGCGACGAACGGATGTTTCGATTTGCTTCACGTCGGACACATTCGCTACTTGAGCGCGGCTCGCGCCCTTGGCGACGCGTTGATCGTCGGAATCAACGGCGACCAGTCTGTCCGCGAGCTGAAAGGAGCCGGTCGCCCGGTTACCAGCGAAAGTGATCGCGCGGAGATCGTTGCCGCATTGGAATGCGTTGATCTGGTCACAATTTTTCCGGAGGTGCGCGCGACACGTTTTCTCGAACTGGCGTCGCCCCATGTCTACGTCAAGGGCGGCGATTACAATCAAGACACATTGAATGCTGAAGAGCGCCAGGTTCTACAAAAAATCGGCGCGAAGATCGACATCGTGCCATTCGAGCGCGGCTATTCGACATCCGATTTATTGGCGCGCATGAACAAAATAAAAAAATGAAGCCGCTTGGTCTTGGAATTCTTGGATCGGGAAAAGGATCAAATTGCCGCGCCATTCTGGAAAGCATTCGCTCCGGAGCCTTGCCCGCCGAAGCCCGCGTCGTGATATCCGATGTGCTCGACGCGCCGATTCTGGAAATCGCACGAGAGTTCAGCATTCCCAATGCTTATCTCCCTCCGGGTCAATTTCGCACGCGGCTGGAACCGAACGTGGAGGCCGAGCTCGCGCAAATGCTACGCGATGCAGAGGTGGAGTTGGTGGTCCTGGCCGGATTCATGCGCGTTTTAAAATCGCCCATGTTGCAGGCCTTTCCACGGCGAATCATTAACATTCATCCCTCGCTCTTGCCGAAATTTCCTGGCCTGGAAGCGTGGAAACAAGCGCTTGATGCGGGCGAGACCGTTACCGGTTGCACGGTGCATTACGTCGACGACAAAATAGATCGCGGCGACATCATCGCGCAGCGTGATGTCCCGATTTTGCCTAACGACTCGGCCGAAAGTCTACACGCGCGAATCCAAATCGCCGAACACGAATTGTATCCGGCCGTGATTGCGAAGCTCTGTCGAGAAAACGATCGCCGACCCTAAATCGTCTCAGCTTTTTGGTCGCGGCCAAGCAATTCTTCCATCGCCTGGGCCGATGGTTTCTGTTGGTAAAGCAGCGAGTAGACCTGATCGATGATCGGTGTCTCGACGCCGAGTTTACGCGCGCACTCATGCGCGCTCTTAGCGGTTGGAATTCCTTCGGCAACCGTGCCCATGGCCGTAGTGATTTCATTTAAGGAGCGACTCTGGGCTAATTGTTCGCCGACGCGACGATTGCGGCTGTGTCGACTGAAGCAGGTCGCGATAAGATCTCCAGTACCACTCAATCCATAAAACGTTCGCAATTCTCCACCCATCTTGGTGCCGAGGCGGACCATTTCGGCGAGCGCTCGAGTAACGAGGGCCGCTTTGGAATTGTCACCTAAACCAAGCCCGTCGCCCGCTCCGGCAGCGATCGCAAAAACATTTTTGAGCGCGCCGCCCAGCTCGATCCCGACCAGCTCTTCGCCCGTGTAAATTCGGAACCTCGGCGTGCCGAGATATTTTTGCAGTTCCGCGGCGCAATCTCGTTTGGTGCATGCCAGAACCGTAGCCGTCGGCAACTCACGTGAAACTTCCGCCGCCAAGTTCGGTCCGGAGAGAACCGCGATCGTATGGTGGGGAAAAATTTCCGCCAGGATCTCGCTCATCCGCTTTCCGGTTCCGTGCTCGATGCCTTTAATGCAACTAAGCAGAACGGCGTTGGAATTAATTTTAACTTCGGCGAGTCGACCCGCCGTTTCTCGCAACGCGGTCGATGGGGTAACGAAAACAATCAGATCAGCATCGGCACAAGAATGGAGATCACTCGTTAGGCCAATCGCTTCGGGAAGATTTACTCCCGGAAGATAAGCGCTGTTTTCGCGCGATGCTCGCAGCTCCTCAACTCGAGACGGATCATTTCCACACAGCAAAATCGCTCGGCCTTGCCTTGCCCAAATTACCGACAACGCCGTTCCCCAGCCGCCGGCTCCAATCACTGCAATTCTTTCTCGTTTCACTTTCGAGCGAAGCGCGGTTCGGTTCCTTTAAAAAGTCGGGACAAATTAGAACGATGTCGCAATACTATGATCGCGGCCAGACACACCGCAAAATATAGCAGGATCGGTGTCTGCAATTGCTTCAGAAACAGCATGGTTGCGATTGTAACAGGAAGAGCGATCACGGCGGCGATCGAAGCCAGCGATACGTACCGCGTAACTTGAAACACCGCAATCCAAACGAGGCAGACAACGGTTGCGGCAACCCAATTGAGGCCAAAGAGGCTGCCGAGAGATGTAGCTACCCCTTTCCCTCCATTGAATCCGAGCCAAATCGGATAGCTGTGGCCAAGCACGGAAAAAATAGCGGCGACCGCGCCGCAGAGATCGACAAACTTCGGACTCAATTCAGCGGTCTTGGCGATCATCACTCCCACGACCACGGCAACCAGACCTTTTCCGAAGTCCACCAGGAACACCGGATAGCCGAACCGCTTGCCCAATACGCGCGTCACGTTTGTTGCTCCGACATTCCCGCTGCCAACTTTGCGCACGTCAATCCCGCGGATGCGACCCGCTAGGTAACCGGCTGGAATCGAGCCGAGGAAATAAGCGACTAACGCGACAGTGGCAAAGGTGAACACGTGTTGTTAGCTGCCAGTTTATCCTCGAATTAAGGAGAAAGATTCATTTTCTAACTTGTTCTTAGTTAGCCAAATAGACAAAATTGATATATCAGCTGGAGTCACACCGCTAATCCGTGCGGCCTGGCCGACAGTAAGCGGGCGAACCTTCGAAAGTTTCTGTCGCGTCTCCGAGCTTAGCCCCGCAATGCTCGCAAAGTTAAATCCGTCAGGGATTCTTTGAAGATTCTTCTTCGATAGCTCCTTGTTGTGTTGCGCCTGGCGGGCGGTGTACCCCTCGTATTTGATGTCAGTTTCAAGCAGCTCCCAGATATCTTCTGGAGCTATCGAGCGGACCTCGGAGGGGAGATCGGCACAGGTGAAGCCCGGGCGTTTTAGAAGCTGAGAGATCGGAACGCCGCCGCTCCGTGTGTTATTCGCAATGGTGCGACATTCTTTCAGCAGCGATGTTTTGGCCTCGAAGACAGCCAATCGTCCTAGGGTAACCAATCCCAAGTCGAAGCCCTTCGCCGTGAGACGCTGATCCGCGTTGTCGTGTCGAAGCTGGAGGCGGTCTTCCGCACGACTCGTAAACATGCGATATGGCTCCTCTGTTCCCTTCGTTACCAGGTCGTCGATAAGAACACCGATGTAGGCCTTATTTCGCTCTAGCACGAAAGCCGGCCGATTTTGAACACTCAACGCTGCGTTAGCCCCAGCGATCAGCCCCTGAGCAGCGGCCTCCTCGTAACCCGAAGTACCGTTGACTTGCCCAGCAAAGTAAAGACGCCGGACCCGCTTGGTTTCGAGACTATGAAACAGCTGGGTCGGGGGGAAAAAATCGTATTCTACCGCATATCCTGGGCGCATTATTTCCGCATGTTCTAATGCCGAAACTGAACGGACAAACTCAAGCTGAACTTCGTACGGAAGGCTGGTGGAAATACCATTTACGTAGAATTCGTTGGTATGGCGACCCTCTGGCTCCAAGAATAACTGATGCGCCTCGCGGTCAGCAAACTTAACAACTTTGTCTTCGATCGAAGGGCAATAACGCGGCCCTGTGCCTTTAATTCGCCCGGCATAGAGCGGAGAACGATCAAGGTTGGCTCGAATTATCTCGTGGGTCCGAGTGTTGGTCTGCGTGATCCAACAAGCCATTTGTTCCACGTGGAACGGTGCTCCGCTGACGTCGTTCAACGTAAAAAGCTCACCAGCCACAGGGGACTCATCTTTAAAAAATGAAAATCGCGGTGGCGGCTCGTCGCCTGGCTGAACTTTGCAGCGCGCAAAGTCTATCGACCGTGCGTTGATCCGGCAGGGAGTTCCAGTCTTAAATCTACCGCTTTCAAGTCCCAGTTGGCGAAGATCGTCACTCAGAGACGAGCTCGCGTCCGCCATTCGCCCGCCAGGCTTACTGGTCTCACCAATGTGAAGCAACCCACGCAAAAACGTCCCGGAAGTGATCACGACGCTTTGGCCATGGATTGTTAGACCAAGATCTGTTTCGACCCCAACTGCCACTTCGTTCTCGACCAAAATTCTGGAAACCGTGGCTTGTTTTAAATCCAAATTAGCGGCCCGCTCCAAAATGGCCTTCATCCGAAATTGGTAAGCTTTTTTGTCACATTGGACACGCGGTGCTCGGACGGAGGGGCCTTTTGAACTGTTAAGCATCCGAAACTGAATTCCCGTCGCATCCGCATTCAAGCCCATTGCTCCGCCAAGGGCATCGATCTCACGGACAATCTGCCCTTTCGCCAAGCCGCCGATTGCCGGATTGCACGACATTTGGCCAATCGTATCGAGGTTTTGGGTCAGCATCAGCGTTCGACACCCTATGCGGGCAGACGCTAATGCCGCCTCGATTCCAGCGTGCCCACTGCCGATCACTATAACGTCGTACGTCTCAGTTAGTTTAAACATCGCGTGATCCCTCTAAGATTCCTTGCGATGGAAACGGCAACAATTCTGCGAGGTCGAACTCTTGCACTTTTCCATCAATCGTCGCCGCCGGGATCTTCATATTCGGATTGAACTCGGCCAGCACTTGCCGGCAAGCACCACATGGGATCGCTGGCTTTTTCCCGTCTGTTAGTCGCCCGGCCGATGCCGCGTCGATTAATTCATTGTATTGCATAACCGTCATATTATAAGATAGTTATAGTAGAATATTTCGTTCCGGACGAAGCGTTTTCTCCGACCGGCGCTGAGAGGTCGTGCGATTCTCGCACAGCGTTCAAGGCGACCCGAGTCAAAAGAATAAATAAAAGTGCCGTGACTACAAAAGCGCCCCCCCACATCCAGTACTCCACCACGCGCGGATGGATTCTCCCAAGCGCCAAGTTGAGGCCGAATTGCCCTAGGGTGCCCAGATACGTGTAAAGGAATAGCCCGGGGGCGCGGCCGACGGTGGTCCAGAACATGTACGGACCAAAGCGAATTGGAGTTAAGCCGTACAGGTAATTCAACAGGCTCGTTGGAAACAGGGGATGTAATTGAGTGAGGAAAATTATTTTCCATGCATCGCGCTCTACTGCTCTTTCCAAAACATTTAGCATTGGAGTAGTCACACATTGCCGCTGCAACCATCGACCGCCGAGCCATCGACTAATCGCGAACGAGATTGCCGCACCAATACTATTGCCGAGGAGAACAATGAAAAAGCCCCACCACAAGCCGAAGAAGAAACCGCCGCCAACGCACAGGATGCCGCCGGGCAATAAAAGCACGTTGCAGCCGGCAAAAAGCAGCGGGTAACAAATCGCGCTCCACGCGCCTAACCCTAGGACGCGCTGCTGCAGCGCCACCACAAAATCAATGATTGGAAAAAAGTGCCAGAGAAGCAGAAACGACGCGATGACAACTGTGAACGTCGCGACTTGGAGCCACACCGCGCGCCGGGCCTCGAGCATTCTCAGATTGTGCTCGGTTCAGAGACTTCGCGCAAATGTTGGAGTTTCGTCCGACTAAACGGTGGGGGCTTGTGCATTTCGCCGGCGCGGAATCCCGAGGCTGTCAAAAATAACCCGCGTGGCGTCGGAACGATTGAGCGTGTAGAAATGGATGCCGGCTACGTTGTTATCCAAAAGATCGTGACATTGTTCCAAAGCGAAGTGAACACCGACGCGTCGAACGCTTTCAGGATCATTTTCGCATCGCCGTAGAGCGCGCAGAAGCTTCGCGGGAAAACGCGCACCGCCGGCGAGCTCCGCGATCCGTCTGAATCCGCTCATGGATGTGACCGGCATGATGCCGGCGATTATGGGAACATGAATGTCGGCGAGTGCGCAACGCTCGCGGAAGTCAAAGAAGTCGCGATTATCGAAGAATAGCTGCGTGACGATGTAGTCGGCACCAGCGTCGACTTTCGCTTTGAAGTGATCCATTTCGATTAATCGATTCGGGGTCGCGGGATGTCCTTCCGCAAAGCCGGCCACGCCGACTCCGAACCCGCGCGGATCTGGATGTGCGCCCGATTCGTTGAATCTCCGAATGAACTTCACCAAATCGATCGCGTGTTGAAAGGAATCCCGCGATTTGTCGTAGGGAATGTCATGAGGCCGATCGCCCCCGAGCGCGAGAACGTTCCCAATGGCCGACTTAGCGTATCGAACCAAAATGTCTTCGATCTCTTTTTCATTATGACAGACGCAGGTCACGTGGGGGATTGGATCCAGTTTTGTTGTGTGTTGAATGCGCTCGACGAGGTGGTGAGTTAAGTCTCGCGTTGAGCCACCGGCCCCATACGTCACGCTAACGAAGTGCGGCATGTACGATTCGAGGTCACGAATCGTTTGGTAAAGAGTCTCCGCCGCCGCCGGCGTTTTCGGAGGAAAGAACTCGAACGAAAACGTGGGCGAATCCTCCCGCATGATGTCCACGATGTGCATGCTATTTGTGCTTATCTTCGTTCGTTCCGCAACTTGCGGTCAACTCGACCGAGCACATTTTTGACCAGGTGAGGTCGCATGCATCGGGGTTTGTCAGCAACTCGATCTGGTAGTAGTTCGTGCTCAGAATATAAGTTCCGAGCAAATAGTCGTCCTTCGACCATGGCAAGCCCTGGATCGGTATCCGTGGTCTCGCGCCCAGATGCTGTGATTTTCCGATCCTCGTAAAGAAATTCCAGCACCGGGCAGGCTCCAGCCGGGATAATGGGCCGTGCCTTTTGCATCTTTCTGCTCCATTTTTGCCGCGTACGGCCAGTTTTTGCATCGGCAATCTTCAGAGTTCCGACATTAGCAAAAGCTGGCAGCGTAGTTGAAATTTCATTCGGCTTTGTTAACTGATGCGACAGCAACAAGCCAACAACTTCCAATAACGCACAACAACTTCCGCCTTTTCGCCCGCGATCAATGTTGTGTGCCGTTGTTGGCAGTGTTATCAACAGCTTGCTCTGCGGCTACGTCTGGGCGTAGCGCTGGAGTTATTGGCGAGAAGAAGAAGAAGAACTAATGGGCCCTCAGTTAGAAACCCTAATTAGAAGTGCGAACAACTTCGCCGCCTTGTGCGAATTTAACTAATAGAGATCATGCCGCCGAATGCTGTCGCATCAACGCCCGAAGTCGCCGAGGGACCGATCCGGCAACGGACGGATTCGCTCGGGCGAACAACCGTCATGTCGCGAGTACCGGCGGAATCGACCGACAGTCTGTTTGAACGTGTTGCATGGCTTTATGCGTTCTGTCGCGAACGTCTTTTCCGTGACGATACCGACCGGATCATTTCAGAGCTTTGGCAAACGCAAACGCCGGCGGATGGAACGCGCGTGATTGAGCTTGGATGTGGACCAGGATTTTATTCCAGAAAACTCGCGCGACGGTTTCCGCGAATAGCCGTTACCGGGGTCGATCGTTCCGAGAGTCAGGTGCGCTCGGCACGCCAGCGCGCCGCCGCTCAAAATGTAAACAATTGCATCTTCGAACGTGTCAACGCGCTCGCACTACCGAGTGCGGATGCATCCTTCGATATTTTGATCGCCTCACGTATTTTTACGGTGCTCCCCGATCACGAGCGCGCGGTTGGTGAGATGTTTCGAGTATTGAAACCCGGCGGCCGGTGTTTTATTGCGGAACCACGTTATGCTTTTTGGGCCTCGATTCCGCTCATGGCCATGTGGTTGCTCGCCAGCGTTATCCATTCAGGGAACGGGTACCGCGAGCCAAGAAAAGCGACCGTGCTCAACACCGAAGCCTTCAGCGATTTGTTCCGGCAATTGCCATGGAAAGCGATCCGAATTTGGCAGGATGGGCGTTATCAGTACGCTCTTTGCGAGAAAAGCTGAGCGCGAATAACTCAGCCAAATGCAGCCCAGACATCGTGTTCTCGATCCCGCTGCGCACGCCTCGATAGGAAACAATCTTTGTGCGCTGGCGGTAATGACGAAGGCGCCGCGCGCTGGACAGGTCAAAACGCGGCTCGTGCCGCCACTCAGCCCGGAAGAAGCAGCCCAGCTCAATGTCTGTTTTCTTCGCGACACCGCGGCGGCAATTGCAAAAGCCTGTGGCACGACGGCGCGCGGCGTCGGTGTTTACACTCCGATCGGTGCTGAAGCGGCCTACGTCGACATCCTGCCAAGCAATTTTGAGCTTCTTCCGCAGCGGGGTGACGGGTTTGGTGAACGGCTTGCCTTTGCGACAGCGGATCTCTTTCAGTGCGGGTTTGGTTCAGTCTGCCTGATCGACTCCGACAGTCCCACCGTTTCCGCCGATGTTTATGCAGATGCGGTCGAAATGTTGTCGAAGGCCGGCGATCGGGTCGTGCTGGGCCCCTCAGACGATGGCGGGTATTACCTGATCGGCCTCAAGCAAAAGCGGCCAGAATTATTCGAACGAATCGATTGGAGCACTGAGCGCGTTTTGGATCAGACAAAAACACGCGCGCGTGAGCTCAACCTCGATGTGTCCGTGTTACGAACGGGATACGATATCGATGATGCTGCAACATTGCGTCGGTTGTGTTATGAATTGCTTTCTAACAAATCGGAGCGCGACGTCGCGCCGAACACGCGGAAGTTTCTGGCTGCGGTCACGGCGCAGAAAAAATTGTAGGACAGTCGCTGCAACGCTAGCCTGCGTTCGCTCATGGCAAAGAACGAAAAACGGGCACTTGTGACCGGTGGCGCCGGGCTCATTGGGTCGCACGTTACCGATTTGCTGGTGCGCGAGGGCTGGAAAGTTCGCGTCCTGGATAATCTTGAGCCGCAGACGCATCGCCGCGGTAAACCGGCTTGGATCAATCCCAAGGTCGAATTCACTCACGGCGACATCCGCGACCGTGAAACGATCGCCGCTGCGCTGGATAAGATCGACGTCGTCTTTCACCAAGCCGCTTACGGCGGCTACATGCCCGAGATTTCGAAATACGTTCACGTTAACTCGTTAGGCACAGCCCAAATGCTCGAACTGATTCGCGAGAAGAATTTACCAATCAAAAAAATTGTGGTGGCGAGTTCGCAAGCCGTTTACAGCGAAGGCGCCGGCATTTGTCCGAAACACCAACTCGTCTTTCCAGCAGTGCGACCGGTCGAACAATTGCGAAAAGGCGATTGGGAAGTGCACTGTCCAATCTGCGGCGCGATCACCAAAAGCGCGCCCACTCCCGAGAACGCGCCAGTCGGCGGCGAAACGGTTTATGGTTTGACCAAAGTTGATCAGGAAAAGCTCGTGCTACTTTGGGGAAAACAAGTTGGGATCCCAACGATCGCACTGCGCTATTCGTGCACTTACGGACCGCGCCAATCCATCTTCAATCCCTATACCGGCGTCATCGCGATTTTCTGCACCCGCTTGCTCAACAATTTGCCGCCGGTGCTTTACGAAGATGGCGAGCAGACGCGCGACTTCTCGTTCGTCGAAGACATCGCGCGCGCGAACCTGCTCACGGCTGAGATCGATCACCTGGACGGGCTGGCGGTGAATGTCGGGAGCGAGAAAGGCGTATCGATTCGCAAGGTTGCCGAAATCGTCTCCTCCGCCCTTAAGATCGACATCGAACCGGACGCTCGCTGCGAATTTCGTCCCGGCGAGATGCGTCATCTCACCAGCGACACTGCGAGAATTCGTTCGGCCGGTTACCAACCGCAGATCAAGCTAGAAGAGGGAATTGAGCGTTACATCGATTGGATCCGTTCCCAATCCGATATCCGCGATTATTTCAGCGAAGCGGAGCAAATTCTAAAGAGCAAAGGCATCGTTCATCGCGTAGAAGTTGAGAATGCCTGAGACCGCTGGCATTCCGGATTTCAACTCTCCGGTTGGCGAGCACGCGCGCAAAGATTTTCCGATCCTGGATGCGGACATGACCGTGGCCGCAGCGCTCGACCGCATCCGGCGTGAAGGCGTCGGTGAGCGCGTTATCTATTTTTTCGCAGTGGATTCCGACAAACGTCTCGTTGGAGTGCTTCCGACACGCCGTTTGTTGACCGCGCCTCTCGAAACAGCCCTCCGCGAGATCATGGTGCGTCGCGTCATAGCCATTCCCGCGACTGCATCCGTGCTCGATGCCTGCGAGTTTTTCGTGCTCTACAAATTTTTCGCCTTCCCAGTGATTGACGAACAACGTCGCATTGTCGGCGTAATCGACGTCAGTTTGTTTGCCGAGGAAATCTTGGGCGAGGGCGAAGAGCAAACCCGCCCGGCCTCGCCGATTCGCGATGATGTGTTTGAAGTCCTCGGATTTCATCTTGAACAAATCCGCGGCGCCTCGCCCTGGCGGGTTTTCCGATTTCGTTTTCCATGGCTGCTGGTAACCGTGGCCGCCGGCACAATCTGCGCGGTCCTGGCCGGCGCGTTTGAAGCAACTCTCGCGCGCAGTCTGGTGGTCGCGTTCTTTCTCACAATGGTGCTCGGCCTCAACGAGAGCGTCAGTGCCCAATCGATGAGCGTGACCATTCAGATGTTGCGGTCGGCGCCGGTGACATGGGGCTGGTTTGCAACTGCGCTCCGTCGCGAATTGATGACGGCAATTCTGCTCGGATTGTCCTGCGGCAGTGTTGTTGCTGCGATCGTGTGGTTTTGGCGTAGCGATTTGCGCAGCGCCGGCGCCATTGGCGGAAGTATCGCCCTTTCCCTCGTGACGGCTTGTCTCTTCGGTCTTGGCGTTCCGTCACTCTTGCATCGGCTCAAGCTCGACCCAAAAATTGCTGCCGGCCCGATCACGCTCGCGCTCGCCGATATTTGCGCGCTCGTTTTATATTTCACGGCCGCACACATCGTTTTGCGATGACCAGCGTTTCCGTAATCATTCCGGCGCTGAACGAGGAAGAACCGATCCCTGGCGTCGTCCGCGAATGTTTCGAGACCAATATTCCGAGCGAAATCGTCGTCGTGGATAACGGCAGCACGGATCGAACGGCTGAACGCGCGCGCGGAGCTCGCGCAAAAGTCGTGAGCGAACCGCGACATGGTTACGGACGCGCCTGCCTCGCTGGAATACGTGCGCTGAAGCCTGAATGCGAGGTCGTCGTATTTCTCGATGGCGATGGCAGCGATTGCCCCGAATTCATGAATCAACTTGTCGATCCAATTACGGCCGGCACGCATGATTTCGTGATCGGTTCGCGCACGCGCGGTCAACGCGAACCCGGCAGCATGAATTTTCAGCAAATCTTCGCCGGCCGACTGGCCGGCAGGCTGATGTCGGTCTTGTACGGCGTCCGCTACACCGACATGTGCCCATTTCGCGCGATCGGACGCGATGCGCTCGAGAAATTATCGATGAAAGAAGAAACTTACGGCTGGAATTTGGAAATGCAGATGAAAGCCGCGCGACTCGGGCTGCGAATTCTCGAAGTCCCGGTCAATCATCGACGACGCACTGGTGGCGTCTCCAAAGTTTCCGGCACATTGCGCGGAACACTCGTCGCGGGTGCACGAATCATTGCGACATTTGTTCGGATTGCAGCGAAGAAGTTGTAGCGGTGTTCGCCGCGGCGAACACCGGAACCAGTAATCAGGCGCTTGGCACAAGCGCCTCTACAACAGATAATCGGAGCGCATGAGCAGATCCAAAGCCGTCTCTGCCGGATTGCTGGCGGGACTTATTGCTGGAATCGCCATGACCGTCGTGATGTTGGTGCTCGCGTGTTTTGGTGTCGCCACGCCGCTCGCGATCATCGGCGACCGGCTTTCGGTTTTTATAAAGCCCGGTCCGTTCCTCTCGATCATGGGCCGCGTCGGCGGCTACAATCATCTCAAGCAACTCGGCGTTGGATCGACCATGGCCGGTCAGTTGTTCGTCGGCGCGCTCGCCGGCGCGATTTTCGGTCTATTGATGCGACGCAATCCGCAACGCCGCGTTACGGCTTGGACGATGTCGATCTTCGTTGGGCTGCCGATAGCCGCGATCGCGATCGGGTTGTGGCCGGTCCTGGGCACGAGCTATATCGGGTTGCCGATTGCCTCTGGCGGCGCGGTTACGCTGATCGGGTTCGCGCTCAGCGTTTTGGTTTTTGAGCGGACACTCGTCGCGAGCTTTCACTTTCTCACGCGACCGGAAGCTGTGGCCGAAAGCGGCGAGTTTACGCCCGCAATTGGACGGCGCGCGCTAATCCTGGGCGGACTGGGCGTGCTGATTGCCGGCGGCGGCATCGGGTTGTTAAGGAGACTTTATCGCATCGCCACGTTCAATTACGACGGAACTCAATACAAAGGCCGCATCGTCCAACCGATCACGCCTAACGATTTATTCTATTGCGTGACCAAGAACGTGATCGATCCGCGCGTGAACGTCGACCTCTGGCATTTGGAAGTGAACGGGCTCGTCCAAAATCCGACCACGTATCGTTTTCAGGATCTGAAAGCATTCAATCAGGTCGAGCAGGAGACCACGCTGATGTGCATCAGCAACGGGCTCGACGCCGGTTTGATCAGCAACGCGGTTTGGAAAGGCATCACCCTGCGCGACCTGATCGACCCGGCCGGACCGATGGCCGATGCGCGACGTGTTCGCCTGTTTGGCGTGGACAATTACACCGACACCATTCCGCTCGAGAAAGCGCTCGATCCGACCACGCTGCTCGCCTGGGAAATGAATGGCCGCTCGTTGCCCGATCGCCATGGTTATCCGTTACGCGCAATTGTGCCGGGGTACTTCGGTGAAAAACATGTGAAATGGCTGACCCGCATCGAGCTCACCGGGGACAACGTAAAAGGCTTTTACGAGACCCAAGGCTGGGGCCCCGATTTCATGACACCGACAAGATCGAGAATCGACGCGCCCGATCACGAATCGCGTTTCTCGTTAGGCCAATTAAGTGGACCGATCGAAGTCAAAGGCATTGCCTTCGGAGGTGATCGCGGAATTTCGCGGGTGGAAATCAGCGACGACGATGGCGAAACCTGGACCGACGCCAACATTCATTACCCCGGAACAAAATTGACCTGGGCGCTCTGGACCTACGAATGGCGGCCCGATAGTCCGGACGATTATACGCTTGTTGTCCGCGCGACTGACGGCGAAGGCGCCGTCCAGGAATGGGAAGAAGACCGCAGCCCATTCTCCGGCATGACCGGTTTTCACAAAATCGCCGTTCACGTAACGGCGTAAAGGCTACTATCTTTGGCATCTTGGGCACCAGGCTGTGGTGCGGCCGGCGACAGTAGCATGGCGCAAAAGTGTGTGGTGAATCGGACAGGTCCCGTCGCGTTTCCATTTTTGATGGATCAGCCAGGTGCGTGGCGGATCGGAGAAATCTTGGCCGAGTGTTTGCAAGGATCTGCGGACGACGAACTTTGTCGCGCGGAAAATCGCAGTGCGTTCGTGCGCGGATAATCTTGTGGTCCTTTTCGACGGCAGAACTTTTCCGCGCCAAAGAATTTCGTCGGCCATCCAGTTCCCGATTCCGGGAAAACCATGCTGCATGAGCAAGACGGCTTTGATCGGCGCTTTTCGGTGTCGATCGA
>Ga0209059_1000281_pt1 | contig 22905 bp, 27 predicted proteins | sample GraSoiAngelo_151_FD_186165 | JGI IMG/M metagenome (GOLD analysis project Ga0209059, IMG submission 186165) | Grasslands soil microbial communities from the Angelo Coastal Reserve, California, USA - 14_1009_12_20cm (SPAdes) (version 2) | ecosystem: Environmental > Terrestrial > Soil > Grasslands ...
ATGCGGAGGTTCTGCGGACGGTACATTGAGCGCCCTCCCGGTGTTGATGATGCCAGCCGCTCATCGCGGCCACAAGGCGAAAGTCAGACATGGCTGAACCGAAGTTCGCCCCCTCAATCCTGTCGGCCGACTTCGCCCGCCTCGGCGACGCGGTCCTCGCGGTCGAGCGAGCCGGCGCGGACTGGATCCACGTCGATGTGATGGACGGTCATTTCGTTCCGAACCTCACATTCGGGCCGAAGATGGTGGCCGATCTGCACAGGGCGACCCGGCTGCCCCTCGACGTCCACCTGATGATCGAACGCCCCGAGGAGTGGGTGGATCGCTACGCCGACGCCGGGGCGACGTACTTGACGATCCATGTCGAGGCGTCGAACGACGTGGCCGGGACGCTCGCGGCGATCCGCGCTCGCGACATCCGTGCCGGGCTGACGTTGAACCCGGAGACTCCGGTCGACGCCCTGCTTCCGCATCTCGGCTCACTCGACCTCGCGCTGGTCATGAGCGTCCATCCGGGCTTTGGCGGGCAGAAGTTCATCGAGGGCGCGCTCGACAAGGTCAGGGCGATCCGCCAGGTGCTCGATAGCCGAAACCTGAAAGCGGAGCTGGAGGTCGATGGCGGCGTGAAGCCGGACAACGCCGCTCGTGTCGTCGCGGCGGGGGCGACGGTCCTCGTCGCTGGCTCGGCCGTGTTCGAAGATCCCGGTGGTCCGGTCGCGGCCCTGGGTAAGTTCAAGCAAGCGATACGTCGTTAGACGACACGCGACCCGGCGCGCGATCCCGATTCGTGCGTTCATTTGCTTCGTGGGAAGGACGCCGCGCGCGGCCGCGGCCGCGCTGATCCGCGAAGGCGCACCGGTCATCTTGCAGCGTGTCGTCGCAGAAGCCACCTCGGACCGCCAACGAAGCGACATCGTCGAACTGGAGCGCCGCCTGACCGCGTATCTGGAACGCCGTATCCCGCTCTGGGTCCAGGCGCTCGAGGCGGATGACGCGGAGCGCGCGCCGGCAATCAAGCGTCTCCTGCGCGCCGACGCCGAGGCCGGCGAAATCATTCCACCCGTGATCCTGCTCGGGACCGTCGCGATCGGCTATCGGCTCATCGAATCCGAGATCCGCACACGCGCATCCGCGTACGGATTCACCGCCGAGGTGCTGTGGGCGGAGATGGATCTGTTGCGACGGACGGTGGGGGAGATGCGACGCGGCCTCGCGGATGGGGAGAGCGTCGCCTAACTAGTCGGCGTCACCAAGCCCGAGCTCCGCAAGACGCGAGTCGCTGATCCCGAAGTGATGCGCGACCTCGTGCACGACGGTGTCGCGGACGATCGCGGCCTGGCGCCGGGGCGACGCGGTGATCCGCTCGATCGGTCCGCGAAAGATGCAGATGCGGTCGGGTAAGTACGGCTCCTGCGCGCCCCGTTGCGTAAGCGGCACCCCTTCGTACAGACCGAGGAGCGTGCCGCCGCGCGGGAGCTGCTCGGGCGCGGGCTCGTCCTCGATGACGATCTCGAGGTTGCGGATGCGCTCGCGAAACTCCGCGGGGAGCTCGTCCAACGCGTTGCGCACCAGCCGCGCGAAGCGCGCGCGGCGCAGGTCCGACATGAACGCACTCTAAAGCTCAGGCCGCGCACGCCGATCTCACGCGGGCGAGCGCGCGCGCTCGGAGCCGGCACACGCCCGATTCGGACAGGCCAACCTCGCCGCCGATCTCCCGCAGTGTCAGGCCGCGTCCGTACGACAACACGAGGACGCGACGCTCGAGCGGCGTCAGGTCGCGCAGCGCGCTCGCGACCAGCGGCCAGCGATCGTCGCGACGCCCGGCCACAGGCCGCACCTCGGCGACGTCGCCGATGCGATCGAGGGAAACCTCAACGTACGGCGGATTCGCAGGCGAACCCGTTGCGCCGTCTTCGGTCGCGCGCTGCGCCGCCCGGAAGGCGCGGCGCGCGCTTCGCGTCAGCGGGTCGCGCTCGCGGAGAGCGTCCAGGATCTGACCGCGGACGCGCCGCGCGGCGTACGCGCCGAACGAGGCGCCGCGGTCCCCCCGATACCGGCGAGCCGCCTGCACGAGGCCGACGAGGCCCCAGGCGATCAAGTCCTCGCGGTCCGCGCCGCGGCAGCGGGGATCGATGGATCGTGAAGCGACCGCCCGTGCGAACTGAAGGTGCGCGATGATGCGGTCATCTCCGACAGGAACGGCCGAATCGGCCATGCGCACCTCCCCTGCGGCGCGGACCGTAGTCAGGCTCTGGGATGGTGTCAATAGAAGATTGACAAAGTTGTCCACCAAAGCCGAGGCTTTTTACCGGCGCTACCGCTATCCCGACTGGCTCGAAACGCACAGCCGTGTCGTGGGGGCCATCGCCGAGGCGCTCGTGGCCGGCAGGCGGCGCGGGGCTCCGCCGATCGATGTGGACTCGGTGGTCCTGGCGGCGTATCTCCACGACATCGGCCGGAGCCCTCTCCTCGCCGGCGATGCGCGGGATCACAACATCCTCTCGGGCATCGTCCTCGCGGCCGAGGGGTTGGGCGCCTGTATTGAGCCGGCGCGGCGCCATGCCATCTATACGGTGCTCGATTCGAATCTCGCGCCTCGCACGCAAGAAGAGAAGATCGTCTACGCCGCTGACCGCCGCGGTGGTCAGGCCGTCGAGCCGCTCGAGGACCGTGCCCACGACACCGCGCGCCGGAACCCGAAATACGCGGCCGAGATCGTGCGCGCGATCCCATATGCGAAGGCCATCGAACGCGAAGTGTTCGCGGACGTGTCGTTCGCGCCCGACGACCTTGCGGAGAAGGTGCGGTGATCGACCGTAAGCGCCTCGGGCGCCGCATGACCGAGCTCGCGCGGATCGGCGGCGACGGTACGGCCGTCTCGCGCCTCGGTCTGTCCGGCGACGAGCAGCGCGCGCGGGATCTCGTCGGCGGCTGGCTTTCCGCGAAGGGCGCCATCGTTCGGCGCGATGCGGCCGCAAACGTCTTCGCGCGATTCGGTGGTGAGGGGGAGACCATCCTTGTCGGATCGCATCTCGACTCGGTGCCGGAGGGCGGCCGGTTCGATGGCGCGCTCGGCGTCCTCTGCGCGGTCGAGGCGCTCGAGTCGCTCGTTGAAGCGAAGACGAAGCTGCGCCGTCCCGTCGAGGTGGTGGCCTGGGCCGATGAGGAGGGCGCCCGCTTCGGAGTGGGCCTCTTTGGATCCACGGCCGTGTTTGGTCGCCTCGGGCGCGGGGTTGGCGATCGCCGCGACCGCGACGGTGTTTCGATCGCGGACGCGTTGCGTGCTCTGGGTGAGCGGGGCGATCCCGCCGCAGCGCGGCGCGACCCGACCGAGATCGCGGCGTACCTGGAGCTTCACATCGAGCAGGGACCGCGCCTCGACGCAGCCGGTCTACCGCTCGGCGTCGTAAGCGACATCGTCGGCATCTACCACGCTCGCGTGACGATACGAGGCCGCGCCGATCACGCGGGCGCGACCGTAATGACCGCCCGAGCGGATGCGCTCGCCGCCGCATCCGAGATCGTGCTCGCGGTCGAGCGGATCGCTCGCGGCCGCTCGGACTCAGTTGGAACGGTGGGCGAGATCAGGGTCCGTCCGGGCGCGAAGAACGTCGTCCCGGGCGAATGTGTTTTCTCTCTGGACCTGCGTGCGGCGCGAGATCACGATGGCCTCGTGCGTGAGGTGCTCGCTGCCGTGACCAGCATCGCGAGCGCGAGGGCCGTCGAGGCGTCCGTCGACGAGCTCGCGCGTGTACCGGTGACCGCGCTCGACCCTCGGATCCGCGACGTCCTCAAGAGGGCGACGAGGAGCGTGGGCGTCGACGCGCCCGAGCTTGTCAGCGGCGCCGGCCACGACGCGCAGAACCCCGCCCTCTCGGGCGTGCCCACGGGCATGATCTTCGTCCGATCGACCGGCGGATCGCACACACCGCGCGAGTTTGCGTCCGTCGACGACGCCGCCCTCGGTGCGCAAGCCCTCGCGAACGCGATCAAGGAGCTTGCTTCGTGACCGAGCCGGCCGCCTGTGTTTTCTGCCGGATCGTCGAAGGCCGCGAGCAGGCGAGCTTCGTGGCGCAGGGCGCCGATGTGCTCGCGTTCCTCGATCTTCATCCGATCACCGAGGGCCACACGCTCATCGTTCCCCGAAAGCACGCAGCCTCGATCGGCGACGTGGATGAGGTCACGGCCGTGGCGATGTGGTCCTTGGCGCGACGCGTCGCTGCCGCGCTGCGGACCTCGGGCCTACGCTGCGAGGCGATCAACCTCTTTCTCGCGGACGGCGCGGCCGCCGGTCAGGAGGTCTTTCACTCGCACCTCCATGTGATTCCGCGCTGGCAGGGCGACGGCTTCCGGATCGAGTTCCCGCCGCACTACGGTGCGGCCGCGCCACGGAAGGATCTCGACGACATCGCGGGCCGGCTCCGCAAGAGGCTTTGAAGACGCCTCTGCGGGGAACGGCGCCGGGTGCCTTCCGTGCTCGCGGGTCCCTCCCTCGACCACGCAGGGTCTCGGGTCCCACTGCGCCGGCAGGCACCCGGCGCCGCTCAGCAAAAGCCGTCCCTCTCTCGTTCTGACAGTTGACGTAAACTGGCGAGTATGGCGACGGCGGCGCCCGCGACCTTTCGGATCGGCGAGCTTGCCGCGAAGGTCGGACTGACCGAGCGGACCATCCGGTATTACGAAGAGCGCGGTCTGCTCGAATCGGTGAAGCGACTCGACGGCGGCCAACGCGTGTACACCGACGACGATGTTCGCCGGCTTAAGTTCATCCAGAAGCTCAAGGTGCTCGGTCTTTCGCTCGCCGAGATGCAGGAGCTCGAGACGCTCTACGGTCGCCATCACACGAATGCCAAAGTGCTTCCGCGCCTCATCGAATTGCTCGACTCCCATCTTGTGACCGTGAGCGAGCGTCTGGGCGAGCTCGCCGCGCTCCGCGATGAGATCCGTGCCTATCGCCACCACGTGACGAAGCGCTTAGAGGAAGCCAAGTGAGCGCGGTGATCCTCGGCGCCGCGCGGACACCGATCGGCGCCTTTCTCGGCAGCCTCGCCCCACTTTCAGCACCAAAGCTCGGCTCCATCGCGATCAAATGCGCACTCGAGCGCGCCGGCATCGACCCCGGTCAGGTCGACGAAGTTTTCATGGGGAACGTCGTGCAAGCGGGCGTGGGTCAAGCGCCCGCGCGCCAGGCCGCCCTCGGTGCGGGAATTCCGAACTCGGTCCCGTGCACCACGATCAACAAGGTGTGCGGGTCGGGTCTCAAAGCGGTCATGCTCGCGGCTTCGCAGATCGCGGCAGGCGAGGCGCGACTCGCAGTGGCCGGCGGCATGGAATCCATGTCCAACGCTCCGTATCTCGCGCGTGGCCTTCGTGCCGGCTTACCGCTCGGCGAGCACAAGCTCGAGGACGCCAACCTCGTCGACGGCCTCATGGATGCGTACGGCCACGGGCATATGGGTCTAGGCGGCGAGCTTGTCGCCGAAGAGTGCGGCCTCGGTCGCGCCGATCAGGACCGCTTCGCGCTGGCCTCGTATGAGAAAGCCCTACGCGCGCAGCGCGAGGGGGCGTTTGACGCGGAGCTCGTGCCGGTCGAAGTGCCGGGCCGAAAGGGCACGGTCACGCTCGTCAACAAAGACGAGTCACCCCGTGAGACAAGCCTCGAAGCGCTCGCGAAGCTGCAGCCCGCTTTCAAGACCGGCGGGACGGTCACTGCGGGAAACGCCTCGAAGCTCAACGACGGCGGCGCCGCGGTGATCGTGGCGTCCGCCGAGCGGGCGCGCGACCTCGGCGCAAAGCCACTCGCGCGCATCGTCGCCCAGGGTCAGTTCGCTCACGAGCCGGAGCGATTTCTGGCGGCACCGAAAGGCGCGATCGAGCGTTGCCTCGAGAAGGCCGGGTGGAAGATCGCGGACGTCGACCTCTTCGAGGTGAACGAGGCGTTCAGCGGTATCGAGTGCGTGCGGCGCGAGCTCGACATTCCCGAAGCGAAGTTCAACGTGAACGGCGGCGCGGTCGCGCTCGGTCACCCCATCGGGGCGTCCGGCGCGCGGTTGCTCGTGACGCTGCTCTACGCGCTGCGCGCACGTTCGAAGAAACGCGGTGTCGCCTCCCTTTGCCTCGGTGGCGGCGAGGCGGTCGCGCTCGCGGTGGAGCTCGCCTGACCCGCCCGTCCGCTCTCACCAACGTGTTTGGCTTCAGTCAGGATCGCGAGCAGGTCGCGCGGTTCTTCGAAGACGTTCTCGGCCTGCGCCGTCAGCCCAAGCGTGACGACTCGGTGTGGTTCGAGCCGGCGAACGGAGCGACGTTCACGGTCCACGACCGCGAGGACGAGCCAGGGGTGCCCGGTTTCGTGCCGTGGTTCCACGTCGACGACGTGGCCGCAACGTTCGACCGGGCGCGAGCGCGAGGCGCCAACGTCGGGGAGATCCGCGACGGCTTCTTTTTTGCGCGCGACCCGGATGGTCGGATCTTCGGAGTCCGGCAGTGGCGATGACCGCCGCCGAGACGGGCTTCGACCTGACGCTCACCGAGGAGCAGGAGCTGGCCCAGCGGGCCGCGCGCGACTTTGCGACCGAGAAGGTCCTCCCGCGCGCGGCCGAGATCGACGATCAGGGCAAGATCCCGCCGGAGCTCCTCCGCGAGATGGGTGCCCTCGGCTTCATGGGCCCGTACGTGCCCGAGCGGTACGGTGGCTCGGGTCTCGACGCGCTGTCGTACGCCCTGATCGTCGAGGAGATCAACCGCGCGTGCGCATCGACCGGCGTGGTGCTCTGCTCGCACGTGTCGCTCGCGGTCGACCCGATCCTGCATCACGGAAGCGACGCCCAGAAGGAGAAGTACCTGCCGAAGCTCGCGCGCGGCGAGTGGATCGGCTGTTTTGCCCTGTCGGAGCCGGCGTCGGGCAGCGATGCCGCGGCGATGCGTACCACCGCCCGGCGCGACGGTGACGGCTGGATCCTGAACGGGACCAAGAACTTCATCACGAACGGAGCGCTGTCGAACGTGGCGATCGTCTTCGCGCAAACCGATCCGGCGCAGAAGCGAAAGGGGATCGCCGCTTTCATCGTCGAGAAAGGCACGCCGGGATTCACGGTGGGCAAGCTCGAGAAGAAGCTCGGCATCCGCGGATCGGATACCGCGCAGCTCATCTTCCAGGATGCGCGAGTGCCGGCCGCGAGTCTCCTCGGCGAGACGAATGAGGGATACAAGATCGCGCTCTCGACCCTCGACGGCGGCCGCATCTCGATCGCGGCGCAAGCGGTCGGGATCGCGCGCGCGTGTCTCGAGGACTCCCTCGCGTATGCCAAGCAGCGCGAGGCGTTCGGGAAGAAGGTCGCCGATTTTCAGGCGATCCAGTGGATGCTCGCGGACATGGCGACCGAGATCGACGCTTCCCGCCTGCTGACCTGGCGCGCGGCGGCTTTGAAGGACGCGGGCGAGGATTACATCCTCGCCGCCGCCGAAGCGAAGCTCTTCGCGAGCGACGTCGCGGTCAAAGCCAGCCGCGATTGCGTGCAGATCTTCGGGGGCTATGGCTATCTGAAAGACTTCCCGGCCGAGCGCCACTACCGCGACGCGAAGATCACCGAGATCTATGAGGGGACCAGCGAGATCATGAAGCTCGTCATCGCGGAAGAGATCTTGAAGGAATGAGCTGTTGATCGCGCCGACCGGCGGGTTCTATGCGGGTGGCGCGGTCCTGCTCTTTCTTGCCCTCCTGGGATTCGGTGCGTTCTTTTGGCGCTCGTGGCGTCTTTACCGCTACATGCGCCTCGGCCGCGACGAGAGCCGGGTCGATCACCCGTGGCGCAGGCTCCGCGATGAGCTCGTGGTCTATCTGGGTCAGCGCAAGCTCTTGAAGCGCCCTTATTACGTGCGCGGCATCGCCCACGCATTCATCTTTTGGGGCTTCCTCGTGATCACGATCGGCACGATCGATCTTCTCGTGAGCGGAATCGCCGGTTTCCGAGTCCCCGGCACGGGGAGCGCACTCTTCGCATGGACGATCGACATCTTTGCGGTGCTCGTGCTCGCCTCGATTGCCATTGCTCTGGTCCGGCGGGTCTTCTTCCGGCCGCCGCGGATGCACGTCGCGCTGGACGGTTATGTGATTCTCGGGCTGATCGCGATCCTCATGGTCACTTTGCTCGTGTTCGAGGGGGCCGGCCTCTCTGCCGGCTTGCTCGAGAAGGGATATACGCCGCCACCGATCGCTGGCGCAGTCCTCAGCGCCATCTTCAAAGGCGAGGTCTCTGCCGTCATTTTTTACTACGCGTGGTGGCTCCACGTCGTGACCGTGCTCGCATTCGCCGCTTATCTGCCGCAGTCGAAGCACCTGCACATCGTCACGACGCTTCCGAACGTGTTCTTCCGAAAGCAGACGCCCCGCGGGCAGCTCTCGCTCATCGAGGACATCGAAAACAAGGAGACCTTCGGCGCGGCGTCGATCCGGGACTTCTCCTGGAAGCAGCTGCTCGACGGGTACACGTGCACGGAGTGCGGGCGTTGCTCCGATAACTGCCCGGCGCTCGCGACCGGAAAGTCTCTCGACCCGCAGAAGATCGTCCTGGACATACGCGATCAGCTGCTCCGCGACGGCCCGAAGCTTCTCGCCGAAGCAAAGGCGGAGACGACGCCGCCTGCGCACTACGTGGAGTCGAAGCCCGAAGAGCTCTGGGCTTGCACGACGTGCGCGGCCTGCGTCGAAGCCTGCCCGGTCACGATCGAGCACATCGACAAGATCGTCGACATGCGTCGGCACCTCACGCTCATGGAGGGATCGGCGCCCCCCGAGGCGCAGCGCGCCATGACGAACATCGAGCGCGCCGGGAACCCGTGGGGCGAGCCGCGCGAGACGCGCGGCGATTGGGCGAAGGACCTCGGCGTTCCCACGTTCGCCGAGAAGCAAGACGCGGAGTACCTCTACTTCGTCGGGTGCGCAGCGTCGTTTGACCGGCGCAATCAGAAGGTCGCGCGCTCGGTCGTGCAGGTGCTCCGCGCAGCCGGCGTCTCCTTCGCGATCCTCGCGTCCGAGGAGACCTGCAATGGCGACCCCGCGCGGCGGATCGGCAACGAATACCTCTGGCAGACGCAGGCGCAGCAGAACATCGAGACCATGAGGAAGTACGGCGTGCGGAAGGTCATCGCGAGCTGCCCGCACTGCTTCAACACCATCGCAAACGAATACCCGCAGCTTGGCGGGAACTACGAGGTCGTCCACGTGCTGCAGCTCGTCGACCGGCTCATCGCGGAGGGCAAGCTCAAGGTTGGCCGGGGAATGACGGAGGCCGTCGCGTATCACGATCCCTGCTATCTCGGACGGCACAACGGCGTGTATGACGAGCCGCGCGCCGTCCTGGATGCGATCCCTGGCGTCCAGCGCGTCGAGATCGAGCCGCACAACCGCGAGCGCGGATTCTGCTGCGGCGCCGGCGGCGGACGCATGTGGATGGAGGAGAAGGTCGGCCAGCGGGTGAATCACCGCCGGATCGAGCAGCTGCTCGCGATCAACAGTGGCGCGACAAAGGTGGCGAGCGGGTGCCCGTTCTGCTTGATCATGCTCGAGGAAGGCGTCGGGGCAAAGGGCGTGCAGGAGCAGATCAAGCCGGTCGACGTTCTGGAGCTCGTCGCGGCGAGGCTGGAGACCTGATGGACTTTACCGATGGCACGACCATCTTCGCGATCGTGTTCGCGTTCGTGATGCTCGCCGTTGCGTTCGGCGCGGTCGCGTTCGCGCTCTGGTACTCGGGGGATCAGCAAGAAACGTGAAGATCCTCATCCCGCTGAAGCAGGTGCCCGACTCGACCGTGCGCGTGAAGGTCGCGCCGGACGGAACGTCGATCGTCACCGAGGGCATTACCTGGTCGATCTCGCCGTACGACGAGTACGCGATCGAGATGGCGCTGGAGCGTAAGGACGCCGACCCGACGACGGTCGTCGCCGTCGTGACCGTCGGCGCGGCTCGTTCGCGCGACGCGCTGCGTCAGGCCCTCGCGATGGGCTGCGACGAGGCCTCGCTCATCACGGCCGATACCGCCGCGCCGCTCGCGGTCGCGCGCGCGCTTGCGAAGGTGGTCGAGGAGACCAAGCCCGACCTCGTGCTCTGCGGCAAACAGGCATCCGATGACGACCAGGGCTTCGTCGGCCCGGCCCTCGCCGAGCTGCTCGGGTGGGCGCACGTCGCCACGATCACGAAGGTCGTCCCCGTCGAGGGCGGTGTCGAGCTCTGGCGTGAGGTCGAAGGCGGTCACGAGGTTTGGAAGGCGCCGCTCCCCGCCCTGGCGACAGTGCACAAAAGCGAAAAGGAGCCGCGCTACCCGTCGCTCCCCGGGATCATGAAGGCGAAGAAGAAGGAGATACCGGAGAAGGCCTTGAGCGCCCTCGGCGTCGACGCCTCCGGTCCGACCTGGACGATCCTTTCGATGGAGCCGCCGCCGGTGCGCGGCGGAGGCAAGATCCTCAAGGACGGCGACGCCAAGCAGATCGCCGAGCAGCTCGCGACGGCGCTGCGCGACGAGGCGAAGGTCCTGTGAAGACGCTCGTCGTCGCGGAGCGCAAAGGCAGCGAGCTACGCCGAGTCACGCTCGAGCTCGCTGCGAAGGCGCGCGAGCTCGGGGACGCGGCGCTCGTGGAGATCGCCGGCGAACGCTACTCGCCGCTCCCATTCGTGTCGGCGCTCGCGAAGAAGGTGGAGTCGGAGAAACCGGACCTAGTCCTTCTGGGAGCCACGCTGAACGGGCGCGATCTCGCTGCGCGCCTCGCTGCGCGGCTCGGTCGCGCCTATGCCGCCGACGTGACCGGTCTTCGCGCGGCCGGCAACGCGCTCGAGTTGGATAAGCCGATGTACGCAGGCAAGGTGCGCGCGAAGGTGCGGCTCGATCTCCCGGCGGTGGTCTCGGTGCGACCCGGCGCGATCCCGCTCAAGGGGGCCGCCGAGGCGCCCCAGGTCGAAAAGATCGAGGCCGATGGATCGGCCGAGAAGCTCACCTTCGTGAAGCTCGCGGCGACGGCGACCGGAACCAAGCGCGTCTCGCTCTCCGAGGCCCGCGTCGTGGTGTCTGGTGGCCGGGGCCTCAAGGGTCCCGAGAACTGGCATCTCGTCGAGGAGCTCGCCGACGCGCTCGGCGGGGCCGTCGGCGCGTCGCGCGCCGTCACCGACGCCGGGTGGCGGCCCAACGAGGAGCAGGTCGGGCAGACCGGAAAAACGGTCACGCCGGATCTCTACGTTGCGCTCGGTATTTCCGGCGCGATCCAGCATCTCGCCGGGATGACCTCGAGCAAGGTGATCGTCGCGGTCAACAAGGATCCCGACGCCGACATCTTCAAGATCGCCGACTACGGGATCGTCGCCGACGTGTTCGAGTTCGTGCCGGCATTCACCGAAGCGGTCAAGAAAGCGCGAGCGTGAGACCGTTCGTCGGGGCCACCGAGCGCGAGCTCGCCGGCGCGGTGGCGGGTTGGGCATCGAGGAAGGGTCTCGCCGAGCGGATCCCTGCCGCGGAGAAGAAAGGAACGCTCCCGCGCGACGTCATCGCCGAGCTCGGACAGCTAGGCGTGCTGGGGATGACGATCCCGGAAACCGACGGTGGCCTCGGGGCGTCGGCGGTCGCGTTCGCTCTTGTCCTCGAGGAGCTCTCCGCCGCATGGCCCTCGCTCGCGGTCGGCGTCGCCGTCAACAGCGGCATCGTCGCGGGCTCCATCGTTCGAAGCGCGACCGACGAGCAGCGCAAGCGCTGGCTGCCGAAGCTCATGGACGGTACGGGGCTCGGGGCGTTTGCCCTCACCGAGCCGACGTCGGGGAGCGACGCCGCATCGTTGCGGACGACGGCGCGGCCGGAGGGAAACGGCTGGCGCATCGACGGGCGAAAGCAGTTCATCACGAACGCGCGCTACGCCCCGTTCGCGATCGTGCTCGCGCGCGCCGGCGAGTTCGACCCGAAGCGCACGAGCGCGGGCATCACTGCGTTCGTGCTGCCGCTGGACGGACCGGGAGTGTCCGTAGGACCATCGGAGCAGAAGCTCGGCCTGCGCGCGTCGGACACGAGCGCGCTCATCATGGAGAACGCCGCCGTCGGCGCCGACGCGGTGCTGGGCGAGGTGGGGAAAGGCTTCGCGATCGCGATGGCCGGACTCGATGGCGGGCGCATCGGCATCGCGGCGCAGTCCGTCGGGATCGCACGCCGCGCGCTCGAGATCGCCCGCGCTTACGCGAAGGAGCGGAGGCAGTTCGGCAGGCCGATCGCGGATTTCGAGGGACTCCGGTTCAGCATCGCGAAGGCGGAGAGCGATCTCGCCGCGGCGCGCCTCCTCGCGCTCCGCGCGGCGTGGCTTCGCGATCGCGGCCGTCCATTCACACGCGAGGCAGCGATGGCCAAGCTCTACGCGAGCGAGATGGCACAGCGCGCCACGCACGCCGCTGTGCAAATACTCGGCGGCAACGGCTACATGCGTGACTACGCGGTCGAGCGTTACGCGCGCGACGGACGAGCCACGACGATCTACGAAGGAACGAGCGAGATACAGCGCATCGTGATCGCGCGCTCGCTGCTCGCGGCATGACGATCGAAAAGACGAAAACCGGCAAACAGCGCTGGCTCGACGAGATGTACGGGCCAGCCGTCAAGAAGCACCCCGAGCGCAAGAACAGGTTCTCGACGCTCTCGGACGAGCTGATCGAACCCCTCTACACGGCCGACGATCTCGAAGGGTTCGACACCGACCGCGATCTCGGCTTCCCCGGCGAATTCCCGTACACGCGCGGCGTGCAGCCTTCGATGTACCGCGGACGTCTCTGGACGATGCGTCAGTTCGCGGGGTTCGGGTCCGCTGAAGACACCAACGAGCGGTTCCGCTACCTGCTGAAGCACGGCGTCGACGGACTCTCGGTCGCGTTCGACATGCCGACGCTCATGGGTCGCGACTCGGACGACCCGCTCTCGCGCGGCGAGGTCGGGCGGGAGGGCGTCGCCGTCGACACGCTGCACGACATGGAGATCCTCTTCGACCGCATTCCACTTGACCGGGTCACGACATCGATGACCATCAACGGACCGGCCTCGATCGTCTGGGCGATGTACCTCGCCGCGGCCGAGAAACGGGGGATCCCCCTCGATCGCCTTGGGGGCACGATCCAGAACGACGCGCTCAAGGAGTACATCGCGCAGCGCGAGTGGATCGTTCCGGTGAAGCCCGCCATGGGCCTGGTGGTCGACACGTTCCGCTACGGCTCGCGCGAGGTGCCCCGGTGGAACACCATCTCGATCTCCGGCTACCACATCCGCGAAGCCGGCGCGACGGCCTTGCAGGAGCTCGCGTTCACCCTCATCGACGGGCTCGAGTACGTGAAGTGGGGCGTCGCGGCCGGCCTCGACGTGAACGACTTCGTGCCGCACCTCTCCTTCTTCTTCGACGTGCACAACGACTTCTTCGAGGAGATCGCGAAGTTCCGCGCGGCGCGACGGATCTGGGCGCGCGAGATCGAGCGCCGTTACCACCCGAGGAACGAGCGCGCGCTTCTCATGCGGACGCATGCGCAGACCGCGGGCGTTTCGCTCACCGCGCAGCAGCCGTACAACAACGTCGTCCGCGTGACGCTGCAGGCGCTCGCGGCCGTTCTCGGCGGCACGCAGTCACTCCACACGAACTCGCTCGATGAGACCTATGCCTTACCGACGGAGGAAGCGGTCACGCTCGCGCTGCGGACCCAGCAGGTCATCGCACACGAGTCCGGCGTCGCCGACACGATCGACCCACTTGCGGGCTCGTACTACGTCGAGTCGCTCACGCAGCGCATGGAGCGCGGCTTCGAGCGGTACCTGGGCGAGATCGAGAAGATGGGTGGCATGGTCGAGGCGGTCGAGCGCGGCTATCCCCAGCGCGAGATCACGGAGGCGTCGTTCCACTTCCAGCAGCAGGTCGATGAGGGGGAGAAGATCGTCGTCGGGATCAACAAATACGCCACGAGCGAGGAGGCACCCATCCCGACCCTCGCGATCGACCCCCAGGTCGAGCAGAAGCAGATCACGCGGCTCGCGGAAACGCGGAAAACCCGCGACCGGGGCCGGTGGAATGAATCAATTGACGCACTCCGCAACGCAGCCAAGCGCGGCGACGAGCTCATGCCGCGATTTGTCGAGTGCGCGCGGGCAAACGCAAGCGTCGGCGAGCAGGTACTTGTCCTGAAGGAGGTCTTTGGTGAGTACCACGACCCCGGTTATTTCTAAGCACGACCTGCTCCGCCAGATCGGCCAGAGCTATCGCGCGCTCCGATCCGCGATCGAGGCGCTGCCGCCGGAGCGACTCACGGAAGAGCTGAGCACGGGCTGGAGTCTCAACGAGAACATCGCACACCTTGCGGCGTGGGAGGAGACGGTCCCGAAGCGCGTCGCCGGCGTACTCGAAAGTGGCGAAGACCCAAAGCTGTACGACGACGTCGACGCCTTCAACGCGCGCGCCGCGGAGGAGGCGCAAGGGAAGACCACCGAGGAGCTCCTCACGAGGTGGACGGCGGCGCACGACCGTCTTCTCGAGACGGTCGGCTCGCTTCCCCAGGATGCCGACGGCCTGGCGTTCGAGATCGTCGAGTGGAATACGACGGGGCATTACCCCGATCACTACGGCGACATCGGCGCGGCAGTCCGAAGCGCCGATGACCTTGTCGGTCTCGTGCAGACGAATTGGATCGACTTCCGCGGGCCGATCGGCGCGATCGGGTTGTCCGGACTCGAGGAGCGCACCTCGACCGGCTGGACGTACAAGGACCTCGCCGCGCACGCCGCGGCGTGGGAGGCACGGACCGCGGATCGGCTGGCGAAGCTCCGCGAGAGCGGCGCCCCCCAACCAGGCGTCGACGACACGGATGAGTTCAACGCCGCGGTGGTCGAGCGGACTCGCGGCCGCGACGCGCGCGACGTGCTCCGCGAGCTCGACGCTGCGCACGATCGGATCGTCGAAGAGATCCAGAAGCTCACGGCGGAGCTGATCCACGGGAACGACGACTGGGTGATCGCCGTCGTCGCCGGGAACACCTACGGGCACTACGCGGAGCATTTCGACGAGGTCATCGCGGGCGTCCCGAAGCGCCCGGCCCAGCTCCTCGAGAAGATGCGCGAGGGCTGGCGTCCTTTCCGCCGCGCGCTGAATCGTCTCGGCCTATCCGCGCTGTCGGGGACGACCTCGTCCGGTTGGACGTACAAGGGGATGCTGGGTCATGTCGCGTATTGGCTTGAGCAGGTCCCGCCGGAGCTCCCGAACCGTCTTCAGGGCCGGCGTACCCCCGGTCCCGACGTGGACGGGGAGAATAGTCGCGAGGCGCAGCGCGGGCTCACGCGATCTGCGCGCGATGTGATCCAGCGGCTGGACGCAGCCTATAAAGGCGTCGTTGATGCGGTGAGCGCGCTTCCGTCCGATCGCGACGTGCCTTTCCTCGCGTTGCGGCTCGTCGTAGGCGAGACCTACGGCCACTTCCCTGAGCACCTCGGCGAGATCGAAGCGGTCCTTCCGCAGACATCGGACCAGTTCGTCGAGCGCATCGAGCAGATCTGGAAGCCGTTCCGCGCCGCGATTCGCGAGCGCGGGCGCGCGGGTCTCATGGAGAAGACATCGAGCGGATGGACTTACAAAGATGTCGCCGCGCACGCGGTCGGATGGATGGAGCAGACGGTCCGCGAGATGCGGACGAAAGAATTCTCGACCGGCTGGACCAAGGAGACGATCCTGGCGTTCAACGAGGTCTCCGTGCGCACACACGACCTCGTCGGTCCTGAGGCGATGCTCGACGAGCTCGACACCTCATACCGGCGGCTGGTTGAGACCGTTCGCGGTCTCGGCGATGGCGAGGTCGACGAGCGGATCTCGAGCACGATGCCGTACTACACGTATCTCCACTGGGAGGAGCACTTCGCGGAGCTCGGCATTCCGCTATGAAAAGGCCCATCCGCGTCGTCGTCGCAAAGGCCGGTCTCGACGGGCACGATCGCGGCGCGAAAGTCGTGGCACGGGCGCTGCGCGATGCCGGGATGGAAGTCATTTACACCGGTGTGCATCAGACACCGGAACAGGTCGTCGAGACAGCGCTGCAGGAGGACGCCGACGCCATTGGCCTCTCGCTGCTCTCGGGCGCGCACAACTACATCTTCCCGCGCGTCAGCGAGCTGATGAAGGAGAAGGGCCTCGACGACGTCCTTCTCTTCGGCGGCGGCATCATCCCGGAAGCGGACTGGCCCGCGCTCTCGAAAGTGGGCGTCGAGCGCGTCTTTCCGCCGGGGGCGTCGCTGGAAGAGATCACCACGTACGTGCGTGAGGCGGTACCGCGAAAGCGAGGCGCGGCCGCGTGACATACCAGGAGAACCCGGCCCTACGGCAGCCCGTCGATTCGGACGTCGGGCACGAACACGATAGAGAGATCGCGCGAGAGATAAGGGGGACGAAGATGGCGAAGAAGGACGAGAGACCGGTCGACGCGGGCCTGGCGGCACTCGTGGGCAAGAGCGAGCAGGAGCTCATCGATTTCTGGAAGCAACGCTTCGGGCTGATCGCGGCGATCCCGGTGGACACGGCGCGCGTCGGGGCGCTGACGCCGCAGCTTCGCGAGCTCGTGCGCATCCAGAATCGCGAGGAGCGCAAGCGGCTCACCGCGGCGCGCATGAAGGCGTTCGTGCAGCTTCCGGCGGACCAGCGGGAACGGATCACGAAAACGCGCGAGGCGGCGTACAACGTCGACCGGGGCGTGCTCGAGGAAGACCAGCGCATGGTGGACGAGCTCCTGCCGACGATCCCGGAGGCCCGAAACTACCCGACCGCGGCGCGCTGAGCATTTGAACTTTTCGTATCGGGACGATCAGCTCCTCGTCCGCGACACGGTCCGCGATTTCGTACGGTCGCGGATCATCCCGGAGGCACCTGGGTGGAACGAGAACGGCGAGTTTCCCCTGGAGCTTCTCCCGGAGCTCGCGGCGCTCGGCCTCACGGGGCTCGCGGTTCCTCACGAGTACGGGGGCGCCGAGCTCGACATGCTGACCATTGCGCTCGTGATGGAGGAGCTCGGCGCGGGCGACGGATCGGTCGCCCTGACGATCGCCGCCCACAACTCGCTCTGCATCGGTCACCTGCTGATCGGGGCGAGCGAAGAACAGAAGGGGCGGTGGCTTCCACCGTTGGCGCGCGGCGAGTACCTCGGATGCTGGGCTCTCACCGAGCCGTCATCCGGCTCTGACGCCATAAGCGTCCAAAGCCGCGCCCGCCGCGACGGGGATGACTACATGGTGTCGGGGACCAAGCAATTCATCACGAACGGGTCCATCGCCGGATTCGCCGTGGTCCTCGCCGGCGCCGGGGAGCGCAAGGTGTCGGCGTTCGGCCTGCGGCGCGGGACCGCGGGCCTTCGCGTGGGGCGCCGCGAGGAAAAGATGGGCCTCCACGCGTCGGACACCGCGCAGCTCGTGCTCGAGGATTGCCGCGTACCGGCGCCGGATCGCATCGGGCGCGACGGGGAAGCCTTCAACGACGTGAAGCGGGTGCTCGACCGCGGGCGCATCGGGATCGGCGCTCTCGCGATCGGTCTCGGCCGCGCGTCCCTCGAGATCGCGATCGGATATGCGAAGGAGCGCCGGCAGTTCGGAAGACCGATCGCCGACTTCGAGATGATCCAGTGGCGCCTCGCGCGTGCCCGGACCGAGCTCGACGCGGCCCGTCTGCTTGTGCACCGCGCCGCGGCCCTTGCGGACGCGGGGCTGCGGTTCACCGACGCGGCGTCCAAGGCGAAGCTCTACGCCTCCGAGGCCGCGACCCGCGCGGCCGATTCGTCGCTCCAGGTACTCGGCGGGTACGGCTACCTTCAGGACTTCCCGATCGAGCGCCATCTGCGCGACGTGCGGCTGATGGAGATCGGCGAGGGCACGAGCGAGATCCAGCGGATCGTCATCGCCCGCGAGCTGCTGCACGTCGACTGATGGCGGCGACCGCTACCGTCGATCTGCTTGCTCGCGCGCGTGGCGGTGACAAGCGATCGATCGCGCGCCTCGTGTCGGTCGTAGAGAACGACGAGCCCGGGGCCGCCGAGGCGATGCGGGCCCTTTACCCGCAGACCGGTCGCGCGCAGATCGTCGGGATCACCGGCCCGCCCGGCGGCGGCAAGTCCACTCTCGTGAATCGTCTTGCCGGCACCTACCGCGAACGCGCCTCGCGCGTCGCCATCGTGGCAGTCGATCCCTCCAGTCCATTCACGGGAGGCGCGATCCTCGGCGATCGGATCCGAATGCGGGAACGATTTCTCGATGAGGGCATCTTCATTCGGTCCATGGCGAGTCGCGGCCATGCCGGCGGTCTCGCGCGGGCCACAGCGCGAGTCGTCAACGTCCTCGACGCTCTCGGGACAGATGTCATTCTCGTCGAGACGGTTGGGGTGGGGCAGGAGGAGGTCGATGTCATCCGCGTCGTGGACACCGTCTGCCTCGTCACCGTGCCCGGCCTTGGCGACGACATCCAGGCGATCAAGGCGGGAGTCCTCGAGATCGCCGACGTGCTCGTCGTGAACAAGGCCGACCGCCCCGGCGCCGACGAGACCGCGCGCGACCTGGCACAGATGCTGTCGCTCGCCAAGGATCGGCCCTGGAAGACGCCGATCGTGCGCACGTCGGCGCAGTCCGGGGACGGCCTGCCGCAGCTCGTCGACGCGATCGACAAGCACCGGGCGTGGTCGCGCGAATCGGGCGAGTATGTCGAGCGCCGCCGCGCGGCCGCGCGGAGCGAGGTCGAAGCGCTCTTGCAGGAGGCCTTGCTGCGCGAGCTGGCGGGTCGCGTCGGTGAATCGCGCCTCGCCGCCGCGGTCGCTCGGGTCGCAGAACGTTCGATCGATCCATACGCGGCGGTGGAGGACCTCCTCCGAGGGTGATCGAGCTGACGCTCCTTCGGACCGGTCTCATCGATCTGCCTCGCTCGACGTTCTTTAGGGACGGCGGGCCCGAGATCATTCGGATCCCGGTGTGGTCGGCACTACTTCGGACGACCGAGGGTATCGTCCTCTTTGATACCGGTCTTCATCCCGTCCATGTCGACCGCCCCGATGCGACATACGGCTCGCAGAGCTCCGTCAAACCGGTCATGACGCGCGATGACGCGATCGTCGCGCGTCTCGCGAGCGTCGGGGTGCGTCCCGACGATGTCGCCATCGTCGTGAACAGCCATCTCCATTTCGACCATGCCGGCAATAACGGCGCGTTCCCAAGGGCGCGCTTCGTCGTCCAGGGTGACCATCTCGCGTACGCGAAAGGCAAGCCGAACTTCCCAGGTGTGTACTGGGACATCCCCGAACTGAGCTACCTGCCGGTGGCCGGGCGGACCCGCGTCGCACCCGGGCTGGAGGTTGTACCGACGCCGGGGCACGCGCCGGGGCATCAGTCACTGGCCGTTGATCTTCGGGAGACCGGGCTAGTCGTGCTCTGCGGCGATGCCGCGTTCACCCGTGAGAACCTGGAGCGGGACGTGATCCGAGCTCAGGACGACGCGGCCGCGAAGGAATCGCTCGCGCTCATCCGCTCCCTCGTCGACGACGATCTCGACCGTGTCTTCACGAGCCACGACGCGGCGAGTTGGGCGCGCTGGCGGCACGCTCCCGAGACCTACCGGTGAGGCCCTTCTTCGCCGGAGTCCTCTTGCACGTCAAGTGGTTCACCGATCCGCGACCTCATCCAACCCAGTACGGGCTTCTCCTCACCGGGCCGGTCATCGCCGCATTCCTTGTGGCGATCGGTGCGGCTGGGGTCGCCTATCTGATCCAGCATCGCGTGCCCGAGCCGAAGGCGATCCGCTCGCTGGAGCGCTATGCGAAGACAGGCCCGCTCGCGCTCCGGGTCGCGCTCGGCGTTGCCCTGATCGCCGCCGCGGCCGCGAACTGGCTTTTTGTTCCTTCGCTCGTTCTCGGTCAAGACTCCGTTGGCCTCGCGCTGCGAGGAGTCGAAACAGCATGTGGCCTGCTCCTGCTGGTCGGGCTGTTCACGCGCTACGCGGCGATCGTCCTCGCTCTGCTCGGGATCGTGGCGATGGTGCCGTTCAGCATCGAGAGCATCCTCGAGCAGGTCCACATCCTCGGGATCGCGATCTTCCTCTTCATCGCAGGCCCCGGTCCGGTGTCGCTCGACGTGCGCCGCCACGCCGATCGCGCGATCGAGCATCGCAAGGCGCCGGAGGCCGCGATCACCCTGCTTCGGATCGCGATGGGATTCGGGATCGCGTACGGGGCGCTCACTGAGAAGCTCCTCGATCCACCGCTTGCTCAGGCGCTGCTCGATCAGAGCCCCTTCCTGAATGTGCTGCGGCCCCTCGGCGTAACCGACCCGGTCTTTATCTGGCTGGCCGGCGTGACCGAGCTCGTGGTCGGCGTCGTGATTCTCTCCGGGCAGATCACGCGTCCGGTGATGGCGATCGGCTTCGCGTTGTTCACGGTGACACTCGTGGTCTTCGGGCTTCCGGAGCTGATCGGCCACCTGCCGTACTACGGGATCATGTTCACGCTCTTCATCGCGCCCGATGCGGACTCATGGCACGTGCAACGCGCGCTGCGCCGGGCGGCGTAGACGCGGCGCTAACCGAACGCGAGTCGGATATCCGCGCGATCGTCCTCGACGTCGGGGTTGCGCACGAGATCGAGAAGCCGCGGGTTGTTCAAAAGGACGAGACCAGCAACGCCGTCCGCTTCATGCTTTGCGCGGAGCTCTCTCCACGCAGCCCGATCCTTGGGGAAGTCGATACGCACCCAGCGTTCATCCTCGGCGTCGGCGTGCGTGACCTTGAGCTCATCGCCGTCGCCCTCCGCGAGCGCGAGGCGCCCGCGGCACAGGCGATCCAGGCTCTCTATCGCCGCGGTCTTGGAACCCTTCACCCAGACGATTCGCACTCGCGACGTCACCGCGGCGATCGCGGCGAGGAGCAGCGTGTGATCGCTGTATGCGCTCTCAGAGGCCCACAGCGAGTCCACGCCGGCCGCCTCGAGCGCTCGCGCGTCGGCGAACGTCTCGCCCGGGTCGTTGTGCTCGTCGCGCAGCTCGACTCCGATCTTCATGACAAGCCGATGCTAGCGACCCCCTAGCATCGAGCCGTGCCGCGTCCGCAGGCTCCCCCCGTCCAGATCTCGCGCTGGCGCGCCGGCTACTGGCGCGACGACCGCGATCAGGTCGCCGCCGAAGAGCCGCTTCAGCTGTCGCTCGATGGGAAGCCCCTTTCGATCGTCATGCGGACCCCGGGGAACGACCTCGAGCTCACGCTCGGACTGCTCTGGGCCGAGCAGGTCATCCGGTCGCTCGATGACGTCATTCGTGTCCGCATCAGCGCCGAGGCCCAGGAGAACGAGCCGCGTGTGTCGCTCGCGAACGATCTTGTCGAATCGAATCAGGTAGACGTTTATCTCGGCCGGACTGCGCGGCGCCGGCCGGAGCGTTCGTTCCTGGCCAGTTCCGCGTGCGGGGTGTGCGGCGCCACGACCGTGGACTCGCTCGCGCTCGATTTCGCGACTCTCCCGCGTGGACTCACGGTCGACGCCGCCATGCTGCCTGGGCTTTCCGATCGTCTCCGCGAGCAGCAGCGCATCTTCGAGTCGACGGGAGGCCTTCACGCGGCCGGGCTCTTCGACGAGCAGGGTGAACTGCAGCTCCTGCGTGAGGACATCGGCCGGCACAATGCCGTCGACAAGGTGGTGGGGCGGGCTCTGCTCGATGGCCGCCTGCCGCTTGAGCGGTCGGTGCTCGCGGTGAGTGGACGCGCCGGGTACGAGGTGGTTCAGAAAGCCGTCGCGGCAGGAATTCCGATCCTTGCGGCCGTCGGCGCTCCGTCGAGCCTGGCGGTCGCGACCGCGGAACGCTTCGGGATGACTCTCGTGGGATTCCTTCGCGACGACCGCTTCAACGTATACACGTCGCCGGAACGCGTCGGGAGGTAGGGATGGCGGTAGCGCAGGACAAGCTGCACCCGAAGGCCCGCGCGATCGTCGATCAGCTCGCGTCGCTTCCGCGACTGCCGACGATGACCCCGGCGGAAGCGCGCGGACGTCCCGAACCGCTCGCTGCCGCGCCGGAGGCGGTCGCGAGCGTCACCGCGCGGACGATCCCCGGGCCCGGCGGGCCGATGCCGATCCGCATCTACCGACCGAAGGACGCCCTCCGTGGCGCGCTCGTCTACTTCCACGGAGGCGGCTGGGTCATTGGGTCGCTGGAAGGCTCCGACGGGGCGTGTCGCGCGCTTGCGAACCGGTCGCGCTCTGTCGTGATCTCGATCGGTTACCGGCTCGCGCCTGAGACGAAGTTCCCCGGCCCGGTCGAGGACGCCTACGCCGCGGTCCGCTGGACCGCCGAGAACGCCGCGGATTTGCGGATCGATCCGATGCGTATCGCGGTGGGTGGGTCGAGCGCCGGAGGTAACCTCGCCGCGGTGGCCGCGCTCGTCGCCCGCGATCGCGGTGGTCCGAAGATCGCCTTCCAGCTGCTGACCGTGCCTGTGACGGAGCTGAGTTCGCGAGCCGGTTCCCACCGCGAGTTTTCGGAAGGCTACGGACTGACGTCCGCTGACATGGAGTGGTTTGGACGGCATTACGTGCGCACGGAGGCCGATGCCGACGAGCCGTACGCCTCGGTCTTGCGCGCGGATCTACATGGGCTGCCTCCGGCTTTCGTGATCACCGCCGAGTGCGATCCGCTCAGAGACGACGGCGAGGCCTACGCCAAGCGTCTCGCCGAGCTTGGTATCGCCGCTCGCTACAAGCGCTACCCGGGCATGTTCCACGGATTCATGAGCTTCCTAGGAGTGCTGCCGGAGGCGAGTGAAGCATTCGATGACGCGGGTGCAGCCCTGCGGCAGGGGCTCGCCTAGCCCACAGGCGACGCGCGACGGGTGGCACGGGCGAGCGGGTTGTGCACGAGC
>Ga0209059_1000284_pt1 | contig 22883 bp, 25 predicted proteins | sample GraSoiAngelo_151_FD_186165 | JGI IMG/M metagenome (GOLD analysis project Ga0209059, IMG submission 186165) | Grasslands soil microbial communities from the Angelo Coastal Reserve, California, USA - 14_1009_12_20cm (SPAdes) (version 2) | ecosystem: Environmental > Terrestrial > Soil > Grasslands ...
CCGCGCCGTTCGCCCGCGAGCGGCGAAGCGGCGCTGCCGTTCTCGCGATCCCAGCGTGTCGACCGGTCAGTGCAGACGGACGCCCTCTACCAAGAGGGGTTATGCAGGCACGGCGCCGGCGCGGTTCAGGAAGACGCTGTCGAGGGCCGAGCGGAGGCCGACGGCGAGCGCGCCGGTGAGGACGGCGGCCTCGCCGAGGCTCGAGACCTCCACGCGGGGGGGATACGGGAGCCAGCTCCCGAGCAGCCTGCGGACGGGCGCGAGGAGGAGGTCCTCGTTCGCGCCGAGGCCTCCGCCGAGGACGACGAGCGCGACGTCGGCGACGGCGCAGATCGGCGCGACGTGGAGCGCGATCCGGCGGGCGACCTCCTCGACGACCTCGCGGGCGACGCGGTCGCCCCCGCGGGCCTCGGCGAAGAGGGTGCGCGTGTCGTACGGGGTCGCCAGGCGGCGCGCCGCAGCCAGGCGCTCCGCGAGCGCCGCGACCCCGGCGGCCGAGGGATCGAGCTCGGCGTGGAGGCCGCTGAGGGCGAAGTCGATCTCGCCGGCGGCGCCGTGGTGCCCGCGATGGAGCTCACCGCGCAGGACGACCCCCGCCCCCATCCCGGTGCCGACGGACAGGAAGGCGAAGTCGTCGACGCCGCGGGCGACGCCGCGCCAGTGCTCGCCGAGCGCCGCCAGGTTGACGTCGTTCTCGAGCGTGACGGAAAGGCCGAGCCGCTCCTGGAGCTCGGCGTCGAACGGGCGCTCCTCGAGACCGGGCACGTTCTCGGCGAGGTTGATGCGGCCCGTGTCGGGTTCGACGACCCCCGGGACGCCGACGACGACGCCGTCGATCAGCTCCTCGGGAAGCTCGGTCTCCTCCACAAGGGAGGTGCGGAGCGCCGCGATCGTCTCGATCGCCGTCTCGGCGTCGGTCGAGGGGAGCTCGACGTCCTCGCGCGCGCGGACCTCGCCGGCGAGGTCGCAGGCCGCCCCGCGCAGGAAGCGCGCGCCGAGGTCGAAGCCGAGCACGAAGGCCGCCTCCGCCGCGGGCTCGAAGTAGACGGCGCCGTAGGAGGGGCGGCCGGGGTCGGGCGCGGTCTCCCGCACGAGACCGGCCTTGAGGAGCGACTGGAGCGCGAGCGACACGGTCGGCTTCGAGATCCCGGCCCGCCGCGAGATCTCGGCGCGCGAGATCGGCGCACCCTGGCGGATCGTCTCGAGCACGGTCCGCTCGTTCATGTGCTTGAGCAGCGGCGGAATCGCCGGGCGGGAGGTCGGCCGGGTCATCTGGGCAGGAAGCCTAACGAAGGCGGCCCGAAATCGGAAGGAACCTTGACTGGTTTCCCTCGCAGGTCTAGAGTCGCCGTTCGGAAACTTAACTAACGTCGTCCGGCGCCCTCGCGGCACGCGAGGGGTCTGCCCACACCCCGGGAGGATCCGAATGAGACGCGTGACGGGAAGCTTGCTGGCGGCGGCCGCGGTGGGCGCGGCGCTGACGGCGGCGATCACCATGGGCTCGGCGCACGCAGGCGCCCGCTCGGCCAAGGCGGACAAGCTCGTCGTCTGGGTCGGCTGGAGCAAGCGCGAGCTGAGCGTCTTCAAGAGCGTCGTGAGCGAGTACGACGCGAAGCACCCCGAGGTTCAGATCAAGGTCGTCGGCTCGATCAACGACACGAAGATCACGAACGCCATCCGCTCGGGAAACGCGCCCGACGTCGTCAGCTCGTTCACCTCGGCGAACGTGGGCGTCTATTGCGGCACCGGCGCCTGGGTCGACCTCTCGCCCTACCTGAAGAAGGACCACGTCGACCTCTCGCAGTTCCCGAAGACGTCGCTCTACTACACGCAGTACAAGGGCAAGCGCTGCGCGCTCCCGCTGCTCGCCGACTCGTACGGGCTCTACTACAACAAGGCCCTGTTCAGGAAGGCGGGGATCACGAAGCCGCCGAAGACCTTCACCGAGCTCGCCGCCGACGCGAAGAAGCTCACGCAGCGCGCCAAGAGCGGCAAGCTCAAGGTCATGGGCTTCGACCCGTTCTGGGGCTTCTACTCGGGGAACTTCGCCGACATGACGAACTACGCGCCGCTCTTCGCGGCCACGTACCTCGACGGCAAGGGGAAGGCCATCCTCGCGTCCCGGTTCGCATGGTCGAAGCTCCTCCGGTGGCAGAAGAAGCTGATCGACTACTACGGCTACGACAAGGTCGTGCGCTTCCAGGCCGGCCTCGGCGACGAGTTCTCGCCGTCGAACGCCTTCGAGGTCGGGAAGATCGCGATGCTGATGGACGGCGAGTGGCGCGTCGCCTTCATCGCCGCCGAGCATCCGAAGCTGAGCTACGGGACGGCGCCGATGCCGGTCGACGACGCGCACCCGAACCTCTACGGCGCGGGCTCCGTCAACGGGACGATCATCGGCATCCCGAAGGGCGGGAAGCACGCCGACGAGGCGTGGGCGCTCGTCAAGTACCTGACGACGAACGACCATGCGCTCGCGAAGTTCTCGAACGGGATCCGGAACGTGCCGTCGACCCGGACCTCGGCGAAGTCGCCCGAGCTGAAGCCGGATCCGCGCTTCCAGACCTTCATCAGGATCTTCAACAACCCGAACTCGGCGACGGCGCCGATCACCGCCGCCGGCAACGCGAACCTCACGCTCGTCGGCCGCTTCACCGTGAAGTGGCAGGCGGGTAAGGTCAAGAACCTGCACGACGGCTTGAAGAAGCTCGACAGGCAGATCGACGCGCAGAACGCGCAGGCAAGCGCGGGCGGCGGGCCTCCGTGACAGCTGCACCGGTCGCCGAGGCACGCGCTGCGCCGGCGATCGACCGCCGGCGAGCCAGGCGGAGAGCGGCATGGCGCCGGAGGGGCCTCGTGCTCCTCCTCATGTCGCCCTGGCTCGCCGGCTTCTCGATCTTCTTCGGCTACCCGCTCGTCATGACCGGGTACCTGTCGTTCACCCACTACGACCTCCTCTCGCCTGCGAAGTGGATCGGCTGGGCGAACTACAGCTACCTGCTGCACGGCGACCCGCAGGTCTGGCCGGCCGTCGTCAACTCGCTCGAGTGGATCGGGATCGTCGTGCCGCTCCAGGTGCTGTTCGCGTTCGGGGTCGCGCTCATGCTCGCCCGGGCGCGGCTGGGGCTCGGCTTCTTCCGCACCGTCTTCTACCTCCCCGCGCTCGCCCCGCCCGTCGCCGCGACGCTCGGCTTCGTCTACCTGCTGAACCCCGCGACCGGCCCGATCAACACAGTCCTCGGCCACCTCGGGATCCAGGGCCCGCTCTGGTTTCAGTCGCCCAGCTGGGCGAAGCCGTCGCTCGCGCTGCTCTCGCTCTGGGGCGTCGGGAACACGATGATCATCTTCCTCGCGGCGATCCTCGACGTGCCCCGCCACCTCTACGAGTCGGCGGAGCTCGACGGGGCCGGGCCGCTCCGCCGGCTGCGTTGGGTGACCTTGCCTACGGTGAGCCCGGTTGTCCTGTTCGCCGCCGTCTTCGGCGTCATCCAGGGGCTCCAGTACTTCACGCAGGCCTACGTCGCGGCCAACATCGCCGCCGGCCAGGCCTCACAGGCGGGCGACACGATCAACAACCTCGGCTACCCGCAGGACGCGACCCTCTTCTACCCGGTGCTCCTCTACCAGCACGGCTTCGTCAACTTCAACATGGGCTACGCGTCGGCCCTGGCGATGCTCCTGCTCGCAGTCGCCTTCGCCGTCGTGCTCGTGATCCTCCTGAACTCGCGCCGCTGGGTCCACTACGCCGGGGCGGTCCGCTGAGATGAGCACGGCGAGCGTTCCCGTCGGCGCCGCGGCGCTCGTCCGCAGGCGGCCGCCGCCCGCCGTGCGGCGCCAGCGCTTCCTCGTCGCCGTCGCGAACCACAGCCTGCTGATCGCCGCCGCGATCATGTTCCTGGCGCCGTTCGCCTTCATCGTCCTCACGGCGCTGATGACGAACGACCAGGCGCTCTCGTCGCACCTCTGGCCGCACCCGTTCCGGTGGCGGAACTTCAGCGACGTCTTCCACCAGGCGCCGCTCCTCCGCTGGACGCTGAACACGATGATCTACTCGGTCGTGGCGACGATCGGCGTCGTCGTCTCGAGCGTGCCCGTCGCCTACGCCCTCGCCCGCCTCCGCTGGCGGGGGCGGAACCTCGCCTTCATGGTCGTCCTGATCGCGCTGATGCTGCCGCCGCAGGTGACCGTCGTGCCGCTCTACGTGATGTGGTCGAAGCTCCACCCGTTCGGCTTCCACTTCATCGGCACGCTCTGGCCGCTCATCATCCCCAACTGGCTCGGGGACGCCTTCTCGATCTTCCTCCTCCGCCAGTTCTTCCTGACCATCCCGGAGGAGTACCTCGACGCCGCCCGCGTCGACGGCTGCGGCGAGCTCCGCATCCTGACCACCGTCGTCCTGCGCATGGCGAAGCCGGCGATCGCGGCCGTCGCGCTCTTCTCGTTCCTCTACACGTTCAACGACTTCTTCCTCCCGCTCCTGTACGTGGGCGAGAACCCGAGCCACTGGGTGCTCTCGATCGGCCTCTCCGAGTTCCGCTCGCTGCGGCAGGTGCAGTGGAACCTGACGATGGCGGCGACCCTGCTCGTGATGGCGCCGGCGATCGTCCTCTTCTTCCTCGCCCAGCGCGCCTTCATCGAGGGCGTCACGCTCACGGGGGTCAAGGGATGAGGGTCGCGGTCATCGGCGCCGGCTCGACGTACACGCCCGAGCTCGTGTCCGGGCTCGCGCGCGAGCGGGAGCGGCTCGGCGTCACGGAGCTCGCGCTCCACGACGTCGACGCGGAGCGGCTCGAGGTCGTCGGCGGGCTCGCCGGCCGGATGCTCGAGCGCGACGGCTTCGAGGGCCGGCTCATCGAGACCGGCGACCTCGACCGGGCGCTCGACGGCGCGAGCTTCGTGCTGATCCAGATCCGCGTCGGGGGCCAGGCCGCACGGCTCCTCGACGAGACGGTGCCGCTCGCCTGCGGCTGCATCGGCCAGGAGACGACGGGCGCCGGGGGGCTCGCCAAGGCGCTGCGGACGGTGCCCGTCGTCCTCGAGATCGCCGAGCGCGCGCGGGAGCGAGCCGCATCCGACGCCTGGATCGTCGACTTCACGAACCCTGTCGGGATCGTCACGCGCGCCCTCCTCGACGCCGGCCACCGCGCGGTCGGGCTCTGCAACGTCTCGATCGGCTTCCAGCGCGGGTTCGCGCGCCGGCTCGGCGTCGAGCCCGATCAGGTGCTCGTCGACAACGTCGGCCTGAACCACCTCACGTGGGTGCGCTCCGTGCGGGTCGACGGCGAGGACGTCCTCCCCGACCTCCTCGCCGAGCACGGCGACGAGCTGGCCGCGGAAGCCCGGCTGCCGCGCCGCTTCCTCGACGAGCTCGGCGTGATCCCGTCCTACTACCTGCACTACTTCTACGCGCACGACGAGGTGCTCGCCGAGCAGCGCGACGGCGTGCCGCGTGCCCGCCGGGTGATGGAGATCGAGCGGGAGCTGCTGGACATGTACCGCGACCCGGCGCTCGCCGAGAAGCCCGCGCTGCTCGAGCAGCGGGGCGGCGCGTTCTACAGCGAGGCGGCGATCGGGCTCGCGGCGTCGCTCGCCGGCGGAACCGGCGAGGTGCACGTGGTCGACACCCGGAACGACGGCACGCTCGCCGGCCTCGCGGACGACGACGTGGTCGAGGTCCCGGCGCGCGTCGGCCGCGACGGGCCCGAGCCGCTCCCGCAGCGGCCGCTCGCGCCCGAGCTCCTCGGTCTCGTCCAGCACGTCGCCGCGTACGAACGGCTGGCCGCCGAGGCCGCCGTCACGGGCGACGTCGTCACCGTCCGGAAGGCGCTCCTCGCCCACCCGCTGATCGGCCAGCACGAGTACGCCTCCGAGCTCGCTGAGCGGCTCCTCTCCGCCGGCGCCGAGCACCTGCCGCAGTTCGCGAAAGAGGTGACGGCGTGAGCGACGAGGTCGTGCTCGCCGTCGACGGCGGCAACTCGAAGACCGATCTGGCTCTCGTCCGCGCCGACGGCGAGGTGCTCGGGCTCGCGCGCGGGCCGCTCAGCTCCCCGCACCACCTCGGGCTCGACGGCGCGCTCGACGTGCTCCAGCGCCTCCTCGACCAGGCCTCCCGCGACGCCGGCCGCGCGCGCAACGGCACCGTCGCCACGATCGCGCAGCTCCTCATGGCCGGCGTCGACTTCCCGAGCGAGGAAGAGGAGCTGCGCGCAGCCGTCGCGCGCCGCGGCTGGGCGAAACGGACGCGCGTCGGCAACGACACGTTCGCCGTCCTGCGCGCGGGCACGGAGCGCGGCTGGGGCGTCGCCGTCGTCTGCGGCGCCGGCATCAACTGCGTCGGCGTCTCGCGCGACGGTCGGCACGCCCGCTTCCCCGCGCTCGGCTCGATCACAGGCGACTGGGGCGGCGGGTACGACGTCGGCCTGGCGGCGGTGTCGGCGGCCGCGCGCAGCGAGGACGGCCGCGGGCCGAAGACGACGCTCGAGCAGGCGGTGCCTGCGTACTTCGGCCTCGAGACTCCGACCGCGCTCGCGGAGGCGATCCACCGCGAGCGCATCGCGATGCGCCGCGTCATCGAGCTTCCGCCGGTCGTCTTCGCGGAGGCCGAGCACGACGACGTGGCGGCGGAGATCGTCGCCCGCCTCGCCTCCGAGGTGGCCACGCTCGCGCACGTCGCGCTGCAGCGGCTCGAGCTCGAGCGGGAGCCGACGGAGCTCCTCCTCGGCGGCGGCCTGCTCCAGTCGGCGGACGGTCGGCTCACCGCCGCGATCGAGGCCGAGGTGCGCGCGGTCGCGCCTGTCTTCCACGTCCGTACCGCAAGGTCCGCGCCGATCGTCGGCGCGGCGCTCCTCGGGCTCGACGAGCTCGGCGCGGGCCGGGACGTCCAGGAGCGGGTGCGCCGGGAGCTCGGCGCCGCAATCGAGTCCTTGGAGCGTTCCGCTCCCGCTCCGAAAGCGCTCGACCGGTCATTTCAGACGGACGCGCGGGCAAAGCCCGCGCGTCCTGATGGCGGCACCGCAAGCGGTGCCTTCGAAGGGAGGCCCGAGGGTGGCTGAGGTCAGATTCCGGCAGGCGACGAAGGTCTACTCGGGCACCGACGTCGCGGCCGTTGACGCGCTCGACCTCGACGTGGAAGACGGCGAGCTCATGGTTCTCGTGGGCCCGTCGGGCTCCGGCAAGACGACGGCGCTTCGGATGCTCGCCGGCCTCGAGGAGGTCGACGCCGGTGCGATCTTCATCGGCGACCGCGACGTCACCGACGTGCAGCCGAAGCACCGCGACATCGCGATGGTCTTCCAGAACTACGCGCTCTACCCGTACCTGACGGTGGAGGCGAACATGGCCTTCCCGCTCAAGATGGCGGGTGTCAAGAAGGCGGTGCGCCTCCAGCGAGTGCGCGAGGTCGCGCGGATGCTCGGCCTCGAGGAGTACCTCGGGCGCAAGCCGGGGCAGCTCTCCGGCGGGCAGCGCCAGCGGGTCGCGATGGGCCGCGCGATCGTCCGGCTCCCGAAGGTGTTCCTCATGGACGAGCCGCTCTCGAACCTCGACGCGAAGCTGCGCGTGCAGATGCGGGCCGACATCGCGGCCTTGCAGTCGGACTTCGCGGTCACGACGGTCTACGTCACGCACGACCAGTCGGAGGCGATGACCCTCGGCCACCGGGTCGCCGCCCTCCGGGACGGGCGCCTCCAGCAGGTCGGCCCGCCGCGCGAGCTCTACGACCGGCCCGTGAACACCTTCGTGGCCGGCTTCATCGGCTCGCCGGCGATGAACCTCTGCACCGTCCCGTTGAGCTCGAACGGGGCCGTCCGGTTCGGCGGAGTCGAGGTCCCCCTGCCGCGCGGCGCCTCGAACGGCCGCGGGCGACTCGTGCTCGGCCTGCGGCCCGAGTCGCTCGAGCTCGCCTCCGACGGCGTCGCAGCGCGGGTCGAGGTCGTCGAGGAGCTCGGCGCCGACGCCTTCGTCTTCTGCGTCACCGAGCTCGACGGCGAGACGACGAAGCTCGTCGCGCGCACCGAGGCGCGCCGCGCGCCCGACCGCGGCGAGAACGTCTCGCTGCGCCCGCGGGCCGAGGAGGCGCACCTCTTCGACGCGGAATCAGGAGAGCGGCTGGCGGCCGGCTAGCTAGACCGGTTTCGCAGGCTCGCCCGGCCTGCGGCAGTCGTGGCAGGTCAACGAACCGAGCGCGAGGAGGATCGGAGCGATCTTGCTGCCGCACTCGATGCAAAGGCCCACCTTCGACGCCGTCTTGGCGGAGGATGGCATAGGCGCGCGACTGTAGAGGGCGCACCGGACGGCGCCGAGCGCAGCGAGGGCCGCAGCAGGAGGACGAGCGCCGTGCCGACCGTGAGCGCCTGCTCGGCGAACATCACCACCGCGCCGAGCCGCTGGTCGAGCAGGGCGGAGAGCCCGAAGACGCGGTGCGGCTGGTTCGCGTACACCGCGTAGGCCGAAGCCCGGCTGAACAGCAGCCCGTCGACGATCGCCGTCCCGAAGGCGAACATGCCGAAGGCGACGAGGGCCCGGCCGCCGCGGGTCAGGTGCGCGCGCCGGGTCGGGTCGACGACCTGGATCCAGGCGAGCGTGCCGGCGAGCACGAACGTCGCGTGCTCGAGCTCGTGCGCCCAGGGGTGGAGCAGCGTGTAGTCGTAGGCGCTCGGGAAGTGCCACCCGAGGATCGTCGCGACCCAGATCGGGAACGCGACGTCGGGACGGACGAGGACGCGGAGCAGCGGGCGCAGCGCGACGAGCCTGCGGAGCACCGGCGCGGGCAGGAGGAAGAACGCGAGCGGGCCGCGCAGGGCGACGACGAGGAGCGCCGGCCCCGCGTCGGCGATCAGCACGTGCTGGAGCATGTGGGCGGAGAGCAGGTAGCGGTCGGCGACGCCGTCGAGCGGCGAGACGAGCGGGAGCACGACGAGCGCGAGCCCGACGGCGAAGAGGAGCACGCGGTCCGCCCCCGCCAGGTCCGCCCGGCCGCGCCGCCCGAGGCGGATGACCGCCTGCACGAACAGCGAGACCGCCAGCACGGCGAGCGCGACGACGGCCGGCGGAGCGATCCAGTGCGTCGAGAGCTCGGAGGGCGGCACCGGCCGCGGATGGGCCGAGGCGGCGCCCGGGACGGCGAGGGCCGCGAGGAAGAGCACGGCGACGAGTCGCGCCACGGCCCGAGGCTAGCTCACGGACGCCGCCACGACGTGCTCGGGAAGCGGAACGAGCGATGCGGCGGGACGAAACGGCCCAGCTCGAGGACGATCTCCGCGTGCCGGCTGAGCGGGATCGCGTCGAGGCGTCCACGCCGGCGCCGGCCTCCGACGTAGGCGCGCACCGGAGCGCCGCGACGCGTCGAGAAGCCGGCGAGCCGGGTCGCCGAGAGCGGCTGGCCCCAGACCGCGAAGAGACGGTCGAGCGTGAGCCGCGCGTCGCGCCGGACCTCGACGACGCCGGCCGGGCCGAGCGTCCGCACCGCGTACGAGCATCCGCGCGGGCGCACGAACGCGCCGACCCTCCTCCGCGGCGCCGCGACGCCGATCCCCGCCGGCACGACGACGACGCGCCCGTGGGCGAAGAGCTCGACGTGGACGCCGAAGCGCTTCCCGGCGGCACCGCAGCGAAGCGTGCCGACGGGCTCGCCGCGCAGCACGCGCGCGGGCGCCGCGGGCGGGTGGTAGCGCGGACCGGCTCCGATCGGCGTCGCGATCGGGCCGGCGAGACCGGCCAGGGAGACGCACAAGATCGCCGTCCGCACGCGGTTCAGGATATGGGCGCCCCGGCCGCGCAACTATCCTCTTCCGGATGCGGGGTCTCCTCCTCGCCGGCTCGGTCGTGCTGCTCGCGACGGGCTGCTCGTCCTCGTCGTCCCGCCCTGCGGCGCCGACGATCGGCGCGGCCCGCACGTACCACCTCGCCGGCTTCAGGCCCGCCGGCACCGTCCGGCCCGGCAACCCCGTCGTCGTCGCCTTCAGGATCGACCAGCCCTCCGGGGGCGCGCTCGTGGACTACAAGCGCGGCCCCGGGCCGCACACGGGAATCCACCTGATCATCGTCCGGGACGACCTCTCGGTGATCATCCACCGGCACCCGAAGGTCGGGTCCGGCGGCGCCGTCCGGCAGCCAATCGTGTTCCCGAAGCCCGGCCCCTACCGCGTCCTCGTCGATGCGTACCCCAACCTGACCGGGCCCCTGCGGAACTTCCAGCTCACCACCACCGTGCGGGCCTCCGGCCGTTACCGCCCGCAGCCGCTCCCGCCGTTCGCGAGCACCGACCACGTGAGCGGGTACACGGTCTCGCTGCACGGAGCGGGGCACCTGAAGGCCATCGACCCGATCCCCGTGACCGCGACGGTCGTCGACTCGGCCGGGCGGCCGGTGAAGTTCGTCCCGTGGTACGGCGCGCTCGCGCACGCGATCTTCTTCCGCAAGGGGTCGCTCGACTACTTCCACACGCACGTGTGCAGCCCCGCCGCCACCGGCTGCACGTCGATCCTCGGCGGTGCGCGGGCCGTCGGCCGCTCGTCGAGGCCCGGCCGCCTGAACGTCGTCGTGCTCGTCCCGCTTCCCGGGACCTGGCGGCTCTTCCTCCAGTTCCAGGCGAACGGAAAGATCCTGACGGCGCCCTTCACGCTGCGGGTGCGATGAGCCGCCGGCTGCACTGGCTTACGATCGCCGGGCTCGTCGTCCTCGCCGCGCGCACGCTCGCATACGCGCTCGCGCCGCATCCGACGGTCGTCGGGAACGAGCTCGAGCGCCAGGTCGGCGGGCCGAGCCTCGTCGTAACCGCCGTCGTGGCACTGGCGGGCGCGGCCGCCGCCGCGTCGGCCGTGCTCTGGATCGCGTCCGTAGCCGTCCGCGAGCGCCACCTCCTGACGGGAGGCGCCGGCGAGGCGCCGGCGCTCCGCCCGCTTCATGTCCTCGGCGCCGCGCTCTGGCTCTTCGTCGCCACCTCGCTCGCCTTCGCGTCGCTCGAGTCGTACCTGCACTGGCGGGCGGGCCTCGGCTTCCACGGGCTGCACTGCCTGATCGGGCCGATCCACCGCGACGCGCTGCCGATCCTCGGCTCGCTCTCGCTCCTCGCCGCCGCGGCCGAGGCCGCCGCGCGCCACCTCCTGCGCTGGATGCGGCGAACCCTCCAGGCGCTGCGGGCACGACCGCGCGCGCGGCTTCGGCCGCCCCTCCGGCCGCTCCCCCGCGCCGAGGCGCCCCTTCGCCCGGCTCTCCCAGGTCTCGACCTCGCCCGCGGGCCTCCGGCCGCGCTCCCGGCCTGACCTCGGCGGCGGCGACGCCGCCGCCCGACCGGAAGGAACGATGCACATGAAGCGCCGTCTCGTGACGGGCGCCCTCGCGACCGTGGCCGCGCTCGTCTTCACCAGCGTCGCCTGGGCGCACGCTGAGATCAGCCCCACCGTGGTGCTCTCGAAGCACCTCCAGGAGTTCGGCCTGCTCGTGCCGACGGAGAAGGCGAACCTGACGACGACGTCGGTCGAGCTGACGGTGCCGTCCGGCTTCGCGATCGACTCCTTCGTCCCGGCGCCCGGGTGGAAGCGCATGGTTCAGACGAAGGGCTCGGGCGACCAGGCGATCGTCCAGAAGGTGACCTGGAGCGGCGGGAACGTCCCCACCGGGGAGGACTCGGCCTTCCACTTCCTCGCCAGCCCGAACTCGAGCAAGACGTACGACTTCAATGTCCGCCAGACCTACTCCGACGGCTCGATCGTCGACTGGAGCGGCCCGGAGAGCTCCGACACCCCGGCGCCGACGATCGAGGCGAAGTCGTCGCTCGGCGGCTCCTCGTCGATCCTCGGGATCGTCGCGCTCGCCGTCGCGGGGGTCGCGCTCCTCGTCGCGATCGTCGGCATCGTCGCGGGCTCCGGAAAGCGCGCGCTCGCATGAGGCGAGGCGCGCTCGTCGCGGCAGTGGTCGTAGCGGCGCTCGCCGCCCCGGCTTCGGCCTGGGCCCACGCGGCGCTGCTGCACACGACGCCGTCCGCGAGCGTCGTCCTGAACCACCCGCCGAAGCAGGTCGCGATGACCTACAGCGAGGCGGTGGAGCCTCGCTTCGCCATCGTCTCGATCACCGATGCGGCCGGCCGTCGGGTGGCGGCCGGCCCACCCGGCCGCTCGCCGACGAACCCCGACACGCTCGTGACGAAGCTCCGCCCGATCGGAGAGGGGTGGTACCTCGTCTACTGGCGGGTGATCTCGGCGGACGGTCACCCGGTCCGCGGCGCCTTCACGTTCGCCGTCGGCCCGAACCCGGGCCCCGCGCCACAGTTCCCGATCCCGTCGCTCAGCGAGACCGCCGCGACGCCGCAGCTCCTGGTCGCCCGGTGGATCGTCTTCCTGTCCACGATGAGCGCGATCGGGCTCTTCGTCCTCCGCGCCCTCACCGCCCGGCCCCTCGTGCGGGTGCTGCGCGGGACGTCGCTCCGCGCGCTGAACATCGCGCTCTGGGTCTCGCTGGCGGCCGCGCTGGTCGCGACGCCGGTCTACGTCGTGCTGGCGACGGCGCAGTTCGCCCTGCGATCGGCCTTCAACGTCGGTGCTCTCGTCCCGCTGCTCCGCAGCTCGGCGTTCGGCCGCGGGTACCTCGACCTGGAGCTCACGCTGGGTCTCTTCGCGCTCGCCGCAGCGATCTGCACGTGGGTCGACCGCCCGGAGCGGCCGCAGCGCTCAGTCGCCGAGCTGCTCGCGCTCATCGGGGCGCTCCTGGCGGCGGCCGCCTGCCTCATCGTCCCGGGAGCCGCCGGCCATGCCGCGCAGACCGCTCCCCGCGGCCTCTCGCTGGCCTTCGACTGGTTCCACCTCGCCGCCGGCTCGATCTGGGTCGGCGGCCTCGTCGGCCTGCTCGTCCTCTGGCGGAGCACGGCCGAGCTCCTGCGCGTCGCGGCGCTCTCGTTCGTCGTCCCGCGCTTCTCCAACATCGCCTTCGCGTCCGTGATGCTGCTGATCGGCTCGGGCATCGGCAGCTCGGTCCAGCACCTCCCCACGCTCGCGTCGCTGTGGCAAACCTCCTACGGGAAGACGCTCATCGCGAAGATCGTCCTCCTCGGCGGCGCGATGCTGCTCGCGGCGGTGAATCTCTCGCGGACGAAGCCGCGCCTGGCGGCCGCCGCGACCCGCCCGACCCTGGCGGCGGGAGCCGCTGTCCTGCTGCGACGGCTCGTCAGCGGGGAGGTCGTCTTCGTCTTCTGCGCCCTCTTCGCGGCCGGCCTGCTCTCGAGCCTCGCGCCCCCGTCCAAGGCGCTCGCCCGGCTCGGGCACGTGAGCGCGAAGGTCGGGCCGGGCCCGGTCTCCCACGTGGTGACGCAGAGCGGCTACCGCCTCGCGTTCAACATCGACCCGAACCGCGCTGCCCTCCCGAACTCGTTCGCGGTCAAGATCACGCGCGGCGGAAAGCCCGTTACGCACGCCGGGGTCGTGGCGCGTTTTGCCATGCTGGACATGACGATGAGCGAGCTTTCGTACCGCCTGCCCGAGAAGGCTCCGGGGACGTTCTCGCGTTCGGCGCCCGCGCTCGTCATGGTGGGCCACTGGGGCCTGACCTTCGAGGTCACGCCGCCCGGAAAGGCGCCCTTCGACGTAACGCTCCTCGACCACGCGACCGGATGAGCGTCCAGCTGCGACTCCTCGGCGGCGTCGTCGCGCTCGTGGCCGGCGTGGCGGCCGTGGTCGTCGTGATCCTCCTCCTCCAGTCGACGCTGTGAGACGGCTCGTCGTGCTCGCGCTCGCCGCCGCCCTCGCGGGAACGGTGGCGGGAACCGCGCGCGGCGACGGCGACCCGGCCAGCGACGTCCTGCTCTCCGACAATGTCTTCCTCTCCTATCAGTCGCCGTACGGGAGCGCCGAGGGCCGAGCGCTGGAGGCGCTCGCGAAGGAGGCGAAGCAGCAGCACTTCCCGATGCGGGTCGCGGTCATCACGCAGATCGCCGACCTCGGCGCGATCGGCGGACTGTACGGCAAGGCCCAGCGCTACGCCGACTTCCTCGCGAGCGAGATCACCTTCGTCTACCGCGGAACGCTCGTCGTGGCGATGAACGGCAAGCCGGGCGGCTTCGGCGTCCACGGCCCCGGCGCGACGCCAGCCGCGCGGCGGGCGCTCGCACGGATGAAGCTGCCGAGCACGTCCGTGACGGCCGCCGAGCTCGCCCGTCTCGCCGCGACCGCCATGCAAGGCGTCGCCGCGGCGTCGGGGCACCACCTCGCAGCTCCCTCCGCCGCGGCGACGAAGAAGAAGACGTCGACGCGTCTCCTCGACCTGTTCCTGATCGCCGCCCTCGCCCTCGCGGCGCTCGGCGGCGGCGCGACCCTCCTCGCCCGCTGGCTCCGCGGGCCCGCTCCGGCCGAGTAGCTACGCCGCCGGCCCGCGCAGGTTGTGGACCTCGAACGCGTCGAGCGGCGGCGGCTCGCCCTCGGGGGCCTCGAGCCCCGCTCGACCCATCGCCGGGGTGAGAGTGTCCCGCTCGAACCTCCGGTAGGCGTCCTCCGACTCCCAGACGTCGATGATCCGCATGCCACCGCCGTGCACGGACGCGGTGTGGAGGATCATCCCCTCGGGATCCTCTGGGATCTCCGAGTTGAGCCGGTCGTACTGGTCGCGCGAGATCGGCAGCTCGCCGATGAAGCCCCAGGCCATGTGCCCCTCCTTGTTCGACGCTTGAGTGTCGGTGCGAGTTTACGCTCGACCGGCTGCGGCGCTCTGCTCGGCTTCGCGGGCGCCCGGGACCCGCTGGCTGTACGTCGTCGCCTGCTCGAGCACCGAGTAGGCGCGCTCCCCGCGGCCCGCGGCCCGGAGCGCCGCGGCCCAGTCCTGGGCGACGTAGACGGCCTCCCGCCACTGCCCGCGCTCGCACAGGGCCTCGACCGCGCGCTTGTACTCCGCGTCGGCCGCGTCGATGTCGTCCAGCGCGACGTGTGCCATCGCCAGGGCGTGCCACGCGTTTGGCGCGTGGCGAACGTGCTCTGCGAGGAGTTTTGATGCCTCTCGCGCGAGCTCGAGCGCGCTGTCACCTCTTCCGAGCTTCGCCTCGCGCTTTGCCTGCTCCGCACGAAGCACTCCGCGATCGACCACGTCGTCGCCAAACTCCAGGAGCCGCTCCGCGCGTACGAGGTGCGGCCCGGCCTCCTCGGGTCGGCCCTGGTAGTTCTCGATCTGCGCCGAGAAGAGATGGGCGCGCGCGATCTGGAGCGTGTCGTCGGCGATCTCGGCGAGCGCCCGGGCGTAACCGATGGCCGACAGCGCCGCATCGCCGTCGCCCTCCATCCACAGGAGCCGCGCGCGCTCCCAGTGGACGGATACCCGCTCGCCGAATCCGCCGAGCCGCTCCGCGCGCTCCGTCGCCTCGTCGAGCACTCCCCGTGCCCGATCCAACGCGCCCATTGCCGACAGCGCGTTGGCGAGGAAGCTTCGGTAGCGGATCTGCGCAGTCAGGTAGCGATCGTCCTGGTCGACGGCCGCGATGCACCCGTCGAGGAGCTTGATCGCCATGACAGGCGCGTTCGTCGCGAGGTACGCGCGCGAGAGCGTCTCGTAGACGTCCGGCCGCGTCTCCGGCCGCACCCCTCCCGATGCAACGACAGCTTCGAGCTGGCGCACCGCTTCCTGATTCTCACCGCGCCGTGCCATGAGCGCGCCGAGCGTCGCCCGAATACGGATCTCCAGCCCGTCGGGCACCTCTTCGGCAACGAGGCCGACGAGGATCTCTTCGGCCCGACCCAGGTCGTGCCCCATCCGCAGTTCGAGCTCCGCGTCCGCTAGCCGTAGCTCGCGTTCCTTCGACGCCGGCACCGCCGAGCCCGTCTCCAGATACTCCGGATCGACGCCGAGCCGGCTCGCGATCGCGCGGAGGGCTTTCAAGGACGGCTTGCGTCCCCCGTTCTCGATCCTCGAGATGTAGGCGTACGACACACCCGGTGCGGAGATCGCGCGCTGGGAGAGCCCGCGAGAGAGCCGCAGCCGCCGGATCCGCTGGCCGACGGTTTCCTCTGTCACCGTCGCATCGTCGCTCGTCAACAGGTGCTCAGTCAATAGCCGCGTCGAAACCGTTTGACAGAGCCTGTCCCTAGTAAGCGCAGCGTCGTATCGTCCGCCTCAACTGCGACCGGAAAGGAGGGAGGCGAATGCGTAAGGCAGCGCTCATGCGGGCGCTTGTAGTGCTCGCGTCGCTGGTGGCGGTCCTCGCGAGCGCCGACCTGATCGACCCGCACTGATAGGCACCCCGGGGGCGGGCGTCTCTCGACTCCCGCCCCCGCTCTAGGGCCAGCCTCGAGACCCAAGACGCGGGGGAGAGCATCTTCACGCTGTATCGAGTGCGGTATTTGTCTGACTTCGCCGTCGGTCATTGCGATCGAAAGATAGAAACGTCGATCGCGATCCTACCTTTCAGACCGGCGGACACGGGCAGCCGCCCGCGCCGCTCTGCTAAGGGCCCGAGGTCATCGCGGCCACGAGGTCGTTGGCGTTGTCGTCCTGGCTGACCTCCCACGCCCACAACCCGCGGAGGTGCCTGGCGTTCACGAGCTGGGCCCGCTCGACGACTCCGTGCGGATCCATGTAGCTGATGAACGTGCCGCCGTCGAGCGTCGGGTTGTAGAGCCACGGCGCGCCCGCCGGCCCGTTCCAGTACCACGCGAAGCCGTTGATCGCCTTGTCGTCCGCCCCGAGGTTCTTCGGCGGCGCGAGCGCCGTCGGGCCGATCACCGTGAGATTCCCGTCCGTGAGCCCGGTGTCGACGAGCTCGTGGAAGGTCGGCGAGTCGTTATAGGGCCATCCCTGCGGCACGAAGCTTTGGTAGAGGCCGTTGCTCGTGCCCGGTACGCCGACGTAGCGCTTGCCGTAGAACGGGACGCCGACGACGAGCTTGTCAGGCGGAACGCCGTTCGCCAGGTAGTAGTCGACGGTTCCCTTCGTGTTCCACGTGGACTGGATCGCGGCGCCGCCGACGGGCGGCTCCTTCGGGTCGAGCGAGAACGGGGAGTTGAAGTCCGTCCACGTTTCCCACGAGCCGTGGAAGTCGAACGTGAGCAGGTTGACCCAGTCGGTGGCCTGCACCGCGCTCGCGAGCTCCCAGCTCCCCGACGAGTTCACGTTGCCGGCCGGGAGGTCGGCGGTCAGGAGGTAGTGCTTGCCGGTCGTCGCGCCGTACGCGTCGAGCTGGCTGCGGAACTCCTGGAGCAAGAGCGTCGCGTTGTGCTTGTCGGCCGGCGAGTGATCCGCGCCGTTGCCGGGATCGATGCCCGGGTACTCCCAGTCGATGTCGATCCCGTCGAAGAGGCCGGCCGCGACCCCGGCGCCGCCCGACTGCTCCGGCCAGCCACCGGTCGGCAGGTTGCCCTTGATCAGGAAGTCGACGCACGATTGCACGAAGGCCTGCCGCGAGGCCGCCGTCGCCGCCACGTCGGAGAAGTACTTCGACAGCGTCCAGCCGCCGATCGACATGACGACCTGGAGGCCGGGGTGCGCCGCCTTCAGCTTGACTAGCTGGTTGAAGTTCCCGAACAGGTGCTGGTTCGGGTTCGAGGGATCGTCGGCGACGCCGTCCACACTGTTGTCGCCGCTCCAGGTCGGGGCCTGGTAGTCCGACCATGGATCGCTGAGCGCGCACGTCCCCGCCGCCGTCGGCATCGCGAACGCATAGTCGACGACGTTGAGCCGAGCAGCGGGGATCTGGTTCACGAAGTACCCGCGCGCGTACCGATCCCAGTTGGCGAAGAAGGCCGCGCGCACCTGGCTCGGCTGCGAGCTTCGGGCGGCGGCGGCCGAGGCGAGGACGAGCGCCACGGCGACGGCGAGCAGGATCAGGACCGGTGCTCGCAGGGTTCTCATGTGGGTGCCTCCTTCAGGGCGACGTTTGCGGCGGGCCGACTCAACCACAGTTCCGACCGGTGGTCAATACCAGTCTTCAGCACTACAAGACCAATTTGGCCGTTATAGCCCAGCCATGCGGTGGGCGATAGGACCACTTCCAGAGGGAGGGCTAGCGCGAGGGCGAGGTGCCGAGAACGTGGCCGCCGGCGTCGAGCGCCTCGACCGCGAGCCGCGGCGCTTTCGTGTGCGCGTCGATCGCCGTCTCGAACCCGTTCCGGAGCGCGACCGCGATGCGGCGCAGATGCGCGTCGTCGGGCCCGGCGAGAAGCGCCCAGCGCCGGACCTGCGTGGCGCCGTTCCAGCTGGCGTAGGCGGTCACGTCGTCGCCCTTCCCGCGCTTCACCGCGAGGGCGGGCCGGTCCGCAGGATGGCCGACCCATGGGAAGCGGTACGCGCGGTACGAGTCGGCGCCGCGATTGAAGCGCATGTCGAAGACGACCTTGCCGGCGCGGCTGAACTCGGTCACGTACGGTTCGCTCCCCCAGCCGACGAGGACGTGTCCGTTGCGGAGTACTTGCATGTTCCCCTGGCTCGAGGCGAGCAGTCCGTCGGGGTGGACGTAGGCGCGGACGAGCCGCGCCGTCATGCGGTGCGTGTCGAGGCGCAGGACGATCGCGCGCGAGTGCTTCTCTACGGCGGGCGCGGCGCCGTCGTCGAAGATCGTCAGCGTGCCGTCCGGGTGCAGGCGCGCGTCGTGCTGCCAGGCGACGCGTGTCCCCGGCCCCATCCGGAAGTCGCTCCGCTTGCCGCCGAGCCGCCACACGATCCTTCCGGTCCGCTTGCTGATCTCGTAGACGGCGTGCGTGTGACGCGCCGAGACGATCAGCGTGTCGTTCGGCCCCGGCTCGATCGAGTTGACGTGGAAGTAGTCGTACGGCGTCGACGCGTCCTTGGGCATCTTCGTCAGGTACGACTCGGTCAGGGCGACGTTCCCGAGGCTGTGCCATTCGAAGAGCACGCGGCCGGTGGCGACGTCGACCTCCTGGACGATGCCGTCGAGGACGAAGCCGTTCCCCGGCCCGCCCACCGCACTCAGGTCCTGCGGGACCTTCTGGTAGACGGTGACGAGTGCCGTGCCGCGCGGGGTGATCAGGAACTCGTGCTCGTCGCCGGCGAGCCCGTGCCCCGCGTGCACCTCGGCGATCCGCCGGTACGAGCTGTCGAAGATCTCGTACTTCCCGCGCCCCACTCCCTTCGTCGAGACGCCCTGCCACCACGTGAGCACGGGCCGCCCGCGGTAGCGCTGGACGCGAAAGTCGGCCGCGCCCGGCTTCACGGGGTGGAACCAGACGACCTCGCCGTCGTCGTCGGCGATCAGCGGCCCGGTCTGCGCGACGTTCTTCTTCGGCGCGAGGAAGAGGTAGCCGGGCGCGGTGGCGCCGACACGTCGCGTCCCCTGGAGGACGGCGGGCTTCAGGTCGGGCCGGCTGTGGAGGTGCTGGTAGGGCGGCGACGCCTCGTGCTTCGAGCTCGACCCGCAGCCGGCGAGGACGGCCGCGGCTGCGACCACGAGCGCCGCGCCGTGGTGCCTCGTCCTAGTGAAGGCTACCGCTGAGCGTTCCGGAATCGGTGATCGTGTCGATGAACTGGAGGGTGTCGAAGTCGACGTAGTGCGCCCAATCCGAGGAGTAGGAGATCGTCAGCACCGAACCGTCCGCGTGGGCGTAGCCGCGGGTTCCGCCGACGACGTCGAGGGCGAGCGTGAAGTTCCGCCACGAGTTGCTCGCGATGTCGACGAGCGCGACCACGCTCCCCGGCCGGACGACGCCGTTGAAGCTGCCGCGCTTCGACGTGAAGGTGATCGAGCCGGTGACGGGCTCGCACACAGGACCGCAGTCGCCGGAGGTGAACGACGTACCGCCGTCGAGCGTGCCGTCGTAGGTCCCCCTGCCGAGCGTGCCGGCGAAGGTGCCGTGGACATGCGTCGAGAGGTCGGACCACTCGGCGGTGCCAGCGAGCGTCGCGCGGCGATCGGTGCCCGCGGCCGCCGAGCTGGACAGGGCGAGAAGCGCCACGCCTAGGACGACGAGTCGCTTCATAGCACCCTCGATTCGCCGGCCATACCCAGAATCCTGGCACGTATTGCGCATTCCGCCAAGCTGACCGCTCCTTGGAACGACATGTTGAAGCTTGTTGCCGCTCGCGCTAAGACTTTGAAACATCATGCGCAAAACTCTCGCCGCGGCTCTGGCGGTGTCATTCGTCGGAGGGCTCGGATCGATCCCCGCGACGGCGCAGGCAAACGACGCCTGGCTCACGACGAGGGGACAGGCTCAGCACGACCTCCGGGCGCGATTCCACAACATCGCGCGCGTCGCGTGCGCGCCCGATCGCTCGAGCGCGACGAAGATCATCGGGCACGATCGGTACTGGCAGCGGTTTTGGTGTCGCGGGGGCACCTACGACCGGATCGCATTCCGGCTGCGCTACCGGTCGACGGGAAGCTGCGGCGAATGCTGGACGATCACCGACCTCACCGGCACCGGGGCGAGACACCTCCGGAACCGGAGCCCGGCTCCCGGGGCCACCGCACCCACCTCCGGTACGTGCCCATCCGACTACTACAGGAACTCGTCGGGCCACTGCATCCACCGACCGTCGAGCGATCCAGCCGGCGCCACCGCCCTCTGCGTCGACGGCACCTACAGCTATTCGGAGCATGCATCGGGCACGTGCTCGTACCACGGAGGCGTCGCCCGCTGGATCAACCATCCCTAGTCGCGGCGAGCGCTAGGGTCGCTGGCGTGGCCGACTGGGTGGCTATCTCGTCGTTGGCGACCGCCGGCGGCACGTTGACGCTGGCCGCGACGACGTACGCTTCCGTGCGCTCTGCGAATCGAGCCGCCCGCGCCGCGGAGCGGTCCCTGCTCGCGGAGCTCCGACCCCTGCTCGTGCCGTCGCGGCTCGACGACCCGCAGCAGAAGATCCGCTTCGCCGACGGGAAGCATCTCGTTGCGCCCGGCGGCGGAGGCGCGGTCGAGGTCACTCCTGCTGCGATCTACCTCGGCCTGTCGCTCCGCAACGTCGGCTCCGGCATCGGCGTTCTGCACGGCTGGTATCTCTATCCCGAGCGCCGGCTTGCCAGGGACCCACGTGCCGAGATCGAGGAGTTCACACACCTCTCGCGCGACCTCTATCTCCCGCCCGGCGACGTCGGGTTCTGGCAAGGGTCGTTTCGCGATCCGGATGCGCCCGAGTTCGCCGTGCTCAGCGAGGCCGTCGATGCGGGGAACGAGCTGACCGTCGACATCCTCTACGGCGACCACGAGGGGGGCCAGAGAGCGGTCACCCGCTTCGTCCTCTCGCCCCGCCCCGATGGTGCCGGGTGGCTCGCCGGCGCCGCGCGGCACTGGAACATCGACCGCGCCGACCCGCGCTAGACCGACGCCGGAAAGGTCGTCATGGCGACGAAGGCGCCGGACTTTCCGGCGGCTATGGGCGGTACTGGGCTCGAACCAGTGACCGTTCGCGCCCGTTCGGCCGGGTTCGCTAAACCTGCATGGCTAGGCGTAACGGGCCGGTGAGCGAACGGTGCGCCGAACGCGAGCGCACGCCGAGGGTTGCCACGGTTGCCACGGTTCACTCGCCCGCCCGGTGGATCAAGCCGGAGCTCGGCCATCGCTCGATCGCGGACGTGACCGTGGCCGACGTGCGGAAGCTCGTCGACAAGCTCGGCGTCGCGGGCCTCGCCCCCTCAACCGTGACGGGAATCATCAGCATCGCGAGCGGCCTTTTCCGCTTCGCGGTGAAGTCAGGCCTCGCGGAGCGAAACCCCGTCCGTGACCTCGACCGCGACGACCGCCCTGGCACGGCGCGCCTGACCGAGCCTCGCTACCTGAGCGCGGACGAGATCGCCGCGGGGCTCGCGCGCGTCGGGCCGACGTTCTACCCGGTCATCGTCGCGTGCGTCTTCGCCGCCTTGCGGATCTCGGAAGCGCTCGGCCTCCGCTGGCGCGACGTCGACTTCGACGCCGGCACCGTCACCGTCGCCGGGCAGCTCGGCGCCCACGGCGAGCTCGTCCCGGTCAAGAGCGCCGCGAGCGCCGCAACGGTCCCGCTCCTGCCCGCGCTGGCGCGCGAGCTGCGCGAGCACCGCTCCCGCCAGGCGAGCGTCGACCCTGCGTCGCGTCCACGCCGACGCGCTCGTCTTCGTGACGAGCCGCGGCAAGCCGCAGAGCCGCCGGAACGCGCTCCGGGCGCTCCACGCGGCCGGTGACGCCGCCGGCCTGAACGGAGACGGCCGCGAGCCGGTCGGCCTTCACGACCTTCGCCACAGCTACGTCGCGAATCTCCTCGAATCGGGTGGCTCACTCGCCGAGGCCGCATCGCTCGCGCGTCACGCGAACGCGCGCGTCACCGCGACGATCCATGCGGGCCTGACGGAGGACGGCCGCGCAGCGGCAACTGCGAGGCTGACCGCTACGGGGTTCGGGCGATGAAGGTGCGGTAACTACGAAGCCGCGCGCGCTCGACGCAAGAACGAGGCAACCTCGAGGAGGTCCTCATCGAGATTCTCGAACTGCACGAGGCCAGAGTCGAGCAGGGCTGGGTCGAGTCGCGCGAAGACCTCGTCAGCGAACGAGGGCGACAGAGCGATGACGTCCGTGAAATCGAGGACGACCGTCTCGCCGGTTCGCGCGACTTCCTCGATTCGCTCGCGAAGCTCGGCTGCCTGCACGCGACCAACAAGAACCGTGCCGAGCTCGTCGCTTAGCTTAAAGGTCGACATCACGGTATCCGGCTGTGTACAGGTCATCCCATGCTCCTTTGATGTCCAGCGCCGCATCGGTGCGGGCCATCAGCATCACGATCGTACCCGGGAAGGGCGAGGGGCATTCCTCGCTCTTCTCCTCTGCTCCAGCATATAGTGCGCCATGGCCAGATCGCACCATTAACTGCCCACCGTTGCGGCGCAAGAGAAACCGCGTCAGCGAAAGGCCGAGACCGCTGTTGCGCCCCGGGGTAGCCGTCACCATCGGTTCGAGAGCTTTAGCGATCGCGTTCACGTCGCCCTGGATATCGGC
>Ga0209059_1000290_pt1 | contig 22702 bp, 22 predicted proteins | sample GraSoiAngelo_151_FD_186165 | JGI IMG/M metagenome (GOLD analysis project Ga0209059, IMG submission 186165) | Grasslands soil microbial communities from the Angelo Coastal Reserve, California, USA - 14_1009_12_20cm (SPAdes) (version 2) | ecosystem: Environmental > Terrestrial > Soil > Grasslands ...
GGCATGAAGGCGTGGCGCGAGGCGGGCTACGAGGTGCTGATCGAGCTGGCACGAGCCCTCGGCCGGGAGGAGGTGGTCGGGTCGCTGGCCCAGAACCGCGACGAGGAGGCGCAGGCGCTCGAGCGACTTCGCGAAGTTGCGGGCCGCCTCCGGGACGAGCTCTCTGCTTGACTGGGCGGATGTCGAGGCGGCTCTTCCGCGGCGGAAGCGAGGCGAACGAGCAGCTGACCGCGCTCGTCGCGACGCTCCTGGTGGTGCTCCTTGCGATCGAGGGAGCGACGCTGCTCCGGATCACGTCACTCCTGACGGTGCACGCGTTCGTCGGGATGCTCCTGATCCCGGTCGTCGCCCTCAAGCTCGCGAGCACCGGCTGGCGGATGCTCCGGTACTACCTCCGTGCAGAGGAGTACGTCCGGCGGGGGCCGCCGCACGTCGTGCTGCGCATGCTCGTCGCGCCGGTCGTCGTCGCCTCGACCGTCGTCGTGTTCGCGACCGGCGTCGCCCTGCTCGCGCTCGACCGCACCCAGGGCCCGATCGTCGGCCTGCACAAGGCGAGCTTCGTCGTCTGGGTCGTCGCCGTAGGGTTGCACGTCCTCACGCGTGCGCCGACGCTTCTCCGCGCTCTCGGGCGCCGAGTGCCGGGGCTGGCGCTCCGCGCAAGCCTCGTGGGAAGCGTGCTCGCCGCCGGGCTCGTGCTCGCGACGCTCACGCTGCCCGCCGCGGACCACCTGCAGGACACGACGTCCGCGCACGTCGGCATCGACGCCCGCTGATCCCCTACGGACGGGCCAGCGCCAGGACAACGAAAGGAGAGGAACGTGCAAGCAGCCGGTCACCACCTGCTCGGCCCGGAGGAGGGCGAGAGCGTCAACCTGCTCGCCCTCGGCGCCCGCTTCGTGATCGACGGAGAAGCGACGGGAGGCGCGTTCAGCCTCGTCGAGCACCTGCTTCCGCCGCGCGCGCTCGGGGCGCCGCTGCACACGCACCGGAACGAGGACGAGTACTCGTACGTGCTCGAAGGCCGGATCGGCCTGGAGCTCGGGGACGAGGTGCTCGAGGCGGGCCCCGGTGACCTCGTCAGCAAGCCGCGCGGCGTCCCGCACGCGTTCTGGAACGCGGGCGACGAGCCGGCGCGCCTGCTCGAGCTCATCTCGCCGGCCGGGTTCGAGAGCTACTTCCGCGAGCTCGCGCCGCTGCTGGCCGCGCCCGAGCGGGACGAGGCCGCGATCGGCGAGGTCGTCGCGCGGTACGACCTCGACATCGACTTCGGCACGATCCCCGTGCTCGCCGAGCGGCACGGCCTGCGGCTGGAGGGCTAAACCTCCTCGTCGGCCAGCGCGAGCAGGTTCGTCACCGTCGTCCAGTTGCGGGCGGTGGCGGCAACGCCCAAGCCGCGGCCCGCGAGGCCCGCCCACAGCTTGGAGCGGGCGACGCCGTCCGGGTGCCAGGCGTAGAGCTCGCGCCCGTCGGCGACGAGCTGTTCGGACGGGATGGCGAGGGCCGCGAGCTTACACACGACGTCGGGATCGGGCTTCGCTGCGAGGAAGCTCACCTGGTAGAGCTTCGGGTTCGCGGCCACCTTGCCGAGCGGGTTGCGCCGCACGACCTCGGCGAGCTCGTCGCGCGTTCGCACGACGACGTCGATCTCGAGCTCGAACCGGTCGGCGATCAGGCGCTCGACCTTGCGTGCCACCGCGTCGGGCGACGCGCGGCTCGAGAGGACGACGTTCCCGCTCTGGAGGTACGTCTTCACCGCGTCGAACCCGGTGTCCGCGAGCGCCTCGCGGAGCTTCGGCATCGCGATCCGGTTGCGGGACCCGATGTTGATCCCGCGCAGCAGCACGATCTGGCGAGCGATCGGGAGAGGTTACGCGGTCGAGCCGGGCGCGACGACTCCGGTCTCGTACGCGTAGATCACCGCCTGCACGCGGTCGCGCAGGTCGAGCTTCTGGAGGATGCGCGCGACGTGCGTCTTCGCGGTCGCCTCGCTGATCACGAGCCGCTCGCAGATCTCCGGGTTCGAGAGGCCGCGCGCGAGCAGGTCGAGCACCTCGCGCTCGCGCGGCGTCAGCTCGGCGAGCGCGGGCGGCGGCCCGGGAGGCTCCGCGGCCGGCGGCTGCCGGGCGAACTCCTCGATCACCGCGCGCGTGACCGCCGGGGCGAGCAGCGCCTCGCCGCTCGCGACGATGCGCACGGCGGCGGCGATCTCCTCCGGCGGCGCGTCCTTCAGCATGAAGCCGCTCGCGCCCGAGCGCAGCGCGTCGTAGACGTACGTGTCCAGGCCGAAGGTGGTGAGGACGAGGACGCGCGTCGCCGGCCGGTCGCGGACGATGCGCCTCGTCGCCTCGATCCCGTCCAGGACGGGCATCCGGATGTCCATCAGCACGACGTCGGGCCGGTAGCGCGCGGCCGCGGCGACGGCCTCCTCGCCGTTCCCGGCCTCGGCGACGACGGTCGTGTCGGGCTCGTTCTCGAGGATCTTGCGCAGGCCGACCCGGACGAGCGCCTGGTCGTCCGCGAGCAGGACGCTCGTCATGCGATGGGCAGCTTCGCCCGGACCGCGAACCCGCCGCCGGGCCGGCGGCTCGCGTCGAAGCGGCCGCCGTAGAGCGCGACGCGCTCCCGCATCCCGACGAGGCCGTGGCCGCCCCGGGCCGCTCGGCTCGCCGCCGCGCCGCCTCCGCCGTCGTCGACGATCTCGAGCTCGAGCGAGTCGGCGCCGTAGCGGATGCTGACCTGCGCGTGCGCGTCGCCGGCGTGCTTGAGCGCGTTCGTCAGCGCCTCCTGGACGATCCGGTAGGCGGAGAGCCCGATCCCCGCCGGCAGGTCGCGCGGCTCGCCCTCGATCGCGAGCTCGACTGGGAGGCCGGCCTCGCGGACCTGCGTGACGAGCGTCGCGACGTCGTCGAGGCCCGGCTGGGGCGCGAGCGGGTCGCCGGCGTCGCTCCGCAGCATCCCGAGCAGGCGGCGCATCTCGGTGAGCGCGCCCCGGCCGATCTGCTCGATCGTCTGGAGCACCTCGCGCGTCGAGCCGTTCGCGCCGTCGAGGACGCGCCGCTCGGCGCCCGCCTGGACGACCATCATCGACACGTTGTGCGCGATCACGTCGTGGAGCTCGCGCGCGATCCGCGCCCGCTCCTCGACGACGGCCTCGCGCGCGGCCACCTCACGCTCGCGCTCGGCGATCTCCGCGCGCTGCTCGCGGTCGCGGATCCCGCGGCGGACGAGCAGCATGACGACGAGGGTGACGACCGTGAACTCGACGCTCCCGCTGGGCCCGCTTCCGATCGCGGCCGCCACGAGGGTCGGAAGGGCGACCGCCGCGACGCCGACGAGGAAGCGGCGGGACGGCGTCCAGACGGCGAGCGCGTAGATCGAGCACATCCAGGCGATCCCGAAGGTCGCGATCGACGGCGGTTTCCACTCGAGCGCCAGGACGTTCGCGAGCAGCGCGGCGGAGATGCCGGCCTGCGCCGGGTAGAGCCGTCGCACCGCGACCGTGGCCGCCATGAGCGGCCCTGCGACCGCGACCACGACTCGGTCGTGCGAGGCGCCGGCGCCGAGCCACACCTCGAGCTCGGAGCCGACCGCGAGCAGCGCGGCGATCGCCCCGTCGAGCTTCAGCGGGTCGGGGTGGAAGCGGAAGCGCATGGCTCCAAGGTAGACGCCCGCCGCCGTCCTGTCATCGGCGGATCGGCCGATCCGCGGCCGCCGGAAGATCAGCCGATCGGCCGACCGCAAGATCGCCCGGCGCGCCGACGACGCCACCGCCTCCGCCGCCTACCGTCGAGAACGAGTCGCAACCGAAAGGAGAAGACCGATGCGGAACGCACGGATCAGCCTGATCCTCCTGGGCCTCACATTCGGGATCTGGGAGGCGACCGACATCTTCACGATCGACGTCCCTGCCGTGGCCGCCGTCTTCGCGGCGCTCTTCCTCGCGTGCACGGCGTGGTTCTGGCGCCGCGACAGCGCTCGCGCCGCGACGGCGCTGCTCGTCCTGTTCGCCTTCGAGGCGGCGGTCGCGCCGTCGCTGAAGCACGTCATGACGGTGACGAAGGTCGCCGCGTTCTCGCTCGGAGTCGCCGGTATCCTGGCCGCGCTCGCCGTCCTCGCGACGCCGGTGCGCAAGTGGGCCACGAGATGAGCGTCTGCGGGATTTGCGTCCGTCGTACTCCGTCGACTATTCGAACGACACGGTGAGGACCGGCTAGGCAGCCAGTAAGGAACTCTCTCTCTGCCGCTCTCCGAGTCGGCGATCCTGACCTGATCGCCGTTCGGGAACGACGTGCATCAGGGTGTGGCGGCGTTCGGTTCCCGCCCGGCGTTCGGCGCCGGAGCGTCTCTCATTCGGGGTACCTCCAATGCCACTTCGTTCTACGCGAGCGTCTCGCTCGGGCGCGGCGCTCCTGCGCCCGAGGCCGCCGCGGTCGCGACGTCGCGGGGGTACGTGCCCAGCGCGCGGTAGAGGAACCACGCGCTCGCCCCGAGCGGCAGGAGCATGACGGCGAACGTCCATTGCAGGCCCGAGCGCCCGCCGCCGAAGACGTAGTCGGAGACGGCGCCGAAGAGGAGCGGTGCGAGGGCCTGCGCCGTCGTGCGGAGGAACGTCCGCACGCCCTCCGCCCGTCCCCAGAGGAGCGGCACCATGATGTCGAGCCGCGCCGCGTCCAGGGGCGGGTTCTGCGCCGAGAGGGCGAGCGCGGCGAGCGTGATGTACGGGAGCGCGGTGACGGCGCTCCGGGTGAAGATCGCCGGCACGAAGAGCACGACCGCCGCCGTCGCCGCGACGGCGCTCACGAGGATGCGCCCCTTGAGGTAGCCGCGGCGGAGCAGGAAGTCGCCCATCGCGCCGCCTGCGAGGACGCCGCCGATCGCGCCCGCGCCGACGACGAGCAGCACGAGCGTGCCGAGCGCCTGCGCGATCCCGTACTGACGCGTCACGAACTCGACCCCGAAGGTCTGCACTCCGGCGAGGAAGTAGTAGCCGCACGCGCTCGCCGCGATGAGGACGATGTTCGTCCTGATGCTGAGCAGGTACCGCGTGGCCGCCAGCAGGCCCATCCGGCGTGGGTCGCGGGTCAGGACGAGCTCGGGCTCCGGCTCGATGCCGTGCTCGCGCGCCAGGCGCTGCGCGTCGGTCTCGCGCGGCTCGCCGGCCGGCACCTCCTCGACGGGCGCGTCCGGGTGCGCGAGCGCGCTCCGCCCTCCGCGCCTCGGCTCCGGGAGCTTGAACATCAGCCACGCGAGCGCGAAGGCCGGCAGGGCGAGGATCACGAACGCGGCGCGCCACGACAGCGTGGCGATGTCGCCGGTGACGGCGAAGCCGACCCCTGCTCCGGCGAGCTCGCCGGCGAGGATGTAGCCGTAGATCCGGCCGCGCTCGGCGGCGGGGAAGTAGTCGCCGACGAGCGAGGCGACGAGCGGTCCGGCCGCGGCCGTGACGCCGCCCAGGAAGACGCGCGCGAGGAGGAGCTCGCCGAAGCTCCCGACCGTCGCGCTCCAGATCATCGCCGCGCCCCAGAGCACGATCGCCGCGCCGAGGATCGACGTGCGGCGAACGCGGTCGGCGAGGACGCCGAAGGGCAGGCTGGCGACCGCGGCGACGAGCGAGGTCACGGTGACGAGGAGGCCGATGTCGGTGTTGCCGATGTGGAGCGCGTGGCGAAGCTGGGTCGCCGCGGCGCCCACCGTCGCCGCGTCGGCGCTGCTCAGGCCGAGCACCGCCGCGAGGAGGACGATCACGCGCGTCCGCTCGGCCCCGCCGAGCGCGGTCGTGAGCCGGCGAGAGCCGGCGCGTCCGGCTCTCCCGAGCAGGGCGGCCGCGGCCGGAAGGACTCCGCGCTCGCTCTGCGGGCGGCTCATCGCGGTGCCCGCGTCCGGGCCCACTCCCAGGCGAAGCCGGCGGTGTGCGCGAGGTGCCACAGCAGGAGCGGCGACAGGAGGCCGGCGCGCCGCGCCTCGCGGGTGAGCGCGACGTAGAAGGACGGCTCGACGGCGACGGGGTGACCGCGCCGGCGCTGCTTGCGGTGGTAGCGGAAGGAACCGCGGCCGTAGTCGAAGTGCACCCGGGTGAAGGTCGCGAGGGTCAGGTCGTGCGCGTGCTCGACGACGGCGCGCGGCTCGTACGACATCCGCAGGCCCTGCGCCGTCCAACGGGAGCAGAAGTCGCGATCCTCCGCCGTCCGGAAGCTCGGGTCGAAGCCGCCGACCGCGCGGAAGCCCGCCGCCGGGACGGCGAGGTTGTTGGTCGTAAACCAACGCCGGCTCTCTGGGCCCTCGTTGTTCTGGCGATACCCGACGTCGATCACGAGCTGCGCCGCGCGCGAGAACGCATTCCGCGCCAGCGCGTTCACGGTGCGGCCGCCGGCCGCCTCCTCCGGCGCGGCCCGGAAGCGCTCGGCCAGTCGACGGAGCCAGTCGGGGCGGGGACGGCAGTCGTCGTCGGTGAAGGCGATCAGCTCGCCGCCGGCGCGCGCGACGCCCGCGTTCCGCGCAGCGCCGGGGCCGGCCCGCGCCTGCGCGACGAGCTGGACGCCCATCCGCTCCCGCAGCGGCTCGACGACGTCCTCGAGTGGCGATCGGCCGCCGTCGTCGACGACGACCACCTCGTAGCGCTCGCGCGGGTAGTCGAGGGCGGCGAGGCTCTCGAGGCAGCCGCGGAGCGCGCCCGCGCGCTCGTAGGTCGGGACGACGACCGAGCAGGACGGAGCGTCGCTCAGAGCTCACCGCGCCGGACGTGGGGCATCCGCCGGAGCTCCATCTCGCCGATCAGCCGAGGAGCCCGCCCGGCTCCGAGCGCATATCCCGCGAGCTCGCCTAGCGCGCTCAGCGTGAGCCCGACGGCGAGCCCCGGGAGGATGCGCGGCAGGAGCTCCGCCGAGCGGCCGGTCCGCCGGATGTCGCGGAGCACGCGGCGCGCGCGGACGAGCGGGATGAGCGGCGAGCCGAGCGCGTAGGCCGCCCGCCGCCAGGCCGGCCAGGCCGCGGCCCGGGATGCCGCGTACGCGCGTCCGGCAGCCGACCGCTCGACGACCCACGACGTCGCGCGCGAGACGTTCACGTGGAAGGTCCTCGCCCGCGGCTCGAGGTAGAGCCGGCCGCCGCGCCCCCGCAGGACCGCGTTGATCGCCTCGGAGTAGCGCAGGAGCTCCGGCAGCCGCTCGCCGCAGGCCAGGAGCTCGGCGCGCTTGAACGACGAGTTGTGCGTCGGCAGCTCGCGCATAGCTCCGCCGGGGGACGGGTCGGTCCAGGGGCCGTAGTCGAGGAAGAGGTTCGTCCAGCTCCGCATCGTCTGGGGATTCCCGTTGCAGATCGCCTGCCCGACCGCCGCCCACGGCTCGCGGTGCCGCTCGATCAGCCGCTCGAGGGAGTCGGGTGCGGGGAACGAGTGGGTCTCGGCGAGCAGGACGGCGGGCGCCGAGGCGGCCCGCACGCCGTCCGCGCGCAGGCGCGCCACGTCGATCGCCTCGCCGTCGCTCTCCACGACGCGCATCGCGGCGAAGGTCCCGTCCGGAAGCTCGAGCTCGAAGGCCGACGGGGCGACGACCACGAGCTCGAGCCGCTCGCGCGCCGTCTGCTCGCTCAGGCGTCGGAGGACCTCGCGGATCGTCTCGAGCCGGTCGGCGGCGAGGATCACGCTGAGCTCGATCGTCATCGCAGCCGCACCGAGGATCCCGAGTCCGCGGAGCGCGCGGCCGCGAGCGCGATCTCGAGCGCCGCGCGTCCGTCCGCGAGCGTGGGGGAGGGCGCGACCTCGCCGCGCACCGCGCGCGCGAAATGTCGCCACTGCGCCACGTACGAGAGGCGGAAGTCGCCGCCTCCCCGGACGGCGCGGAACGACTCGGCCGGCCTCCGGATCGCGTCGCGTGCGCGCCGAAGCCGTGCCGCCGCCGACCCCGGCAGCTCGGTGCGAGGGGCGACGTCGAAGCCGTCGAACCGGCAGCAGTCGGCGAAGACCGCCGCCTCCGTGCCGTAGACCGCGAGGTCGTGCGTGACGACGCTGTCGTCGAGCGCGAGCGTGAAGAGCGGCGTCCCCTCCGTCGTCCGCGCGGTGACGAGCGTGCTCTGGTCGTCGCCCCGCTCCGAGCGGGTCAGCGCGACGACCTCGGCGACCTCCTCGCCGAGGACGAACCGCCACAGATCGAAGTGGTGGACGGCGCGGTCGAGCAGCGCGCCGCCGGCGAGCTCGCGCTTCGTCTTCCAGTCGATCGCCTCGTCGAGGACGGGGTTCGTGAAGGCGCTCCGGACGGCCTGGATGCGACCGAGGCGGCCGTCCCGCACCAGCTGCCGCGCGCGCGCCACGAGCCGGTGGCGTCTGAAGTTGAAGCCGACGAGCACCCGGAGCGGCGAGTGCGCGGCGCGCTCGACGATCCGGTCGGCCTCCTCGAGCGACGGCGCGACCGGCTTCTCCAGGAAGAGGTGCTTGCCCGCGTCGAGCGCCGCGATCGCGAGGTCGGTGTGCGTGGCCGGGGGCGTGCAGACCGCCACCGCGTCGACGCCGACGTCGCCGAGCAGCGCCTCGACGTCGACCGGACGGGCCCGGGGAACTCGCCGAGCCGCCTCGGCCGCGCGCTCGGGAAGGGCGTCGGCGAGCGCGACGACCTCGATCTCCGGCACCTGCCGGAGCGCCGGAAGATGCCGGTCGAGCGTGACGTACCCGCAGCCGATGATCCCGAGACGCACGCCGCGATTCTCGCGGTTGCCCAATTCATCCCGTCGGAGTAGCTTCTTGACCGATGGCAGACGAGCGCGCAGCGACGCTACGTATCGTCTACCAGGAGACGTGCAAGACGCACAACTCGATTGCGGGCTTCCGCGGCACGCTCCTCGGGCTGCTGCCGATTGCGTCCGGTGCGGGCATCTTCCTTCTGCTCGGGAAGCTCGGCGGGGACAACCGCTGGCTCCTCCTCCCGATTGGCGTGTTCGGTGCCGCCGTCACGTGGGGTCTGTTCATGTACGAGCTGCGCGGCATCGAGGACTGCACGGTGCTTCGCGGACGCCTGAAGAACATCGAGCAGGAGCTCGGCGTTCCGGTGCTTTCGAGCCAATTCGGCTTCTGGCCGGGCGGCAAGCTGAACCTCGTCGACGAGATCGGGGCAGCCTGGATCGTCTACATGACCGTCCTGATGACGTGGCTCTTCGTCGCCGGTGCGGGCGTGGCGAGCCTGGCGCACGATCGGCGAGCGCTGTGGGAGCTCGTGTTCGGGGCCTGCCTGGGAGTCCTCTATCTCGTCGTGCTGTGGTTCGCGCTCGCGAGCTGCAAGTGGGGGCACGACTACTGGACGAAGAGAAGGTGGAGCTCGGAGGTCGATAAACAGCTCCGCGAGCTGAAGCTCAGCGTGAGCGACCGATTCCTCCTCGAAAACGAGATTCGACCGGGCCGCGAAGCGAAGGGCCCGCCGAAGCGAGCCCTTCGCGGCGGCGCTAGTGGATGTGGAGGTTGATCCCGAGGAAGAGCAGTGGCCAGAGCAGGATCGCGAGCACGGCCGAGCCGATCCCCTTCAGCGAATGGAGGTGCGCGTAGTAGTGGTGCGTGGAGGCGACGATCACGCCGGCCACGAGGTAGACGATGCCGAGGAGGCCGATTCCCCCGCGTGGCCGGGCGGCTGTTCTCGCTGGGTAGTACGACATCAGGGCTCCTCTGTCGTTTATTGCTTGCAAACAACACGCTTCCCTGATCGGCTATCCGTAATCCTCTGAAGCGCAGTCCCCGGGGTAAGCCGAAGGGCCCGGCCGCAGTCGAGCCCTTCGCTTCCTCTCTCGCCGAGAGGATCCTGGGCGGCGAGCCGCCTACTTGAACGTGTACGCCCAGACGCCGCGGGCGTAGGTTGCGGCGACGATCCGATTCGGGTTGGCCGGGTCCTCGGTCAGGTGCACGACCGGCATCGCGGGCAGATTGCCGAGGACGCTGTACGCGCCGCCGGTCAGGTCGCTCGAGACGAAGACGCCCACGTCCGTCCCGACGACGAGCGTCCCCCCGTGGGCGAGCACCCAGTCCGCCGGCGCGTCCGGCAGGTCGCCGGACACGTCGGTGAAGCTCTCACCGGCGTCGTGCGAGACGAAGACGTGGCCGGTCCCGATCTTGCTCGTGTCCTCGCCGTAGGAGCCCGGCGGGATCCAGTGCGAGGAGTAGCCGCCGAGCGTGACGTAGACCGTCTTTCCCGTCGGGTCGGTCGGGTCGATCCGGACCGAGGTGATGTAGCGCTCCGGCAGCCCGTTCGCGGCCGCGACGTGCCAACCGTCGGACTGGAGGAACTTGGGCGATGCGGAGCCGCCGACGTTCGTCGCGATCCCGCTGGAGAACGTGCCGTACGAGAAGACCGAGCACGGGCCGCAGTAGCCGACGTACCCGTAGTCGCCGCGCAGGTCGTCGGCCGAGGTCTGGTTGTTGCGGTCGGTCGACGTCTGCGAGGCGCTCGCGTCACCCGGATGCGCGGCCGTCCCGAGGTCGTACACCGCCGTCCTGTTGTCGTACGCCGCGCACGGCTTCAGCGTCGGATCGGGATAGCAGTGCTGCTCGTACGGGAACGGCGTCTCCTGGATGTCGCGGCCGCCGGTCAGCATGTGGTCGGCGTTCGTCGGGTCGACCTGGAACGGCGTCGAGAAGAGCGCCGAGGTGAGCTGCGGGTCGACGCTCGTCCAGGTCTTGCCGCCGTCGGTCGTGCCGCTCGCGACGCCGCCGGTGTACTCCTCGACGATCCGGTTCGAGCTGTTCGGGTCGATGCCCGTGAAGAACCCGTCGCCGCCGAAGATCATGTCCTCGCGGCCCGACGGCGAGATCTTCATCTCCCCGTTGTCCTGGAGACCGGCGACGACGGTGCCGTCCTTCGCCGCCTCCGCGTCGTAGGGCTGGAGCGTGTTCAGGCCGTCGTTGATCCCGGCGCCCCAGCCGTCGTTCGAGAAGTCCTGGCCGCTCGAGACGTGCTGCTTGTAGGCGCCGCCGTCGTTCCCGGCGTAGAGCGTCACGCCGGTCGCGTCCGGAACGAACATGCCCGCGTGCTGGTCGGGATGCGTGGTCGTCCCGGGAATCGGGTTGCCGCCGCCGCAGTTCGTGCCCGCCACGACCTGGAGGCACGCGTTCCAGTAGCGGCCGATCACCTTCCACGACGTCGGCGCGACGACCGGCGCCTGGACGGCGTTCTCCCAGATCTCCTCGAGCCCGAAGACGATCCGCGTCGGCGCGTGCGTCAGCGGGTCGGTCGCGGTCGGGTCGACCTGGATCCAGTTGTTGTACCAGGACTGGATCCCGGGCCCGTAGCCGAGGATCCCGATCTCGAGCGCGCTTCCCGTGCCCGGAGCCCGGAGCTGCTCGGGCGTCATGATCTTCGTCCACGTCTTCCCGAAGTCCTTGGAGACGTAGGCGCCGTCGAGGTAGGTCGCTTGGACGAGCGCCTCGTCACCGGTGCCGGTGCAGATCGGGATGTCGATCGTGGTGAGGCAGTTCGAGAGCTTCGTCGCGTCCTGGACGAGCGCGTAGACGACGTTGTGGTCTTGGTTCGGCCCGTTTGCGATCGCGAGCGTCGTCCGGCCGACGACCGGCGTGGGCGCGAAGCCGTTCTTCGTCGGGGCCGACGCGCCCGGGTCCTGGAACGTGAAGGACCCGGGCGCGCCTGTCGGGGACGTGTAGATGCCGTTCTGCGGGGCCATCACGAAGCCGGCCTTCGTCTGGCGCTGGCCGTAGGCCCAGCCGACGGCGGCGATGACGGCGCCCGAGCCCTGCTGCACGGCGACGTCCGTGACCTGGTTCGCGAACCCGCACGAGACGGTGGTCGTGTCACCGGCGCAGGAGCCGGTCGGCAGGTTGACGTTCGCGTAGCCGAGGCCGTCGTCGGTCGAGCGGTAGAGGCCCTTACTGGTCGCGACGTAGTTGACGTTCGGGTTCGTCGGGTCGACCGTCACCTTGTAGGTCGTCAGCTCGTCCGGGACGCCGGTCGCCTTCGTCCAGCTGCGGCCGTCGTTCCGGCTCGTGTAGACGCCGAGGCCGGACGGCGTGACGACGCCGCCGACGGCGTTGTCGCCCGTGCCCACGACGACCGTGCCGCCGTTCGCGGTCGAGTACGCGACGCCGCCCATGGACTGCGACGGCAGGCCGTCGCCGATCTGGCGCCAGCCCGAGCCGCCGGCCGTCGACTCCCAGAGCCCTCCTGTCGCGGGCGCGGCGAAGACGTGGCTCGGATTCCCCGGATCGCTCGCGAAGGCGGTGATCCGTCCGGACAGGCCCTTCCAACCGAGCATGCTCGGCCCGGCCGTCACGACCGGGTCGCTCCCGGCGTAGTCCGGCGAGTCGGCGTGGAGCGGCGTCTGGCCGACCGGCTGCCAGGCGTTGCCGGTCTTCGGCTTCTTGCTCCGCTGCGCGAGGGCGTTCGCGGCCGCGCCGGGCGCGACGGTGTCGAACGGCATCGTCTGCCGCGCGGTCCGCTCGCCCGCGGCGAGCACCGACTCGATCGGGCCCTCGGGCTTGTTCAGCGGCAGGCAGCCGCCCTTGGCGTCGGCGTCCTTCTCGGAGGCGGAGCCGGCGGGACACGAGGAAGCCTGGAGGATGCGCTTCGCGGCCGCGACGTGGTGGGGGGAGGACGCGCGGGCGAAGCTGAGCGCGACAGCGGCCGCCGCGAGCGTGGCCACTGCCAACCAGACCAGCGTACGTCGCTGCATGTGACTCCTTGGGCGAGAGGTTCGCGAATTAGGGGGACGCGATACTAGCGCCTATTTCCGCAGATGCAAGTCGATAAACGCGGAAATTTCGACCGAAGGATTCCACTATGAATTTCGATTGATTTGTCAATCAAGGCATGAAGAAGCAGGTTTCGGCGGAAACCGCGGTAGGTTCGATCAGGCTAGGCCGTTGGCGAAGGTCGCCGCGACGGCCCGCTCGGCGGCCGCGACGTCTTCGTCCGAGTCGGGCAGCTGACCCATGACCCAGCCGGTGAGGATCTCCTCGAGCGCGCCGTAGACCATCGTGGCCGCGAGCCGCGAGTCGAGGTCGGCGCGGAAGCTGCCTTCGGCCTTGCCGCGCTCGATGATCCGCGCGAGCGCCGCGAAGGCGAGCGAGATCTCGCCGATCTCGTTCTGGAGCTGGGGCGAGCGCGTGACTTCGCGCACGAGCACCCGCACGAGGTCGGGGTCGTTGCGCCAGGTGCGGAGGACGATCGCCGCCACCTTCCGCACCTGCTCCGGGGCCGGCTCGCCGAGCTCCTCGACGGCCTGGATCGCGTCCAGCATCGCCTGCCAGGTCTCGCGGAAGACCGTCTCGAGCACGGCCTCCTTCGACCCGAAGTAGTGGTAGACGAGCCCGTACGCGACACCGGCATCCTCGGCGATGTCGCTGACGCGGCAGGCGTGGTAACCCTTTCGCGCGAAGGCGCGCACGGCGGCGCTGCGGATGAGCGCCCGCTTGTCCTCCACCGCAGCTCCACGTTCCGGCAACCTCTGGGAGTCTAATCGGCGTGCGATGCGGCACCACACGTAAAACCGGCTGCCGCCGATCTCCGTAGGACCTTTTTCGTAACCCTACGAAGGGGGGAGGTGCCATGAAGCGCATGCTCACGGCCCTTGCGTGTGCTGTCGCGCTCTCTGTGGCAGCGCCGGTCTTCGCAGCCTCGAATCCTTCCGGGACCGGGCCGCCGAGCCAGTCCTGTGAGGAGCAGCCGAGCTCGCCGCCGGGCTTCAACACGGCCGGGTTCGCGAACGCGCAGAGCCACTACAACCCGGGCTCGCAGTACGACGTGGCCTGCTACCAGGTCTCGCAGCCCCACCACTAGGACGGGGTCGAGAGGAAGCCGAGGCCTCGCCGCCGTCCGGCGGGGTCTCGGTTCAAGAGCGCATACTGAGGAGATGCTTCGGCGTCTCCGAGGGTGGCTGCGGATCGGCTCGCTCGACCGAGCCGAGCTTGCAACCGAGGAACGGCAGCCGGTCGAGAACCTCGACGCGACGGCGGCGGCGATCAACCGCCAGGGCGACCTGTTCGGGCCGGTGAGCGGCTACCCGCCCGGATACGTCAAGGGCTACGACGAAGGCCGTCCCCGCCATTAGCCGACGCTACGATGGCCGGCGCGCGGCGCCGTGGCCGAGAGGTTAGGCAGAGGCCTGCAAAGCCTCGTACAGCGGTTCGAATCCGCTCGGCGCCTATTGGCGGCGGCCGTTCCGGCGTAGGCTCTGACGAGTACGACGTCCGAAGGCTTTGATCGTCACCTACGCCATGCGTGCTTGGCTTGTCGGCCTGCTCGCCCTCATCGGTGGAGCGGCCGGAGCCGGTGGGGTCGACCCGTCGTTTGCGCCAGGGGCCGTGATTCCGCAACAGCTGCTCGCGGTCGCGGACCTCAACGGCGACGGCAAGCCCGACCTGGCCGTCGCGAGCGCCTCGAACGACGTCAGGGTGCTGCTCGGCAACGGCGCCGGTGTCTTCCGCGCTGCGCGCGGCGCGGTCAACGTCGACGGCGGCGCCCACTCCGGCGTGAGCGCGGACTTCGACGGCGACGGGCGGCCCGATCTCGCCGTCGCCACCTCGCGGACGATCACCGTGCTGCTCGGCGACGGCGCGGGCGGCTTCCACCTCGCTCCCAGCTCTCCCATTGCGGCGAGTGGGACCGAGCTCGCCGCCGCCGACCTGAACGGAGACGGCAAGACCGACCTCGTCCTGCCGACGCGCGCGAACGGCCGGAACACGCTCACGATCCTGCTCGGCGACGGCTCGGGCCGCTTCGCGCCGACTCCCGGCTCTCCGCTCGAGGTGCCCGGCCGTGACGGCTGGAGCTCTGTCGCGGTCGCCGACTTCAACCGCGACGGGAAGCCGGACCTCGCGGGCGGCGACACCGAGTCGAAGCAGATCTCGATCCTGCTCGGCGACGGCGCGGGCGGATTTCGCGCGGCCGCGACGGCTCGGGTCGGGACGGGACCGCGCGCGCTCGTCGCGGCCGACTTCAACGGCGACCGGAACCTCGACCTCGCCGTCGCCAGCACGTACGCAGGCACGGTCACCATCCTGCTCGGCGACGGCGCGGGCAGCTTTCGAGCGGCCCCGGGCCGGCCGATCGCAAGCGGGGCATCCGCGATCGCGTTGGCCGACTTCAACCGGGACGGCCGCACCGATCTCGCCGTTGCGACCGTCTCCGGCGTGGTGGTTCTCCTCGGCGAGGGCGCAGGTCGTTTCCGTGCGGTCGCGGCTTCGTCCTTCGGGGCGTACGCGGACACCATCGTCCCTGCGGATCTCGACGGCGACGGCAGGCCCGACATCGTCGCGGCGGAGAACGGAAGTCTCACGATCCTGTGGCAGACGAAGCCCACGCCGGCCGTCGTGCAAGGCCGCGCTCTTCGGGGTCGACCGGACACGGTGCTCTCGACCCGCTGGCCGATCACCGACTTGGCGGCCGACGGCAAGCGGGCCGCGGTCGCGGTGAGCAAGAGCAAGAACTCCTGCCCCGGAGTCGGCGAGCAGTCGGGCAAGGTCGTCGCCTGGACGGCGCCGGGCCGCACGTCGAGGACCTTCAGGACAGGTGAGGGCGAGTGCGCCTACCAGCTGGCGCTGGGCGACGGCCGGGTCGCGTGGATCTTCGGGGACTGCGGCAACTCGTGCAGCGACTTCGTCGCGGCGGCGAAGCTCTCGGGCGGCCGCGTGAAGGAGATCGAAGAGGCGGACAACGGCGAGGGCGCCTCGGGCGATCCCACCGGCAGCTACGTCGACCAGCTCTTAGGCGCCGGTCGGCTCCTCGGCTACAACAGCTGGAAGGTGGTGTGCACGCACAAGAATCCCCAGTACGACTACTGCGACCGGTGGGGTCAACGCAACGATCAGCTCGTGCGCGTCGTCCGCGGCCGCCGCGTCGTCGTGAAGCGCGGCGCCGGCTCCCACCCGCTGAGCGCCGTCGGCGGCGGGAGGATGGCCGTCGAGTCGGCAGGCGCGGTCACCGTCCTCGCCGCAGGCGGCTCCCGCGTCGCGTCGGTCGCCGCCGTCGCCGGGAGCCCGCCCCGTGCGATCGCGCTCTCCAAGACGCACCTCGCCGTCGAGCGGACGTTCACGCTCGACCTCTACAACCCGGCCACCGGGGCCAAGACGAGGTCGCTGCCGCTCGGGGCTGCGGCTGCTCTCCAGCTCGAGGGCGTCAGCGCGAAGCTCGCGCTCCTGCAAGGCCCGCGACGGCTGGTGCTCGTTCGCTCGAGCGACGGCAAGCTGATCTCGATCCCGCTGCGGCCGCGCGCCGCAGCGAGCCTCGTCGACGCCGGTCTGACCTCGGCGGGGCTCTTCTACGCCTACAACGCGGCCGGCACCTCGTCCAAGGGCCGCGTCGTCTTCGAGCCGACCGCGAAGCTGCTCGGGCGCTTCTAGTCGCGACCGTACTCGTCGTGGCGGCGAACCCAGAACGGGCCGCGGCCGTCCTCGTCGCGTCCTTTCGGGACGAGGTCCAGGTAGTTGTAGGCCGTGTTCACGATGTCGATGCCGCGGGCGTACGCCGAGTACGTGTGGAAGATCCGCCCCGAATCGTCCCTGTAGAAGACGCTCAGACCCTCGCGCTGCGTGTCCCGCGGGGCGATGGTGCCGTAGTTGTAGACAGGCTCGTCGCCTTGCTCGGGCGTGAACGAGACTGCGAAGTCGAAGTTGAAGTCGCTGCCGAACGAGGAGAGCCAGGGGAAGCTCCAGCCCATCCGCTCCCGGTAGGCGGCGAGCTTGGCGAACGGCGCCTGCGACACGGCCACCATGGACACGTCGCGCGCGTGCAGGTGCACGCCGACCGGGTTGAAGTTGTCGGCCCAGAACGAGCAGATCGGGCAGCCGACCTCGTCGCCGGGGTCGAACATGAAGTGGTAGACGAGGAGCTGGCTGCGGCCGTCGAAGAGATCTGCGAGCGTGACCTCGCCGCTCGCCCCTTCGAACACGTACTCCTTGTCGACGGCCTCCCACGGCAGGTCGCGTAGCCGGCGCGTCATCTCGTCGCGCACCCGCGTGAACTCCTTCTCCTTGGCCAGGAGCTGCTTGCGCACCTCGAGCCACTCGTCGTGCGGTACCACCTCGTGCTCGTCCACGGGCCGGAGGCTAGACGGATGCTGTTGGATTTGCGCTGATGACTCCTCGCCTGGCGGAGCTGATGGAGCGGGAGCTCGAGCGCTTCCGCCGCGAGCACCCGCGCTCGCTCGAGCTGACGGAGCGCGCGAAGGCCTCGCTCCTCGGCGGCGTGCCGATGCACTGGATGGTGCGCTGGGCCGGCGGCTTCCCGGTGTTCGCGCGCGAGGCGCACGGCGCGCGCTTCGTCGACGTCGACGGGCACGAATACGTCGACTTCTGCCTCGGCGACACGGGCGCGATGACCGGCCACTCGCCGGAGCCCGCTGTTCGGGCGGTGGCCGAGCAGGCCGCGCGTGGGATCACGCTCATGCTGCCGAGCGAGGACGCGCTCTGGGTCGGCGAGGAGATGAAGCGCCGCTTCGGCCTGCCGTTCTGGCAGTTCGCGCTGACGGCGACCGACGCGAACCGCTTCGCTGTGCGGATCGCCCGCGCCGTCACCGGGCGCCCGAAGATCCTCGTCTTCAACTGGTGCTACCACGGGACGGTCGACGAGACGGTCGCGACGCTCGTGGACGGCGAGGTACGACCGCGGGCGGGGAGCGTCGGGCCGCCGGTGGCGCCGGCCGAGACGACCCGGATGGTCGAGTTCAATGACGTGACGGCGCTGGAGCGCGAGCTGTCGTATCGAGATGTGGCGTGCGTGCTGGCGGAGCCAGCGCTGACGAACATCGGCATCGTCCTCCCGGAGCCTGGCTTCCACGAGGCGCTGCGGGAGGTGACGCGCCGCGCCGGGACGCTGCTGATCATCGATGAGACGCACACGATCTGCGCCGGCCCGGGCGGCTACACGGCCGCATACGGCCTGGAGCCGGACATGCTGACGATCGGGAAGCCGGTCGCGAGCGGGATCCCGGCGGCAGCGTACGGCTTCTCGGAGGCGGTCGCGCGGGGCCTGGGGGAGGTGCTACCGGAGGAGCAGGCGGACGTGGGCGGGATCGGCGGCACGCTTGCCGCGAACGTGCTCTCGCTGGCCGCGATGCGGGCGACGCTCGGCGAGGTGCTGACGGAGGAGGCGTTCGAGAGGATGATCGCGCTGGGCGAGCGCTTCGAAGCGGGCGTGGCAGGGGTGATCGAGCGCTACGACCTGCCGTGGCACGTGGTGCGCCTGGGCTGCCGCGTGGAGTACCTGTTCCGTCGCGAGCGAGCCCGGACGGGCGCCGAGGCCGCCGAGGGCGGCGATCCGGAGCTGGACCGCTTCATCCACCTGCAGGCGCTGAACCGCGGAATCCTGCTGACACCGTTCCACAACATGGCGCTGGTGTCGCCTGCGACGACCAAAGAGGACGTCGACACGCACACGGCGGTGTTCGAGGAAGCCGCAGCCGAGCTGACCGCGAATCCGCTACGCCGCTAGGTCCGCCAGAGCGTCGCGTGGAACTCGCCACCCGTCGTGAAGCTCGAGCCCGCGACGTCGCCGCGTGCGTCGACGGCGTTCGCGAGGCTGTCGGAGCCGCCGAGGGTGCCGAGGTCGACCATGCCGCCCGTCCGGGTCCAGGAGAAGGCGTGGCCCTGGCCGGCGGCGGTCGTGGCCTCGCCGACCACCTGACCGCTCGCGTTCACCGCGACGGCGCTGCTGCCGGCGCCGCCGAGGGTGCCGAGGTCGACCATCCCGCGCTTCTATGTCCAGGTGAAGGCATGGTACGAGCCGTCGGGGGCGATGTTGCTCAGGCCGACCACCTCGCCGCTTGCGTTCACGTCCTCGGCGAGGCTCTGGTCGCCGCCGAGGGTGCCGAGGTCGACCATTCCGCCCTTCTGGGTCCAGGAGAAGGCATGCGTGGGGACGAACGGGCCGCCTGGGACGATCGAGCTGACGCCGATCACCTGTCCGCTCGGGGTCACGTTGGTAGCGGTGCTGGAGTCGCCGCCGAGAGTGCCGAGGTCGACCATGCCGGTCTTGGCCGTCCACGAGAAGGCGTGCGCGGCGACGAGCCCGGCGAGCTCGCTGTTGCCGACCACCTGGCCGCTGGGACTGACCGCGCCGGCGATGCTGCCGGACCCGAGGGTGCCGAGGTCGACCATCCCGCCCGCCTTCGTCCACAAGAAGGCGTGGGACGGACCGCCGGCGGCGATCGTGCTCTCACCGACCACCTCGCCGCGTGCGTTCACGCCGTAGGCGGTGCTGAAGGTGCCGCCGAGGGTGCCGAGGTCGACCATCCCGCCCGACCGAGTCCAGGAGAAGGCGTGGCTCGTGCCCCCGACGGTGATCTGGCTCTCGCCGACGACCTGGCCGCGTGCGTTCACGGCCCTGGCGGTGCTGAAGTTGCCGCCGAGGGTGCCGAGGTCGACCATGCCGCCCGTCTGGGTCCAGGAGAACGCGTGGATCCCGAAGGGGGCGGCCGCGCTCTCGCCGACCACCTGCCCGCTCGCGTTCATTGCGAGCGTTTCGCTGAAGTTGCCGCCGAGCGTGCCGAGGTCGATCGCGGTCACGGCCGGGCCGGCACCGCGCGCCAGGCCGGTGGAGGCGCCTGCCGCGCCGGTGAGAAGTACCGCCAGGGCGACGGCGCCGAAGATTCGCATCGAGTTCAACTCTCTCCCTCTGTCTAGGTGTGCCAGAGCGTCGCGTGAGTGTCACCGGCGGCCGTGTCGCTAGAGCCGACGGCGTCGCCGCTTGCGTTGACGGCGAAGGCCTCGCTGCCGGCGCCGCCGAGGGTGCCGAGGTCGACGATCCCGCCCGCCTGCGTCCAGGAGAAGGCATGGCTCGTGGCATCGTCGGGGAGGCTGGCGGAGCCCACCACCTGACCACGTGCGTTCACGTCCCAGGCGGTGCTGAAGTCGCCGCCGAGGGTGCCGAGGTCGACCATCCCGCCCGCCTGGGTCCAGGAGAAGGCCTGGAACGAGCCGTCGGGGGCGAGGTTGCTCGAGCCGACCACCTGGCCGCTTCCGTTCACGTGTTCGACGAGGCTTTGGTCGCCGCCGAGGGTGCCGAGGTCGACCATGCCGCCCTTCCGCGTCCACGAGAAGGCGTGCGTGGGGACGAACGGGTCGTCCGGGACGATCGAGCTGTTGCCGACCACCTGTCCGCTCGGGCTCACGTCGAACGCGATGCTTTGGGTGCCGCCGAGGGTGCCGAGGTCGACCATCCCGCCCGCCTGGGTCCACGAGAAGGCGTGTGCCTCGGATTCCCCGGCCATCGTGCTGTAGCCGACCACCTGGCCACTTGCGTTTACGGCCAGGGCGAAGCTCGAGGAGCCGCCGAGGGTGCCGAGGTCGACCATCCCGCCCGACTGGGTCCAGGAGAACGCGTGGAGCTCCCCGGCGGAGGTCGTGCTCTCGCCGACCACCTGGCCGGTTGCGTTTACGTCCCCGGCGTAGCTGTCGGAGCCGCCGAGGGTGCCGAGGTCGACCATCCCGCCCGCCTGCGTCCAGGAGAACGCGTGGTTGTCGAAGCCGTGGAGGAGGCTGTTGCCGACCACCTGCCCGCTGGCGCTCACGGCGATGGCGGAGCTGAACGAGCCGCCGAGGGTGCCGAGGTCGACCATCCCTCCGGCCTGGGTCCAGGAGAACGGGTGGATCTGACCGGAGGCGGTCGTGCTCTCGCCGACCACCTGGCCGGTCGGGCTGACGGCGCTGGCGAAGCTGAAGGTGCCGCCGAGCACGCCGAGATCGACCGCGGTCACGGTCGAGCTGCGGCTTGCGCTTGCCAGTCCGGTCGAGGCGCCCGCCCCGCCGATCAGAAGAGCCGCTACGACGACGGCGCCGAAGATTCGTAACAAGGTCACCTCTTCCTCCTCCTGTCTAGGTGTGCCATAGCGTCGCGTGGAGTTCGGCGTCGCCTGCGGTCTCGGCGTCGCCGATGACGTCGCCGCGTGCGTTGACGGCAGTGGCTTCGGCGAAGGTGCCGCCGAGGCCGCCGAGGTCGACCATTCCGCCTGCCCGCGTCCAGGAGAAGGCATGGGTCACCACCGGGCTGCCCGCGATATCGCTCGAGCCGACGACCTGGCCGCGCGCGTTCACGCCGAATGCGCCGCTCGAGGCGCCACCGAGGGTGCCGAGGTCGACCATCCCGCCCGCCTGGGTCCAGGAGAAGGCGTGGCCCGGGCCGGCGGCGGTCGTGCTGTCGCCGACCACCTCGCCGCTTGCGTTCACGGCGTGGGCGAAGCTGACGTCGCCCCCGAGGGTTCCGAGGTCGACCATCCCGTCTGTCCGCGTCCAGGAGAAGGCGCGGTCCGGTGAAGAGCCGGTGGTGCCGCTGTCGCCGACCACCTGGCCGCTTGCACTCACATCGACGGGGAAGCTGAAGTGGCCGCGCGGGGTTCCGAGATCGACCATCCCCCCCGTACGGGTCCACGAGAAGGCGTGCGTCTCGACGTCCCCTGCCGTCCTGCTCTCGCCGATCACCCGGCCACTGGGACTGACTCCCCTGGCGCTGCTGAGGGTGCCGCCGAGGGTCCCGAGGTCGACCATCCCACCGGACTGGGTCCACGAGAAGGCGTGGACCGCACCGGCGGCGGTCGAGCTCTCGCCGACAATCTGGCCGCGCGCGTTCACGGCCTCGGCCGCGCTGTAGCCGCCGCCGAGCGTGCCGATGTCGACCATGCCGCCCGCCTGCGTCCAGGAGAAGGCGCGGAGCGCACCGGCGGCGGTCGAGCTGTAGCCGACCACCTGGCCGCGATCGTTCACGTCGCCGGCGACGCCGAAGGTGCCGCCGAAGGTGCCGAGGTCGACCATCCCGCCTGCCTGGGTCCAGGAGAAGGCATGCCCTTCCCCTCCGGCGGTGTAGCTGAAGCCGACGACCTGGCCGCTGGCGTTCACGGCGATGGCGTCGCTGAAGGTGCCGCCGAGCGTGCCGAGGTCGATCGCGGTCACGGTCGGGCGGGTCGCGCTTGCCGCTCCGCTCGAGGCGGCTGCCGCGCCGGCCAGCAGGGCCGCCACGACGACGACGCCGAAGATCCGCAGCAAGCTCAATTCTCTCCCCCTTGGTTCCGCGCAATCGTAACACCCTGCGCGATCGCTTTCGACGTCGGCCCCGGGTCTAGAACCCCGGGCCCGACTGTGTCACCCTCGTAAGGAGCCCAGCCGCACAGGGGACACAAACGAGGGAGGCTCGACATGAGTCAGGCGATCGCGGTACCGGCGGAGGGAGTTGCCGAGCGCGCGCCGAGCGCGGTCGTGGCGGCTCGCGAGCTCAGCCGCCAATACGGCGAAGGGGACACGGCTGTTCTGGCGCTGCGCGGCGTGGATCTCGACGTCCAACGCGAGAAGCTCACGGCCGTCATGGGGCCGTCCGGCTCCGGCAAGTCGACGCTGATGCACCTGCTCGCCGGGCTCGACATGCCCACGGCGGGCGACGTCTGGATCGACGGCACCAACATCACGAAGCTCGGCGACACCGAGCTGACGAAGCTGCGGCGCAAGCACATCGGCTTCATCTTCCAGTTCTTCAACCTGCTCCCGATGCTGACGGCGGAGGAGAACGTGACGCTGCCGCTCTCGATCGCGGGGCAGAAGCCCGACAAGGCGTGGCTCGAGGAGCTGATCGGCAAGGTCGGCCTCGGCGACCGACGCACGCACCGGCCGTCCGAGCTCTCCGGCGGCCAGCAGCAGCGGGTCGCGATCGCGCGGGCGCTCGTCTCGCGGCCGACGGTCATGTTCGCCGACGAGCCGACGGGCAACCTCGACTCGACGACGAGCGGCGAGATCCTCGAG
>Ga0209059_1000291_pt1 | contig 22689 bp, 24 predicted proteins | sample GraSoiAngelo_151_FD_186165 | JGI IMG/M metagenome (GOLD analysis project Ga0209059, IMG submission 186165) | Grasslands soil microbial communities from the Angelo Coastal Reserve, California, USA - 14_1009_12_20cm (SPAdes) (version 2) | ecosystem: Environmental > Terrestrial > Soil > Grasslands ...
GTGCCGGGAGCACCGCCGGTGGTGGGGGCACGACGAAGGGCGAGATCATCATCGCCAGCGACCAGCCGACATCCGGTGGCGACGCCTCGGACGGACTGCCCGCACAGAACGGGATCCAGTTCGCGGTGGAGTCGGCGGGCTCGATCAAGGGATTCAAGCTCACCTTCAAGGGCTGGGACGACACGGTCAACGGCACCCATGACCCGCAGAAGGGCGCGCAGAACATCCAGGAGATGATCTCCGACGCGAAGATCCTTGGGATGATCGGACCGAACAACTCGAACGTCGCGCGCGCGATGATCCCGATCGCGAACCGCGCGAGCTTCACGATGATCAGCGCAGCGAACACCAACGAGTGCCTTACGCAGACGTTCGCGTACTGCGAGGCGGACACTGGGACGACGCCGGCGAAGCTCCGGCCGAACGGCGTCAACAACTACTTCCGCGTGGCTGCAGCCGATACGTTCCAGGGGCCTGCCGCGGCGGACTTCGTCGTCGATACGCTCAAGCTCACGAAGGTCGCGGTCTGGTCTGACAACGAGACCTTCGGCAAGGGCGTCGCTGACAAGTTCACGGCTGAGATCACCAAGAAAGGTGGCACGGTCGTTCTCCGGCAGGACTTCGACACGAAGACCACCAACGACTGGAAGCCCTTCCTCACCGACGCCAAGAACAAAGGCGCGCAGGCGGTCTACGCCGGCGCCACGAGTGGTACCAAGATCTGCATCCCGCGCGCCCAGATGAAGGGCATCCTGGATGCTCCGTACCTGGTCCCGGACGGTGGGGTGAACTCGCAGTGCATCAAGGACGCGGCCGACAACGCCGCGAACCTCTACGGCACCGTCGCCGCGGCGGACGCGAACCAGAACCCTGACGCCAAGGCGACCATCGACGCGTTCACCAAGCGCTTCCCCAAGAAAGAAGACGTCGGCTCGTACACCTTCCCGGCGATGGACTGCGCGAACATCCTTATCGACGCGATCGGCCGGGCCATCGACGCTAACGGCGGCAACATGCCGAGCCGCGAGCAGGTCCGCGCCGCGGTTGCGGCGACAAAGAGCTTCAAGGGCACGACCGGCACCTACACGTTCGACGCGAACGGAGACCCCACCTCGCCCACGATGGCGATCTTCCAGACCAAGGGCTCACCCCTTGACTGGGTATTCGTTAAGCAGTTCGGGGTCGGCGGCTAGCAGACACACGTGAGTGGAGGGGGCGAAACTCGCCCCCTCCCCGCTTGAGGGGGGCATGTGGTCGGCTCGCTGAAACAAGCACGGATCGCGTTCGTCGGGGCTCCAATTGGCCGTCTCGTTAACCTACTGGTGATCCTCGCCGTCCTCTACGCGATCTTCATCCTGGCGACGAAGATTTTCGCGCAGGGCCCCAGCTACTTCCTGCAGATCCTGACGTTCGGCGTGGCCAACGGGGCCATCTACGCGCTGGTCGCCCTCGGCTACACGATGGTCTACGGGATCATCGAGCTCATCAACTTCGCTCACGGCGACCTATTCACACTTGGCGGTTTCATCTCGGTATTCCTGCTTCCGATCTTCGGCCTTGATGCGAGCAAGGCCGGGACCCCCGGAATCATCCTGCCGCTTCTCGCGGTCTTCATCGTGACGATGCTGATCTGCGGCGCCATCAACGTGACCATCGAGCGCGTCGCGTACCGGCCGCTCCGCCACGCGCCACGGCTGGCTCCGCTTATTACCGCGGTCGGAATGTCCTTCGTCCTCGAGGGAGTGATGTTCCTCTGGAAGGGCCCGTTCAACGTGCCCTACCCGAACCTGCTGCCCACGAATGGCATCGTGATCGGAGGTGCCACGATCGGCGTGAAGGACATCTTTGTCATCGTCGTCGCGGCGATCCTCATGATCGTGCTGGCGCTCTTTGTGAGTCGGTCGACCCTCGGGAAAGCCATGCGCGCCACGGCCCAGGACCAGGACGCGACCGAGCTGATGGGGATCGACATCAATCGCACGATCGCGGCGACCTTTTTCATCGGCGCGGTGCTCGCGGGCGCCGGCGGAACGATCTTCGGCCTTTACTACAACACGCTGGTCTTCGATCTGGGGTTCTCGGCCGGTCTCTTCGCGTTCACAGCGGCCGTCTTTGGCGGCATCGGGAACATTCAAGGTGCGGCGCTGGGCGGGCTACTTATCGGTCTGATCACCGCGCTCTGGGACGGCTACATGGAGTCGACGTGGACGCAGGTCATCATCTTCGCGATCCTTATCCTCGTCCTCGTCTTCAGGCCGACCGGACTTCTCGGTATGCGAGTACCGGAGAAATGAGAGGACTCCTCTCGCGGCTCGGATCCATCCTCGAGAGCGACCCGCGGAAAAATCCGAACGCGGTCGTGTATCTCGTCCTCGCGGTGGCCACGATCGCGTTCCCGATCGGGGTACAGGTCGCCACACGAGGCAGCGGCAGCTTCCTGATCTCGCAGGCGGCCGACGCGGGTGTCTACATCCTTCTCGCGATCGGACTGAACGTGGTAGTGGGATTCGCGGGCCTCCTGGACCTGGGCTACGCGGCGTTCTTCGCTATCGGGGCGTACACCTACGCGTTCGTCGCGTCCGACCACCTGGAGTTCACGCCGATCCACCAGGCCCTCCACATCCCGTTCTGGATCGCGCTGCTCGTCGGCATGTTCGCCGCCGCGGGCGCCGGGGCGATCCTGGGCGCGCCGACCCTCCGGCTGCGCGGCGACTACCTCGCCATCGTGACCCTCGGCTTTGGCGAGATCGTGCCGCGTCTCTTCCGGAACGCTTCGACATGGACGAGCGGCGTCAACGGGATCTCCGCTCTCGACACGCCGGCGCTGCCGATCTGGCTGAACGGGCCGTGGTCCGGCGATGCGCTGGCGATCGTTCAGAACTTCAAGATCATCGACCCGCTGGCCTACTACGTGATCATGGCCATCCTCGTCGCGATCTCTGTCCTCCTCGTGAACAATCTGCGCCGGTCGCGCATGGGTCGCGCCTGGATGGCCGTCCGCGAGGACGAGGTCGCAGCAGCGGCGATGGGCGTCAACACGGTCGGTGTCAAGCTGCTGGCCTTCAGCATCGGCGCGGCATTCAGCGGCTTCGCGGGAACTTTCTACGGGGCCAAGCTGTCGCTGGTGTCGCCCGAGAATTTCGGCTTCACCGTCTCGATCACGATCCTGATCATGGTGGTGCTCGGAGGGATGGGGAACATCCCGGGCGTCATCGTGGGAGCGCTTCTCATCTATTACGTGATCTTCAACATCCTGCCCGGCCTCCCACAGCAAGCCTCGGACTTCGCCAACTCGATCGGAGCGACGAGTCTCAACAGCCCGAGTGGCGACTGGCCCGGTCTCGCCGGGGAGGTGCAGCGTCTGAAGTACCTCATCTTCGGTCTGATCCTGGTGCTCACCATGCTGCTTCGACCGCAGGGCCTCCTGCCGAGCCGGCAGCGTGCGGAAGAGCTCCAAAAGGGCGTGCACGACGACACCACGATCGAAGACGTGAACGCGGAGACGACATGACCGTCGAGGCCTCCGCCGACCCGATCCTGCGGATCGACCACGTCACGAAGCGCTTCGGGGGACTCGTGGCTGTCGACGACGTCACGTTTGACGTCAAGAAGGGCGAGATTTTCGCGCTGATCGGACCGAACGGCGCGGGTAAGACCACGCTCTTCAACGGGATCACCGGAATATTCCCGCCCACCGCCGGACGGATCGTCTTCCAGGGCCGCGAGATCACCGGCGCGAAGCCGCACCAGGTCGCGGCGTTCGGCATCGCGCGGACGTTCCAGAACATCAGGCTCTTCGAGTACATGTCGTCCCTCGACAACGTGCGTCTCGGGCAGCACTGTCGAATGCACGCGAAGCTGTGGGACTCGCTCTTCAAGACACCGGCCGAGCACCGCGAGGAGCAGCGCGTCACAGACCGCGCGATGGAGCTCCTCCAGTTCGTCGGCATCGAGCAATACACCCATATCTACGCGCGCAACCTGCCGTATGGCTCGCAGCGCCGGCTTGAGATCGCGCGGGCGCTCGCCACGAATCCCGCGCTTCTGCTCCTGGACGAGCCCGCCGCCGGCTTCACGCCGCAGGAGAAGGTCGAGCTCATGGGCCTCGTGCACAAGATCGTCGACCAGGGGATCACCGTTTTCCTGATCGAGCACGACATGAAAGTGGTCATGGGAGTGTCTCGCCGCATCGTCGTGCTCGACCACGGCGAGAAGATCGCCGAAGGAACCCCGGAGCAGGTGCGCCGCGACCAGCGCGTCATCGAGGCGTACCTGGGGACGCAGCACTAGCGTGGCCCTTCTGGATGTCGCGGGCATCAACGTCTTCTACGGACGGGTCCAGGCCCTCCGCGGCGTCTCCCTCAGCATCAATGCCGGAGAGATCGTCGCGTTGATCGGCTCGAACGGAGCCGGCAAGACCACGACGCTGCGGACGATCTCGGGTCTCAACCACGCCACGACCGGACGCGTCGTCTTCGATGGACAGGACATCTCCTCGGTGCCGGCGCACGATGTCGTGCGCGTCGGTATCGGCCACGCCCCGGAGGGCCGACGTCTCTTTCCTCGAATGATCGTCTTCGACAATCTGATGATGGGGACCTACGCACGGAAGGATCGCGCCGGTATTCCGGCGGACATCACGCGCGTCTATGAGCTCTTTCCGCGTCTGAAAGAGCGTACGAAACAGCTCGCCGGGACGCTCTCCGGCGGCGAGCAGCAGATGCTGGCGATCGGTCGCGCGCTGATGGCACGCCCGAAGCTCCTCATGCTCGACGAGCCGTCGCTCGGACTCGCGCCGATCCTCTGCGAAACGATCTTTCGGGTTCTGACGGAGATCAACGCGCAAGGAACGCCGATCCTCTTGGTCGAGCAGAACGCGACCAAAGCGCTCGAGATCGCGCATCGCGCGTACGTTCTGGAAACGGGCTCGATCGTCCAGACCGGCACCGGCAAGGAGCTCCTCTCGTCGCCCGACGTTCAGCGCGCATACCTCGGAATGTGAAAGGTCCTCTTCTTTAGACTTCGCGGGTGACCCGCACCGTTCCGCACATCCAAGTGCCCGCCGACGTCGAGCGGGTTGTTGCGCGCCTCGTCGCGGCCGGGCACGAGGCCTACGTCGTCGGTGGATGCGTCCGGGACGCGCTGCGCGGCGTCGACCCGCACGACTGGGATATCGCGACGAGCGCGACGCCGGACGAGATCCAGATGGTCTTTCGGCATTCGCTCTACCTCAACCGATTCGGGACCGTCGTCGTCCGGCAGGGCGACCACGAGATCGAGGTCACGACCTATCGGATCGAGGCCGACTACGACGATCACCGGCATCCGACCTCGGTCGCGTTCACCGATTCGCTCCACGAGGACCTCTCGCGCCGCGACTTCACGATGAACGCGATGGCCTGGCGCCCCGGCGTCGAGGGCAAGCCGGGCGAGCTCGTTGACCCCTTCGGCGGGCAGCGCGACCTCGAGGCCCGCATCGTCCGTGCGGTCGGCGAGCCGCGGGAACGCTTCGCCGAGGACGCCCTGCGCACGCTCCGGGCGGTCCGTTTCGCGACGCGGCTCGGCTTCGTCATCGACCCACGAACGGCGGAGGCGATCCGGGATTCCGCGGCGCTCGCGAAGGACCTCTCGGGCGAGCGGATCCAGCAGGAGATCACGAAAATGCTTGCGGCGCCGAAGCCGTCGGAGGCGTTTCGCCTGCTGTCAGACCTCGGGCTGCTCAACGTCATCTGCCCGGAGCTGGAGATCGCGAAGGAGACCCCGCAGGACAAAGCTGTCGCTCAGAACGTGTTCGAGCATTCGCTCGCGACGCTCGATGCGACGCCGGCGGACGACCTCGTGCTGCGGCTCGCCGGGCTCTTTCACGACATCGGCAAGCCGGCGACCTTCGCCGACGGGCACTTCCATCAGCACGAGTTCGTCGGCGAGGCGACCGCGCGGGACATCCTGCGCCGGTGGCGTTTCGACAAGGACACCGTGACGAGAGTCACGCACCTCATCCGCAATCACATGTTCTGGTACCAGAGCGAGTGGACGCCTTCGGCGGTCCGACGATTCATACGCAAGGTCGGCCTCGAGAACATCCCGGCGCTCTTCGCGCTCCGTAAGGCCGACAACATCGGAAGCGGGGCGCGATCGCCGCGCATGTACGCGCTCGAGGCTCTTTGGGAGCGGGTGCAGGAGGAGATCCGGGCGGCGTCGGCCTTCTCGCTGAAAGATCTCGCGATCGACGGAAACGACGTGATGAAAGAGCTTGGCATCCCCCCAAGCCCCGAGGTCGGGCGCATTCTCAACGAGCTCTTCGAGCGCGTGACCGACGATCCAAAGCTCAACACGCGCGAATCTCTCCTGAGACTGGCGCGTGAACTAGGCGCGAGTTAAGGCCTGGACGCGGCCGAGGGGCTGGCGCGCGCAGTGGGACCCGAGACCCTACTGCCCGCAGGCCGAAGGCAACTGCGGAAGCAGCGAGGGAGGAACCTCGCGAGCACGACAGCCCCTCGGCCGAGTCACGTGGCCGAGTTGCTAAATGGCGATGCCGCTAGCTCGACGCGTAGGGCGTGCTGCCGACGGTCGACACGGGACGAGTCGAGCCGTTGCCGGCTTTGCCCACGGGCTCGGTCGTGCGCACTTTATCGACGCTCTCGCTCAAGCGTCGACGCGCCTCATCGCCGGGAAACGGTGCGAAGAGAAGAGCGATCGCTGCGCCCACGATCGCGCCGAGCACGAGGCCGAGGGCGAGCGTCCCCAAGATCGCTCCATCGGAGTGGCCACCGACAGCGCGGCGGACCTCGGTCTTTCCTTCGCCGAACAGCTCACTCGCGCGCTTGGTCGCCTCACCCTTCAGGTCGTCCACGACATCCTGAAGGTCTTTCACGCTCACCATGACAAGCCTCCTCCAGCGCTCGTAAAGCGCGAATCAGGACTGTGCAGGGCCGATGCCACCGTCGCCTGTCGCTCCGCTGGGCGGCCGAGAGAGCGCGGCCTCGATGAATGGGTCGATGTCGCCGCCGAGCACGCGGACGGGGTCGCCGATCTCGACACCGGTGCGGTGGTCCTTCACCAGCGTGTAGGGGTGGAGGATGTAGGAGCGGATCTGGCTACCCCAGTCGGCGGAGCGCATCTCGCCCCGCTCCTTCGCCTGCGCCTCTTCCTGCTCACGCACCTGCCGCTCGAGGAGGCGCGCGCGAAGGATCTTCATCGCGGTTTCCTTGTTCTGAAGCTGCGAACGCTCGTTCTGGCAGGCGACCACGATTCCCGTCGGCAGGTGTGTGATGCGGACGGCCGTCTCGGTCTTGTTGACGTTCTGCCCGCCCGCGCCGGTCGCGCGGTAGGTATCGATGCGTAAGTCCTCTGGTCGCACCTCGACCTCAGCCTCGCTTTCGACTTCCGGTGTCGGGTCGACGAGGGCGAACGATGTCTGGCGCCGCTTCTGGAAGTCGAACGGCGAGATGCGCACGAGACGGTGCGTGCCGCGCTCGGTCTTCAGGTAGCCATACGCATACGGACCTTCGACGGTGAGGGTCGCGCTGCGGAAACCCGCCTCGTCGCCGGGCGTGGATTCGAGGAGCTCCGCCTTGAATCCGCGCCGTTCCGCCCAACGCAGGTACATACGTACGAGCATCTCCGCCCAGTCCGCCGCGTCGGTCCCTCCGACGCCCGCGGAGATCGCGAGGACGGCGCTCCGCTCGTCATACGGCCCGGAAAGCTGGGCCTCGAGGCTCGCGCGGGCGACCTCTTCCGTCAGCTCCGCGGCGTCGTGCGAGATGTCGGCCTCCATCTTGGGATCGTCATCGGCCATCGATGCGAGCTCGCTCAAGTCCTTCGCGCGCGCGCGAAAGCGCTCCCATCGTTCCAATCGATCGCGCTGGTTGCCGAGGCGCTTGAGGATCTTTTGCGCGCGCTGCCGGTCCTGCCAAAGGTCCGGCTTCGCGGATTCGGTCTCTAGCTCCGCGACCTCGCGCGAGAGAGCGGAGAGGTCAAAGGAACACCGCCATGCGTTCGATGCGGTCCCGCAGCGAGGAGAGGGCGGCCTGGTCGACGGTCAACGGCGTGCTGCTAACGCTTGCGCGGGCGTTCGAACGTGGTGGTCACCGGCTGTAGGACCGGGGCCAGCTTGCCCGCCGCGAACGAGACGAAGGTCACGCAGGGGCAATACGTGTTGCGCGGGCACCGCGGACAATCGCCATCACAGTCCAGGGTCGCTCCGTAGGAGCACTTGAGGCAGTTGTCTTCGCAGACGATCCATTCCTTCATGCCGCGGTTCCTCTCTAGGGCGTGCCGGGTAAGGAATCGAACTAGACGACCCGCCCACGCTCTCCCCACTGCGATCGTGTGTCGGTTTCCGTACGAATCTTATCCGTGGGAGTGGGGCTTGAGAAGAGGGCAAAACGCCAAAATCCGGCCCGAAAATCTGTTCTTTTTTAGCTGTCGCGTGGTTTCCGCAGGTAATCCAGGGCGCCCCGGAATGGGCGCGGGCGGACTCCAAAAACGGGCTCGAGCGCGTTCAAGCGGGGCGTGTTGTCGACGGCGAGGAGGTCCAGCTGGGGGATCGTTACCGGCGGATCGGACATGACGAGGCCCATCGCAAACGCGGCCGGTTTCATGAGCGGCACCGGAACGTGCAGGGTCGGCCGGTGCTTGCCGGTCCCGCGCATCGTCTCGGCCAGCATCTCGTCATAGGTGACCGGCTCGGCGCCGCCGATCTGGTGCACTCCCGCGATCTCGCGGCGTTGCACGGCCGCCAGGAGAGCCTGCGCGATGTCGTCGACGTGGATCGGCTGAAAACGGGCTTTGCCGTCGCCCGGGATCGGGACGACGGGAAACAGCAGACTGAACGCGAGACGCGGAAAGAAGTCGTCGCCTTCGCCGAACAGGAGCGACGGCTGGAGCACGACGTGTGCGATGCCGGACCCTGTGATCAGGGCCTCGCCTTCGCCCTTACTTCGGAGATACGGGTACGGCGAGCGGGGGTCCGCTCCGAGCGCCCCCATGTGGACAATGCGGCTGACACCGGCGCGGCGCGCCTCGGCGACGACATGGGCGACACCGGCCACGTTGACGTCGGCGAACCGCTGCTTGCGCTCCGTCGGAACCGCCACCGTGTGGATCACCGCGTCGAAACCGTCAAACACGCCGCGGAGCGACTCCGGTTTGCGCACGTCGCCACGGCGCACGTCGACCTGAGCACCTGCGCCGGGTAGCTCCTTTTCCGCACCGGGACGCTCGCTGATGACCGCACGCACCTGGTGCCCGCCGAGGAGCAGCCGGGCGATCGCGTGCCGCCCCACGAATCCGTTCCCGCCGGTCACCGCCACGCGCATGCGCTCACCCACCTTTCTACTACGTGGTCGTAGTAGTAGCACGGCGCCCGCCCGAGTCAAGGCGGCCGCGTGCGCTCAGGACCGGCAGCATGATCCCGCCGGCCACCGCGTAGATGAGCCCCAAAATCTGGGCCTCCTGCAGCCCGTCGACAAAGAGCGGATCCAAGCGCAGGAACGAAGTGAGAAAGCGGAAGCCGCCGAAGAGCAGCAGATAAGCCCAGTAGACACGGCTCTCCGGCGGGCGGCCGCGGACGCGGCGCCAGTAAGCGACCAGCACGATAAAGATCAGCACCATTACCAGACCGTCGTAGGCCGCCACCGGGTGAACGTAGTCCGTCTGGCCGAGCGTGGCCGGATTGGTGTAGCGGACACACCACGGAAGCCCTGCGCAAGGGATCGCGTGGTGCTCGCCATTGATGAGGTCGCCGATGCGACCGATCGCCTCGCCGAGGGCGATGCCGATCACCGAGATGTCGAACATGAAGCCGATCGGGAGCCGCAGCCGCCGCGCCGCGAAGTAGCCCGCGATCGTCGAGCCGACCGGTGCGCCGGCCGTGCCGATCCCACCGTTCCAGAACGCGAGCAGCTCGAGAGGATGGGGCGCATAGACGTTCCAGTTGTCGAGGACATGCGCGACGCGAGCACCGAGAAGGCCGCCGATGACCACGGCGATAGCGAACGGATATATCCGGTCGTCATGGATGAGATAGCGAGCCGCACGAAACGAGACGAAGCTCCCGACGATCATTCCCACAAGCGAGAAGATCGAATGCCAGGCGAAGCTGAGCGATCCGATGTGGAGGTTCGGATCGAATGGAAGGTCGATCAGACCGCGAAAGTACGCGCCTGTGCCCGAGGACGTGTCAGAAGGCGGAAGAGCATCGTGACCGCCGCGGCAAGCACGAGGACCGCGATCGTCTGATCCTGCCGCAGCCCGAACGCATACGTGGGGTCCCCGATCCGAAGGAAGCCGAGAAGAAATCGCCCCACCGCGTAATGCAGCGCCCAGATCCAGAAGATCACGCCGTCCGGCCAGCGACCGATGAAGCGACGCAGCCACAGGGTCAGAGCGACAGCCGACAGGTCCCAGACCATGTCGTAGGCCACGACGAGGTGGACGGGCCCGGCCTGACCGAGCGTGTCGGGGTGAGTGAAGCCGACGCAGAGGCCTTCGGGCGGGGTGCAGGCGGTCGCGTGGTGCTCACCGTTGATGATGTCGCCGATCCGGCCGATGGCGAACCCGAGCGCTATTCCAGGCGCCGCAGCATCGGCACCGTACCCGATCGGCACGCCGCGCCGGACCGCGGCGATGTACCCACCGAGCACGCCGCCGATGGCGGCCCCCCAGATCGCGATGCCGCCGGTCCAAATGAAGAAGATCTGCTCGGGATGCGCGATGTAGTAGGGCAGCTGATCGATGACGTGGACGAGCCGTGCGCCGATGATGCCGCCGACGACGCCCCACGTGGCGACCGCCCAGCCGTCCTCCTCACTGATCTTCCCGCGAAGCAAGCGCAGAGGAAGCCAGACGCCGAAAAAGATGCCAACGGCCGTAAAAATCCCGTGCCAGGCAAGCGTGATCGGCCCCAAATGAACGTTGGGGTCGAAGGGAAGTTGGATCACGAGACGAGATAATTCGTTGCGCCGCGGGTGGCACCGGTGAGCGGGGTGTGCGCGAGCCGCGGGTGCCCCGGGGACCCGCCTCGCGGAGTGAGCGAAGCGAACGACGCGGAAGGTGGGGAGGGTGCGGCGAGCGCGCGCCCCCGAGCGGCTTCGCCGTCGGGGGCCCCTGCCCCCTGGGACAGGACCCGCGGCGCACGGCTCACTTCCCGTGACACTTCTTGAATTTCTTTCCCGATCCGCACCAGCATGGTTCGTTGCGTCCCGGCAACTTGCTCGGTGGAGATCCGGAGGCTGGTCGGCCGTTGCCACTTGTCCGGGTTGTTGTCGACGTTCCCCCGCCACCTGTCTGCGTCGTCTGCGTCTTCTCTTCTTGCTCCGCTTGTTCGGCCGTCCGCACAGTCACTCTCAGGATGGTCTGCGCGACGCCGCTGGCGATCCGCGTCTCCATCTCCTCAAAGAAGCCGTGGGCCTCGCGCTTGTAGGCGACGAGCGGGTCCTGCTGGCCGTAGCCGCGCAGGTAGATACCCTCGCGGAGCTCCTCCATCGCAGTGAGGTGCTCGATCCAGTGCGTGTCGATCGTTCGGAGGAGGACCCATCGCTCGACCGCGCGGGTGAGCTCCTCGCCGAGCTCTTTCTCGCGCGCTTCGTATGTCTCCTCGACGATCTCGGCGACGCGGTCGCGCAGCTCGTTCTGGTTGCGTAGCTCGCCGAAGCTCGAGGCCGCAAGCTCGGCTCGATTGAGCATCCCTCCAAGCGCGGCGGCGAGCTTATCGAGGTCCCAGTCCTCCGGGTCCTGGTTCGGCGCCGCCGTGTCGACGAGGCCGTCCGCCTCCTGCCGCAGGAACTCGAGCACGGTCTCGCGGACGTCGCCCTTCTCGAGGATGAGCCGGCGCTGGCCGTAGATGACGTTGCGCTGGTTGTTGAGCACATCGTCGAACTCGAGCGCGCGCTTCCGGATGTCGAAGTTGCGCCCCTCGACCTTGATCTGCGCCTGCGTGATGGCGCCTGTGACCATGCCGGATTCGATCGGTGTCGAGTCGTCGAAACCGAGACGCGCCATGAGTCCCGCGACCCGCTCGGAGGCGAAGATGCGGATCAGATCGTCTTCGAGCGAGCTGAAGAACCGCGAGCTACCCGGATCCCCCTGGCGGCCGGATCGGCCACGCAGCTGGTTGTCGATGCGTCGCGCTTCGTGGCGTTCGGTGCCGATGACGTGGAGCCCGCCGAGATCGGTGATCCCCTCCCCGAGGAGGATGTCGACGCCGCGGCCGGCCATGTTCGTCGAGAGGGTCACGGCGCCCCGCTGGCCAGCGTCGGCGATGATGAGCGCCTCGCGCTCGTGGTTCTTCGCGTTCAGGACCTCGTGCTTGATGCCGTGCCGGCCGAGCTGGTCCGAAAGGCGCTCGCTCTTCTCCACGCTCGTGGTGCCGATGAGCACCGGCTGCCCGGCCTCGGTGCGTTCCTTCACCTCGGCGACGACCGCGTCCCATTTGCCCTGCTCGGTCTTGTACACGAGGTCGGGGTGGTCCTTGCGGACCATCGGCTTGTTCGTCGGGATCTGCGTGACCTCGAGCTTGTAGACCTTGAAGAGCTCCTCGGCTTCGGTGACGGCTGTGCCGGTCATGCCCGCGAGCTTCGTGTACATACGGAAGTAGTTCTGGATCGTGATGGTGGCGAAGGTCCGGGTCTCGCGCTGGATCTTGAGGTTCTCTTTCGCCTCGACAGCCTGGTGGAGCCCGTCGCTCCAGCGACGGCCGGGCATGAGACGCCCGGTGAACTCGTCGACGATGATCACCTCGCCGTCCTTGACGACGTACTCCTTGTCCTTGTGATAGAGCGCCCGCGCCTTCACCGCGTTGTCGAGGTAATGGACGGCGGTGACGTCGCCCTCGTACATGTTCTTTATGCGGAGTAGCTTCTCCGCGCGCCCGATGCCGTCTTCGGTGAGCACGACGGCGTGTTGCTTCTCCTCGATGACGTAGTCGGTCTCCGGCTGAAGCTGCGCGGCGACCCGTGCGAACGTGTAATAGGTCTCGCTGGCGTCCTCGGCAGGCGAGCTGATGATGAGCGGGGTGCGGGCCTCATCGATGAGGATCGAGTCGGCCTCGTCGACGATCGCGTAATGCAGGCCGCGCCGCTGCACCTGGTCGTTCAGGTCCATGGCCATGTTGTCACGGAGGTAGTCGAAGCCGAATTCGCTGTTCTGCCCGTACGTGATGTCGGCCTCGTACGCCTCGCGGCGCGTGACGTCGCGCCAGTGCCGGTGCCGGGGATCGACCGCCTCGACCTCCACCGCCGGGTCGTAGATCGCGCTCTTTTCATGCGCGATGTAGGCGACCGACGCTCCGAGCGCGTGGTAGATCGGCGCCATCCATCCCGCGCCGGTCTTGGCGAGGTAGTCGTTCGTCGTGACGAGGTGCGCCCCCTTGCCTTCGAGCGCGTTGGCGTAGAGGGCCAGCGAGGCGACGAGGGTCTTGCCCTCACCGGTCCTCATCTCCGCGATGTGGCCCTTGTGCAGAGCGAGACCGCCCATGAGCTGCACGTCGAAATGCCGCTGCCGGAGGGTCCGCTTCGCGGCCTCGCGGACCGAGGCGAAGACCTCGGGGAGGATGTCGTCGAGCGTTTCGCCTTTCGCCAGGCGCTCGCGAAAGCGTGCCGTGCTCTGGGCGAGCTCCTCGTCGCTCCGCTTCTCGAGCTCAGGCTCGAGCTGGTTGACGCGCGTGGCGATCTTGCGGAGCTTGCGAAGCTCGCCTTCGTTCGAGTCGAACAACCCGCCGATGAAGCTCACGGGACTGCGAGTTGCGATCGCTAGGTGACCAGCGGAAGCTGCAACCCGGGCGGGTTGAAGAGCGCGCCGACGGACTCGCCTTCGTGGATCCGACGGATGGCTTCGGCGAAGAGCGGCGCCACGGTCAGGACCTCGAACTTCTCGGTGTCGCGGGCCGACGGTCGTAAGGGTGCGGTGTCGGTGGTGATCAGCTTCACGATGCCGCTCTCGGCGAGCTTCTGGGCGGCGTTCCCGGACAGGACCGCGTGAGTGCAGCCGACATAGATCTCGTTGACGCCGCGCTCGTGCAGGATGCGAACCGCGTTGAGGATCGTCGTACCGGTGTCGATCTCGTCGTCGATGATGATCGCGCGCTGCTTGTCGATGTCGCCGATGACCGCGACGACCTCACTCCGGCCGCTGTTGTCGCGATGCGTCTTCTGCATGAAGACGAGCGGGATCTGCAGCGCCTCGGCGATCCGGCGAGCGGCGTTGGCGTAGCCGAGGTCGGGCACGACGAGCGCGACGCCGTTCGGGTCCTTCTCGACGATCGAACGGAACGCTTCGATGAGCAGGTTGCGCGCCGAGAGCTCGTCACCGGGGATCGAGAAGAAGCCCTGGATCTGCATCTGGTGCATGTCCATCGTCAGGAACCGGTCGGCGCCGGCGACCCCGATGAGGTCCGCGAGGAGGCGCGCCGTGATCGGCACGCGGGGCTGGTCTTTCTTGTCACTCCGGCCGTAGGCGTAGTACGGCATGACGGCCGTGATCCGGCCGGCCGAAGCACGTTTGAAGGCGTCGAGCATGATGAGAAGCTCCATGATCGCGTCGCTGACCGACGGTCCGACGAGCGACTGCACGACGTACACGTCGTGCTCGCGCGCGTTCTCGTTGATCTTGACGAAGATGTTGTCGTTGGCGAATTTGGTGACGTCGGCGTCGCCGAGCGGGACCTCCAGGTGGGCGGCGATGTCTCTCGCGAACTTGGGGTGGGCGTTTCCGGTGTAGACGGACAGTCCTCGGAACACGGCTCCCCTCCTGCCGCGGATCGCAGGTCGTCCTGCATGAAAAGTATACGGGCGCTAGCCTCCGAATCGTGACCCTCGCGACAGGCCATCGCCTGCGCTGGACGGCGGTCTGGGCGCTCGTCCTGGCGTGGTTCGTCGCACAGGCTGCCAACCTCGGCGGCAACGCCGTACATCTCGTGCTGCTCCTCGCGATCGGGATCCTGGTCTACGAGCTGCTCGCGGAGGACGCCCCCGCCGCCTAGACCGCTACGTCGGTGCGAGGCGGCTCCCGGCCATGAATCGCCCGCGGTCCAGGGCGGCGGCAGCGATCATCGCGTCGGTCTTGTCCAGCGGCTTGATCTCGAAGTGCGTGTCGGTCCCGACGGAGAAGAGCGCACCGGCTCGTGCCGCGCGAACGAGAAATTCTCGATGGGGCACGCCATAGCTCTCATTGATCTCGATCGCGATCCGGCCCTTGATGCAGAGATCGATCAGCCGCTCCTGCCATTCCTCGGGGTAGACGCGCTCCGGATCGCCGAGCGCCTGAAGGGCGGAGAACGTGGGGTGGCCGAGAATGTCGATGCGATCGCGGTCTATCCCCTCGGCGACGACCTCGAGCGTGCGCTCGAGGATTCGCTTCTGCAGCGCTGGATCGCTGAAGCGCTCGCGTTCCTTGAAGTTTTTGATACGGCCTTTCACGAAGGCACCGGCGTCGTCGTAGCCGATCTGTTTTCCGTCGAGGCTGATCTGATGGATCGCGCCGATGAGGTAGTGCAGCGACTCGCGGGTATCCGCGCCCAGTTGCGGCGCGACCCCCAGGTCGTACTCGAGGCCGACGCGGAGGCCGAGGCGCGAAGCGTCGTCGATGTACCGCTTCACGTCGTCTTCGTCGCGCAGCTTCTCCTTCCACGGGTAGTGATCGGACACGCCGTGCGGCCGCGTGGCGACGCTCTTCGCGCGGTCCGCGAGCGACACCGTGCCGTCCGAGCGATCGCTGTGGACGTGGTGATCGAAAAGCGCGTTCAAATTTCGGGATGCCCGGCCCAGGCGGCCTCGACCATCGTCCAGAGCACGCCGGACACGAGCGTGTGCCCTCCCAGCAGCAGCGGAAACGGCGCTGCGCGCGCGGCCTCGGTGAACTCGCGGAGCGGCTTTGCCTGGATCCGATCGGCCATGAAGAGGTACGAGGCGAACCGCTCCGCCGCGCCCGGGCGCCAGCCCAGGTGCGCAAAGAGGACGAGGGTGTCGAAGAGCATGCCGTCGCAAAGCTCCTGCATCCGTGCGAAGAACTCGCGCGGCCCGATCTTTTCGTAGAGGAAACCGAGCGCGCTTCGGGCTTCGCCCGATGCGTCTCGTCCTGCGGCCTGCATACCGCGCTCCTCGGCCAGCATCCGCACGCGACATGCCGTCTGCGTCTCGATGAACGTCCAGACCGGCGCGCCGACGCGTCCGGCGACGAGTAGCTCCTTGTCCGGCGTCGTCACGAGGCGCATGAGCGCCTCGATCCGGTCGGCGAGAATGTCCTGCCACGCCGGGAGAGAACGGAGCTCCGGCGGGCACTTGGGATGCCGCGCGAGGAGCGCCGCGTCCGTCGGCGTGTCGACGTCGAGGAGCGTCGCCGCCGACTTGGCGAGCTGCCGCGATGAAAGTCCGGCCTGCTGATGCAGTCGGCGCGGCAGCGGGTTGTCCGTCGCCGGCAGATCGATCGCGTCGAGCGCCGACGCCGGCGTGAACGCGACGAGGTCGGCCGAGTACGAGTTGTTCGAGAGGACGACGGCTTCGCTCGATTCGAGATCCTCTCGCAGGGCGCGCAGCTCGCTCGTTTGCAGCAGCGCGCCGGCACCGGCGCCGATGGTGCAGACACGGTCGAGCTTCTTCTCGTGGACGATCCGCGAGAGCTCCTGACCGAAATGGAAGGGCTCGGTCCGCGCAGGAAGGATCGCCGCGCCTTTGGCGCGGAATGCCGCCGCGGCCTCGTCGTCGTTGGTGACGGCGTAGAGGCGCGAGAAGCCGGCGTCGGCGGCGCGCCCGAGGACGACCGCGCCGATCGCGAGCTTCACCTTGTCCAGCTGCTGCTCGATGTCGCTCGAGCCACCGCGACCAAAGAAGATCAGGAACGCGCTCACACCTGCGACGCTAGCTCACTCCCGCGGATGGCACGCAGCTCGAGTCGGACGAGCAGGACCAGGACAAGGGCGCTCAGGACCGCGCCGGCGAGGACGCGCTCGTCCGCCGACGGCACGAGCCGCAGGACGGCGAGCCACTGCGGGTCGCTCCAGTTGAAGAGTCTCGACGGGTCGTCGTTCACGTTGACCGGGACCGTGTCCCAGCCCTTGTCGTAGAGGAACGCGGCCGATTGGAAGAGCACGAACGACCACGCCGCGAGGAGGCCAAATACGGTGCGGGCGAAACGCGACCCCAACATGCCGACCGACGTGCCCCATGCGATCGCGACGAAGAGGATGGGCGCGAGATCGTCCAGGAAGCGCGACCCGAACACCCGGCCGCCCCACCACTCGGCGTAGGTCGAATAGAGCACCAGCGCGGCGAGCCACACGAGCGAGAGCCCGCGAAGGCGCCCGGCGACCTCGCCGGGCCACCGCCACGCCCGGAAGAGCGCAAAGAAGGCGAAAATCACGTAGGGCGTGTAGACAAAGAGGCCACGCGACGGAGAGACCAGGAGGCCATACAGCCCGGTCTGGATCGGTGTGGCGAACGACTTGATCCCGTAGCCCTGCTCGAGAGGCGAACCGAACGCGAGGTCGTTGTAGGCGAGCAGCGGGGCGAGACCGATCGCCGCTCCGGCGAGCATCGCGATCAGCCGAGTCGGCCGGAATCCGTGAAGGCCGAGCGCCACCAGACCCGTGGTCTGCCGCACCACGGCACCGAGACCGAGCACCAGCCCTGCGGCGAAATCGCGCGACAGCGGGACAGCCTCTTCACGCAGCACGAGCCACAGCGCCGAGGCCACCGCCAGGTGCACCCCGGAGTGTTGCCACAGCGCCTGGCTCGCGACCGTCCGCACGCTCGTGGCGAGGAAATAAAGGAGCACGAGCACAAGGGACCAACGCGGTGTCGCGAAGCGGCGGAGCACCGACCAGAGGACGAGGGTCGCGAATATTTCAACGATGGCGGCGACGACGTGCCCGCCGTGCACGAGAAGGCCGAGGTCCAGCGGATTCCACCCATTGAGAACGAATGGCGCGAAGAAGGGCAGGGCGAGGATGCCCATGCCGGGCGGGAAGACCGAGCACACGTGATCGTTCGGGCCCGGCGCCGGCGGCCCGCCGAGACTCCGCTTCGCCGTCGGCGGCGCTGTCGCTGTCGAGACCCCGCACGCGCGGAAGAAGTACGCGTCCCGGTCGATCTTTTCCTTGGCCGCTTGGACGGCCTCCGGGGCAGGCTTTGATGCACCTCCGGTCGGAGGAAAGACGAATTCGTCGTAGTCGACGTTGTGCTCCTTGATGAGCGTCCAGGCGAAGAGCGCGTTCGGTAGAACGTCCGGGGACCAAAGGCCGGGTGCTTCTCCACCCGCCGTTTGCTCGGGGCGGATGTCGTTCAGGTTGGCGAACGCGAGCACGAAGAGGAGCAAGCCACGCACCAGCCAGCGAGAACGCGTCATTCCTCGACCGCCACGACGTATGCGCGCACCGCCCGGGCGCCGGCGGCCCTCGCCGCGGCAGCCGCGTCCTTCAGCGTCGCGCCGGTCGTCGCGACGTCGTCCACGATCGCGACGCGCAGCCCTCGAAGCGAGCCGGCCTCGGCGACGAACGCTCCCCGGATGTTCGCGGCGCGAGCGGCGCGATCGAGCTCGACCTGCGGACGGCCTCCGCGTATCCGATGCAAGATCGCACGAAGGGGCAGACCCGCGCGCAGCGCGACCGCGCGAGCGAGAAGCGCGGCCTGGTCGTATCCGCGCGCCGCCGCGCGCGACCGGTGGAGCGGCACCGGGACGATCGCGTCGAGCGTCACGCCACCGGCGAGATCGCGCGCGACCTCGAGAGCCACCAGCGCGCCGAGCTCCTCGGCGAGGCCGGGCTCCCCGCCGTACTTGAGCCGGCGCACCGCGGCCCGAAGCGGCCCGGCGTGCGGACCGGCCGCTCGCAGAGCGAGCCGGCCGTCGTGCGCCACGGGCTCGCACTGATCACGGCAAGCGAAGCAAAACCAGCTGCCGGGCTCGCCGCACCCCGCGCAGCGCGGTACGAGCAGGACGTCGCGGACCGCGAGGGCGAGGTCCATCACCTGGTGGTCGATCTCGACGAGATGAGTTCGTCACCGGCTTGCGTGCCGGTCCGCGCCGCCGTGCCCGCGGGAAGCTCGAGCACGCTGTCGGTCCCGCGGGGCGCGCCGACGGCGGGTACCCACGGCCGGAGATCTTCGGCCACCCGGAGGACGCGCATCGACCGGTCCAAGAAGATCGCGTCGATCGCGAAGCGCATGAAGAACATCGTGATCGATCCGGTCTTGGTGATGAGAAGGCCCTCGCCGGTCGCGAGGCGGGAACGCGGGATGAGGCCGAAGCCTCTCGTCAGGAAGCTGTTTGCGACCTCGCAATGCGTGGCGACCACCGTACCGCGTGTGCGGTTCGTGATATTGAGGGGACCGCGGAGCGTGCTAGACCTGGCCGCAGGACTTCATCGCGGAGAGCGCGGCGGGCGCGAGGATCACGATGAAGAGCGAGGGGAAGATGCATCCGACCGTCGGGAGCATGATCAGGATCGGCGCGCGCGCCGCCTTCTCCTCCGCTCGCTGACGGCGATCGGTGCGCATCTGCTCGGACTGAATGCGCAGCACCTTCGACATCGACACACCCAGCTGGTCGGCCTGGATGATCGCCGAGATGAGGTTCTGGAGCTCCTTCACCTCGACGCGCTCGTTGATGCCCCGGAGCGCCTCCTGGCGCGATTTGCCGACGCGCTGCTCGGCGGCGGCACGCTTCAGCTCCTCGGTGAGAGGCCCTTTCATCTTCTCGGTGACCTTGATGATCGCGGCATCGAATCCGAGGCCGGCCTCGACGGAGATCGTCAGGAGGTCGAGCGCGTCCGGGAGCTGGTCGAGGATCGCGCCGGCGCGGCCACCCGCGCGGCTATTCAGGTAGAAGTCGGGGATGAGGAAGCCGACGATCAGCCCGCCGAAGAGACCACCCGCCGTGAAGAGTGGGTCGCTGGTCATGAGGTTCAGCAGAGCCGACGCCCCGACGGCCGCGACGATGCCGACGAAGGCTTTGACGCCGAGGAAGAACTCGACGCTCGTCGTCTCCATGGCCGCCCGCTTCAGGCGGATCTGAAGAGACCGTGCCGTATTGGCCGGGTAGAAGCGCGAGATGATCGCGGCGAGGCCCTGGACGATCGGCTTCAGCGTGCGCTCGGCGATCGGCCGCTGCAGCTCGAGCTCTTCAAGGGTCCGCGGACGAACGGAGATCTGCTGCAGTCGAGCCTGCACCGGGTCGAGCTGCTGGCCGACGAGGAACGAGGCGAACACGAGGAAGACCCCGAAGGCGACCACGCCGGCGAGAACGAGGATCTCCACGCTAGACCTTGATGTCCGTGATCTTTTGGATCGCGAAGAAGCCGATGAGCATCATGATCCCGCCGACGACGAGCAGGATCTGGCCGATGAGCTCCGTGAAGAGCGGCTGCATGAACTCAGGGTTGATCAGGTTGAGCGTGATCATGATGGCGATCGGCAGGAACGCGACGAGGTAACCCGAGTAGCGGCCCTGCGCGGTCAGGGTGCGGATCTCGCCCTTGATGCGGACGCGCTCGCGGATCGTGAACGCGATCGTGTCCAGGATCTCCGCGAGGTTTCCACCGACCTGCTGCTGGACGCCGATGGCGGTGACCATGAGGTCGAGGTCGTCGCTTTTGATCCGGCGGACGAGGTTCGAGAGCGCCTCCTCCATGCTCAGGCCGAGGTTCACCTCGCGGACGACGCGCCCCATCTCCGGGCCCATCGGCGTGGGCGATTCACGCGACACCAGCTCGATCGACTGGAGGAAGCTCGAGCCCGCGCGCAGGGAGTTCGAGAGCAGCACGATCGTGTCGGGCAGCTGCTTGTTGAAGGAGTTGAGGCGGCTTCCGATGCGTCGGCCGACCCACATACGCGGAAGGAAATACCCGAGGAGCGCTCCGACCAGGGCCGAGAGCGGATCGCGCAGCAAGAGCAGGACCGCGGCGAGACCGAGCGCGAGGCCGACGCGGATGTAGTAGTACTCCGCGACCCGCAGGCGAAGGTCGGCGCGTGCGAGATCGCGTTGCACGCGAGAGCTGAAGCGCTTGTCCTGGACGTCGCCGGAGAGGGTCGCGAACGGATCGATCTCCCGGCGGCCCTTCTTGCGCTCCTTCTTGGCCTCCGGCGTCGCCGTCTGCTGGCCGCCGGCGTAGCGCTGCATGCGCGCGCCGAGCGACTCGGGCGAGGACCCGCCGAGCATCGACGAGATGCCCCAGAAGAACAGGAACACGCCGATGAAGGCGGTCGCCGGGATGATGTATTCGAGACCGATCAACGAAGGCCCGCGGACATATCGCCGAAGACGTTCTGCGGGAGCTTGATGCCGGCGGCCTCGAACTTCTCCGAGAACTTCGGACGGATGCCCGTCGGACGCAGACGGCCCTGGACCTTTCCGTCGACATAGCCGGTCTGCTCGAAGACGAACACGTCCTGGAGGACGATCGTCTCGCCTTCCATTCCCTGGACCTCGGTGATGTTCGTGATCTTGCGCGACCCATCCTTGAGCCGCGAGATCTGAATGATGAGGTCGAGCGCGCTCGCGATCTGTTCGCGAATAGCGCGCGCCGGCAGCTCGACGCCGGCCATGAGGCACATGGTCTCGAGGCGGGCGAGGATGTCTCGCGGCGAGTTCGCGTGACCCGTCGAGAGCGAGCCGTCGTGACCGGTGTTCATGGCCTGGAGCATCGAGAGGGCCTCGCCACCACGCGTCTCACCGACGACGATCCGCTCGGGACGCATACGGAGGGCGTTCCGGACGAGGTCCATGATCGTGACCGCGCCCTTGCCTTCGATGTTGGCCGCGCGCGATTCGAGACGGACCACGTGGTCCTGCACGAGCTTCAGCTCGGCAGCGTCCTCGATCGTGATGATGCGCTCGTCCTCGGGGATGAAGCCGGAGAGGATGTTGAGGAGCGTCGTCTTTCCTGAGCCGGTACCGCCCGAGATGTACATGTTGAGGCGGGCTTCGACGCACGCCCGAAGGAACTCCATCATCTCGGCCGTCGCGGTGCCGAACTTGATGTAGTCCTCCACGGTGATGCGGTACTTGGGGAACTTTCGGATTGTGACCGTCGGCCCGTTCAGCGCGAGCGGCGGGATGATGATGTTCACGCGGGAGCCATCCGGGAGACGCGCGTCCTCGTAGGGCTTCGCTTCGTCGACGCGCCGGCCGATCGGCGCGATGATCCGCTCGATCACACGCGAGACGTGCTCGTCGCTGACGAACGTCACATCGGAAAGCTGCAGCTTGCCCTTGCGCTCGACATATGTGCGGAAGGGCCCGTTGACCATGATCTCGGTGATGGTGTCGTCGTTCAGGAGTGGCTGGATCGGCCCGAACCCGAGGATCTCGTCCATGATCTGCTCGAGCATCCGCTGACGCTCGACGCGCGTGACGACGATGCCTTCCTCGTCGATGAACTTGTTGAACATCTCCTCGATGGACGACTTGACGGCCTTCGCATCGGAGAGGTCGAGCCGCGGGTCGAGGTTGTTGATGATCCGGCTCTGCAGGCGTGAGCGAACGTCGCGCTGTGCGTCGCGCGCCGGCGCGTTGGACTGCGAGAGCGGACCTTCGGCGGGCGGCTTCGGAGGTTGCTGTGGTGCCCCGGGCTGCTGCGGTTGTTCCGGCTGACCCGGGCGAGCGCCTTCGATGCGTCTTAGAAGCGACATCTGTGCGTGTTTAACCCTGCCTTCCGGCGCCCGTTATCCAGGCACCTGCTCCCTCGACAGCGAAATGTAG
>Ga0209059_1000294_pt1 | contig 22639 bp, 23 predicted proteins | sample GraSoiAngelo_151_FD_186165 | JGI IMG/M metagenome (GOLD analysis project Ga0209059, IMG submission 186165) | Grasslands soil microbial communities from the Angelo Coastal Reserve, California, USA - 14_1009_12_20cm (SPAdes) (version 2) | ecosystem: Environmental > Terrestrial > Soil > Grasslands ...
GAGCAATCGAATTGAAGCCGGACGCCCACGTGACTATCTCGGACGTTCGCTCCGGAGCTTTTAGAAAATGAACGACGGCAAAGATTGCTGAAACGGCAAAAACCGCCATGTACTTTCGGCCGGTCCTTAGTAAGAGGCCCAAGACGATCCCGCGAAAAAAAGCCTCTTCAATGAACGGAACCGTGATTGATGCCACAAGCATCTTGCCAAAACGAGGCCAGGCAAAGCTGTGCCGAAACGCATAAACATGAAGTGAGATGAGAAGAACCCCGCAAAAGAGCAGCGGGACCACCGAGACAACAGCGCCCGCGCACAGATCGCGAGCCCAACGCGAATTAGGTGCAACGTCCAGATCAGCCAGGCATCGCACGTGGCTTATTCGTAGCAATGGCCAGAGCAAAAGTACGGCGGCAACCAAAAGGGCGCGATGAAAGAATGTTTCGAAATCGTACTTTGCCAGAAACGAAAATACGCCGTGCGCTGCAAGCGATTGAGCAGACCAAAAAAGAATTGGCGCAAAAATCGCCCCGATGACAACTGTCGCGATAAAATATGCCGCCAATTTAATTACGTCTTTCAAGGTCGCTAATGTAGGGTTTTACGGCGATGCCGATTCAACACATATGGACGGACAGAAATCAAGATGGCAGAAAGCGCGAGGTGCGCGCGACGAAGTTTGGCGGCGCATGGCGGGTTCAGGCGAAAATGGCCGGCGATCTTGACTGGACCTACTACGATCGTCCGTTGCTGGAGGATTTGTTAACATTGAGAGAAGTCCTTATGCGAAAATACCAACGGCGACGCGCTTCAGTCGAGGACGTTGCCTCAATCGAGAAGCTAATCCAGGAACAGCGCGCCTATGAGTGAGCGGAACGCCAAGATGCTGGGCGATTCTGGACCGAACCTTGGCGGATAACGACTTCAAATCCCAGGTTCCAAATCCCAAACTCCAAATAAGGATCAATCCCCAAATCTCAAAATGAACGGCGGCAGCAAGCCACGCGACCTGGAGGAGAGAACATTCGAGTTTGCGCAGTCAGTGCGGGCTTTCGTGAAACAATTGCCAAGGACCGTGAGCAACACTGAAGACATTAAGCAGTTAGTGCGCGCTTCCGGCTCTGTGGCGGCCAACTGGAGCGAAGCGGATGAAGCCCTGAGCAAGAAGGGTTTTCTGATGCATGTGAAGATTTGCCGAAAAGAAGCGAAAGAGAGCAGGCTATTTTTGCGATTAGTCGATACGGGCTTGGCAAAAAACAACGCGCGTGAGGCGCTAGCAGCTGAGGCTCGCGAACTGCCCCTAATTTTTTCGTCGATTATCTCGAAAAAGCGGATAACCGCTTCCTTTTTGATTTCATGATTGAACTTTGCCTGAGATTTGGGAATTGGGATTTGGAGCGTCTCGAACGGTTTACCAATTGAAATCTTGGTATAGTCACTTCTGAAGATTCCCGGCTGTCATGACTGAATGGAATACAAAAGCTCTGATTGAAGCCGACAAGCAATTCGTCTGGCACCCGTTTACTGACATGCGTGAGTGGTGCGCCCCGGGGCATGAGCCACTGATTCTGGTCGAAGGGCAGGGGGCAATGCTGCGTGATAGCACAGGTCGCGAATACATCGATGGAAATTCATCCATCTGGACGAATATTCATGGACACAATCATCCACACATTAATGCGGCAATCCGTCGGCAGCTTGATCGGGTTGCGCATACTTCGTTCCTCGGCTTCACGAATCCGGCCGCCATCGAACTCGCGCAAGCAATCGTTGAACTTTTTCCAGATAACCGCGCGAGCAGAGTTTTTTTCTCTGACGACGGCTCAACGGGAATCGAGGCCGCTTTGAGAATTGCCGATCAGTATTGGCGGCTACGGCATTCGAGAAGGCATCAGTTTATTGCTTTTCAGAACGGCTATCACGGCGACACAGCTGGAGCAGCAAGCTTGGGGGCGGCGACAATGTTTCAGATCGGAGCGACCCGCTGGAACTTTCCGGCCATGCAGGTTCCAAATATCAAGGCACTGGAAGCCCTCGCGCCGGCCGAAATAGCGAAGACTGCTGCCGTTGTGATTGAGCCGCTTATCCAGGGAGCCGCAGGGATGCGCCTCTGGCCCCCTGGCACACTGAGAGCTGTTCGCGAATGGTGCAATCGGACCGATACCTTATTGATTGTTGATGAAGTGATGACCGGATTTGGCAGAACCGGTCGGATGTTTGGGTCCGAGCACGAGGCGGTGATTCCAGATATGATGGTGATGGCTAAAGGATTGAGTGGAGGGTATCTTCCGCTAGCTATTACTTTGGTAACGGCAAAACTTTTTTCAGCCTTTGATGGGGCGGTAGCGGAGGGCAAGGCCCTTGCTTATGGCCACAGCTACACGGGAAATGCGCTTGCTTGCGCGGCAGCCAAAGCAAGCCTGGAGATTTTCGAGAACGAACGCGTCCTGGAAACTTTGCAGCCGAAAATCCGGCACTTAAGCGCGGCCCTCGCTGATCTGGAGAAACTGACAGGCGTAAAAGAAGTGCGGCAGTGTGGTTTTATCGCCGGAATTGAGATGGAGGAATCGCCGAGCGGCGCACGACCCAACCTGGCCGCGGCTGCTTGCGTCGAAGCGCGTCGCTACGGACTGCTGACCAGGCCGATAGGGAATGTCGTCGTTCTCATGCCGCCATTATGCATCACGATGGATCAGTTGACTAAAGCTGTAGAGGCTCTTCGTGTGTCGATCGCCGACGTATGGCGTGGCTCCGGTATTGCCGCAAAAAAGAATGCCGAAGAAGTTACGGCTTGATCAGCTTCTGGTCGGTAAGGGATTATTTCCAAGCCGCGAGCAGGCGCGGCGTGCGGTGATGGCTGGCGATGTAAAGGTCGGCACACGAATTGCAGTGAAGCCATCTGAGCTGCTCGAAGAAGAAGCGCCGATCTCAATAAAGCCGATGCCCAAATATGTCGGGCGAGGTGCTCTGAAGCTGGAAGGCGCTCTCGACTATTTTAAAATCGACGTACACGGAAAAACGGCGCTGGATATCGGTGCTTCCACCGGCGGTTTTACGGATTGCATGCTACAACGCGGCGCCGGGAAGGTCTATGCGGTTGATGTTGGCCATGGCCAATTGAATTGGAAACTGCGTAACGATCCTCGTGTGATTGTTCTGGAAAGAGTCAATGCGCGCGCTCTTTCTCGCAGCCACGTTCCGGAGCCTGTCGATCTTTGCGTGATTGATGTTTCCTTTATCTCGCTGACCTTAGTCTTGCCAAACGCATTCGACTTGATGACCCCAAACGGCGTGATTCTTGCATTGATCAAACCACAGTTCGAACTGCAACGCGGGGACGTAGGCAAAGGCGGAATCGTTCGGGACCAGGAGCTGCACCGAAAGGCCCAGGACAAGATAGTCGCGTTCGTTATACATTCAGGCCATGTGGTGACCGGACTTGTTCCATCGGCTATCAAAGGCGCGGACGGCAACCAGGAATTCTTCGCATGCATCCGAAAACGATCGGCATAATCGCGCACCCACGAAAACCGGGTGTCGGTGACCTAGTCAACGCAATCGCCCAGGAGTTCAGTCGTCTTTCGATCACCGCTTTGCTGGAAAAAGAAACAGCGCGAATTGCTGGAAAAAAATCCGAATATTCAATCGTAGAACTCGGCGCGGCGACGGATCTTCTGGTTGTAGCCGGGGGCGACGGAACGATTCTGCGCGTAGTGGGGCAGCTCGGCGAGGCCATAAAGCCGATTTTCGGCATTAACGTGGGCTCTCTCGGTTTCCTGACGACGGCAAGTTCTGCGACTTACCGCGAGGCAGTGGAATGCCTGGCGAAAGATCGGATCAATTTTAGCCAGCGGGCGCTACTTGAGGCTCGGGTAAGACTTGGCGAGAAACAGACCGCCAAAATGCTCGCCCTAAACGACGCAGTATTGAGCCGCGGCGAGCTTTCGCGCCTGGTGCTGTTGCGCACGCGCGTGAACGACGAAACACTCACTGAGTTCAATGCCGATGGCTTGATTGTTGCAACGCCCACAGGTTCGACAGCGTACTCGCTGTCCGCCGGCGGACCGATCCTCGATCCGGAGTCGGGTGTTTTCGTGATCACACCGATTTGCCCACATGTTCTCACGAATCGATCGATCATTGTGGCCGAGGGATCGACCATTGAGATTGAAGCGAGCGATCCCGATTATCCGGTGTTCTTAACGTTGGATGGCCGCAAGCCGATACATGTCGAGCGTGGATCGGTGGTCACCATCCGTAAGGCAAAGAAGACACTGCCGCTGGCGTCACTGCCTGATGCCTCGTTTTTCAGCGTGGTGAGGCAGAAATTAAAATGGAGCGGGAGCAATCTGTGAGAGCGGTTACGCCAAATAGACCCGCCCATGATCTGCTTTTTTGCATTCTTCTCAGGTGAGCAAGTGGATTAGACGGAATAATTCCAGAAAAAAATAGGAAGAAATTCCATCGGTATCTCGTTAGGTCTGCGCCACGTTAAAACCTATGTCGTTCGAACAAATATCCTATCTGGCGCAAATTGTTGCTTCGGTTGGCGTCATTGTATCTTTGATCTTTGTCGGTTTGCAGATCAGACAAAATACTGGGGCGCTCCAGCGTAACGAGCACAATTCCACAATGGCGCAATGGACAGTGATCCGCATGGCCATAGCCCGAAACCGCGACATTGCAGAGCTCATGACGGCTGGCCTGCGTGGCGAGCGCGTCATTGATGCGGCCGATCAGCTAAGGCTGGAGCAGATGCTGGCCGAACAAGCTTGGGCGGCTTTTCACATTTGGGACAGAACGCAGCGTGGTATCTTTCCGAAGGGGACTTTCGAAGCGACGGGTGGGGCCCTCCTATGCGGCTTGCTCAAAACGGCGGGTGGCGGGACTTGGTGGCGCACTGCCAAAAAGATCGGATTCCCTCCCGGGTTCGTCTCGGACGTCGACACCGTGCTTGCCAGGAACGGTGAAGAGGCTGTCGGCGTGAATTCGATGAAGGAATCGTCCAAGACCTAACGAGGCGAAGCAGCGAATTGCGCAGACCGTCGTTGTGCCTAGCCTTCAGTGTGTAAGAACGTCGCTCTAATTCTCACGATCGCTGATCTTGGGTCTCGTTAGGTCGGCAATCAATTCCCCGAAAATCATCCCACCGATTTCGAGGAGATTTCTGGGATCCGCGCGCGGATTCGTTTAAGTAATCTAACCCCATGATTAGGTTGCTCGCGGGATTCTTCGCATTCGGAACAGCTATGTGCACTCTCACGATAGTGTTGCTTATTTTTCCTGGGAGCCCGTTGGATTCCCTTTGGACGCTCAATCCAGATGCCCGTGTGGCATTTCAGTCCCTCGGCAAAGGGGCGATCTGGCTTATGTTTGTCGTGGGAGCAGGTTGCGCTTTCGCAGCCATAGGGCTGTGGCGAAGATCTTTGTGGGGAATACGGATAGCGTTAGTTATTCTGTCACTCAATATTTTCGGCGATCTGTTGAATGCGGTAGTCCGTCATGATTACCGCGCACTAATTGGATTACCCGTCGGCGGAGCGATGATCTTTTATTTGGCCCGAAATAAAACGGCTGACAGTTTCATCGTCAACATAAACACACTTCAGTGGGGCCGGTGTCGGTTTTGTCAAACATCGGTGTGAAAGCTGGCGAAGCGGACCTTGCCTGGCTTGTGATTTTATATGACATATATTGTCTGATGTTGTTGGCACCGGATCCGGGGGTCGTGGGTCAGCTGCTTTTTTTCAGGAACCGATTCGCCCTCTCCATTTGGCTCGCAAGGCGTTTAAATAGCGGGACCAATCATCATCGCCATCGCCGCGAGCCTTGACGTTCCGCCGCCGGCTGGTAGCGTCGGCCCAACCTTAATCCTGTATACGATGAATACTTCCAGCAGCGTTCTTATTCGTTATTCGACACTTGGCCTTTGTGTGCTTTTTGCCTGCGCCGCGCCCGTTCATGCGGCACGCGAGGAAACATCGGGTAGCATCCAGCAAGCGATGACACCAGAAGAATTCAAAGCCGCCGGTTTGAGCAAGCTTTCGCCGCAGGAACTAGAAAAGCTGAACGCATGGCTGCAAGGCTACAGAGAAGTCGCCGAAAAGAAGGCCACAGAGCGGGCCGCGAAGGTCGAGCACACCAAGCTCGATATGCTGGTAAGCCGTGTGGATGGAACATTTAACGGACTGACCGGCAGGACCGTGATCCGTTTGGAAGACGGAACTGTATGGAAACAGGCTAACGCCGACGACCGATATCGACCAAAAGTAACTGATCATCCGGCAGCCGTCGTCATTCACGGAATCTTCGGATACAAGATGCAAGTTGAGGGAACCCAGGAGTTCTACGTCGACCCAGTCCGGAATCCTTAGGATTTCTGAGTTCCGTGCTACAGGAGCCCCGGCGCCACCTGCGAGTATTCGTCATGATGAAATTCGTGGCGTTATATACGTAAGGACACTTGTTCTAGCATGTTAGCTAGGTTATTACGGCATATCTATTACCCGACCCAGCTACCCAATGCCGCGGCGATCACCCTCCGGGCTTGAGAGTTTTGGAACCAATGGTTGGATTTTCGGCCGTGCCTGCATGTTGCCCAGGACCGCCTTTTGGAACCCTGTTCTCCTATTCCAATGGAAGTTCGATACGCTCTTCAGGTTCTCGCGGAACAAGACCGTTTCGCGCGATGATTCGCACGCACGTATTCCAGCGGAGGATCGCGTCATCGTAGCCAGGCGGACGAATGGATTCGGCTTTTTCGAAACAAGTCATCGCCTCGCGCAAAAGATCGTGAGCTTGAAACCGGCAATCTGGCGTGTTCTGACGCAGTTTCATCTTCGCGCGGCGTTCGGCCACGATTCCGGAATAATACGCATGGTCGTACCCTGATTTCATTCGCGACAGCAATTCCTTGGTTTGCGTATCGCTGACGCCGTAACCTTTTTCGAAACGGTCGGTCAATGCGAGCAGGAGCGTGATAATTGCCTGCTGATTTTCGGGGTCAACATGGAGAATGTCGAGGCAGATGCTCTCCGCTTCGCCCGGTTCGTTGAGCAAACGGTAACGCTCGGCTTTTTCAAGCGCCGCCGGGATTGCGTCCGTGTGGAGCGACTTCAGTTCGGGCATGGTAGCAAGCGTAATGCGTTAAATCGTTAAATCGTGAATCGCCCCAAAAGCAAACCGAATTACGAATTTCGGTTCACGAATTACTTTTTTTCTTTAACCATCGCCAGATCCAACCAAACGGATCGTAAAAATCGTCCACTACGCGTTCCTTCAGCGGAATAATTCCGTTATCGGTGATTTCAATGTTTTCAGGGCAAACCTTCGTGCAACATTTTGTGATATTGCAATAGCCGATCCCCTGCTTGTTTCGCAATTCTTCGATACGATCCTCGGTATCGAGCGGATGCATCTCCAGCGCGGCGACGTGAATCAAAAACCGCGGCCCAATGAATCTCTCGTGCATCTGGTGGTCGCGCAGCACATGGCAGACGTCCTGGCAAAGAAAGCATTCGATACATTTGCGGAATTCCTGTACACGATCGATGTCTTCCTGTTGCATTCGCCATGTCCCGTCAGCCGCATCAGGAGGTCGAGGCTTAAACGGCTTGATTGTTTTTTTCACGCTAAAGTTCCAGGAGACGTCGGTGACTAGATCTTTCAACGTCGAAAAAGCTTTCATCGGTTCGATTGTCACCGGTTTTTCCAATGGAAGCTCGCTGAGTCGCGTCATACACATCAGTTTGGGCATTCCGTTGACTTCCGCTGAGCAGGAGCCGCACTTGCCGGCCTTACAATTCCATCGGCACGCCAAGTCCGGCGCCTGTGTGCGCTGAATATCATGAACGGCATCGAGTACGACCATGCCCTCAGCAACTTCCGCGGTGTAATCGTGAAACTCGCCGCCGTTGGCATCACCTCGCCAAATCCGAAATGTGGCTGTCGCCATGACCAAAAAGTTAAAAGGTTAAAAAGTTGAAAGGTTAAACAGTGTCTCTGAATTCATAGAGCAGTTCGTCTTCACCAGCAGATTCGCGAACGGTCAGCGAAACTCCGGCTTTGCGCTCACGAAGAAACCGAATGTACCCGTTTATGAGACGCTGCACTTCTTTCGCTCGTTCCTTCAGCTCGACTATCTCGGTTATGGGAAGGTAATCCTCATCCTGACAAACATTCAGATCGTCTAGTAGTTCTGCGAGCGAACCGCGCGATTGAAGCTGGAACTTGATCTCGTCGAGGTAGTGATAACGTCCGTGACCTTCAGCGATATTGTTAGTCAACGAAACAGCAGCTCGACGGATCTGACGACCAAGTTCGTACTTTTCAAAATCCGGGAGTTTCCGCGCAGCTGCGTACATCCGTTTTCGGAATTCTCGAGCTTTTTTATAAACGTCGAGGTCCTCAAATGTTCGAAATGTAGCGTCCTGATGTTCTGGCATTCCTCTCAACTTTTTAACCTTTCAACTCTTTTAACTTCTCTCGCATCATCGGTTCTCTTCGATTACCCGTTTGAGATGGTCCGGCATTTCCGGCAACGGTTCCAAGCGGACTTGCATTGAGCCGTCCGTCGCTTTCGCAATCATCGTGTTCACCTTGGCAAACTGCTCGTTCTTGTCGGGATAATCATCCCGGAATTGCGCGCCGCGACTTTCCTTTCGTTCCAGGGCAGCAAGCGTGATCGCTCCAGAAACTGTGAGTAGATTTTTTAAGTCGAGCGCCGTGTGCCAACCTGGATTGTATTCCCGATTGCCTGTGACCGCGGCCCTTTCGGCGCGCTTTTTCAAATCATCGATCTTCTCCAAAGCTTCGCGCATTTCGCTTTCGTTACGCACGATGCCAACCAAATCTTGCATTGTGTCCTGCAAATCCTTTTGCATCTGGTAAGGATTTTCGTCATCACGTCGCTCGAACGGCGCGAGCGCTTCGCGCGCGACACTTTCGATTCTGCCGTCGTCGATCTTGCCTAACGAATTTTCTTTCGCGAACTTCGCAGCGAATTCGCCGGCGCGTTTTCCGAAAACCAAAAGATCGGAGAGCGAGTTGCCGCCCAGGCGGTTCGCGCCGTTGATGCCGGCGGCGCATTCGCCTGCTGCGAACAAACCAGGTACCCGGGACATTTGCGTATCGGGATCAACGTGCACGCCGCCCATGATGTAATGCGTTGTTGGCCCAACTTCCATCGGTTGCTCTGTGATGTCGATGTCGGCCAGTTGTTTGAACTGGTGGTACATACTTGGCAGTTTGCGCTTAATGTGTTCGGCCGCGTTCGGCAGCTTTTGCTTGATCCAGGAAATATCGAGAAAAACGCCGCCGTGCGGACTTCCCCTGCCCTCTTTGATCTCACGCACGATGCAACGTGAGACATGATCGCGGGTCAGGAGTTCCGGTGGCCGCCGCGCATCTTTGGCGCCCTGACAATAACGCCAGCCTTCTTCTTCGTTGTCCGCAGTTTGAGCGCGATAATTTCCCGGGATCGCATCGAACATGAAACGGCGACCCTCCTTATTCGTCAGAATCCCGCCTTCGCCGCGCACGCCTTCGGTCACCAAAATTCCCATCACACTCGGCGGCCAGACCATGCCGGTGGGATGAAACTGGATGAACTCCATGTCGATCAGATCTGCACCTGCGTTATAAGCGAGCGTGTGACCGTCGCCAGTGTACTCCCAACTGTTGCTGGTAATTTTGTACGCCCGCCCAATTCCGCCAGTGGCCAACACCACCGCTTTGGCGCGGAAAATCTTGAAGCGTCCCCGTTCGCGTTCGTAACCAAATGCTCCGACCACGCGGTCGCCATCTTTCAAGAGGGAAAGAACGGTGTGCTCCATATAGACATCGATGCCTTGGTGCACGCCGTGATCCTGCAGCGTGCGAATCATCTCCAAGCCCGTGCGATCACCCACGTGTGCTAAGCGTGGATATTTATGCCCGCCGAAATGCCGTTGCAGAATGCGCCCGTCTTTCGTGCGATCAAATACGGCGCCCCAGGCTTCGAGCTCTCGTACGCGATCAGGCGCTTCTTTCGCGTGTAACTCCGCCATTCGCCACTGATTCACGTATTGCCCGCCCCGCATGGTGTCGGCAAAATGCACTTTCCAGTTGTCGCGTTCGTCCACGTTTGCGAGTGCCGCAGCGATTCCGCCTTCCGCCATTACGGTGTGCGCTTTGCCTAACAAGGATTTGCAGACAAGTCCGACGCGCACTCCAGCAGCGGAAGCCTCAATCGCCGCGCGCAGACCCGCGCCTCCAGCGCCAATCACCAATACATCGTGTTCGAACGTTTCGTACTCGGGCATGAGAAGAGGTGAAAAGAGTTACACGTTAAAAAGGCAGACCGTTTTAACTTTTTAACATTTTAACGAATCACTTGCGGCTATAAGAGCCGCCAATCATGCCAAACACCCATTGCGCAAAGTCGCACGTAAAGATCGGCAAATCCGACCCAGAACAAACTGAGCCATGCCCAGAGCATGTGGCGACGATTAAAACAGCTCACGCACGTGTACGCCCGATAGCATGTTGGTGATTTGGAGAATTGATCTAAAAAACCGCCGGCCAGATGCCGGAGCGAGTGACAACCAACAGTATAACCGGCGAGCAGGACGAGATTGATTGCCAACACGATGGTGCCGATGCCGATTCCAAATCCGTCCGCAAACCACAGCGCTTTCCAGACATCGTACGCTAGAACCAGCAGAAAGAAGAGCGCGAGGTAGAGAAAGTAGCGATGAACGTTTTGCATGATCAACGGGAACGAACGCTCGCCCCAATAGCTTTTTCTCGGCTCGCCTACCGTGCATGCCGGCGGATCCGCCCAAAATGCCTTGTAGTAGGCGCCGCGATAATAATAGCAGGTCACCCGAAATCCACCCGGCGCCCAAAGAACCAACAACGCGGGAGAGAAGATTAGCCAATGCGGCCACCAATTAGGTTTTGGTCCAAACCAACTGTGGGGGGAGTCGCCGAGTATTTCTGGCGAATAAAAGGGCGAGATGTAATTGCCGAAAAAATAATTTTGTCCCTGAAACGCCGCCCATGTGGAATAGACGATAAAAATCGATAAGCCTACAAAGACCAGTAACGGTTGCGTCCACCAAACGTCAGCGCGCATCGTTTCTCCAAACGATCGGCGTGGCAGCGCAGTCGTTCCGTTCATTCGCTATCTGCTTCTTCCACCGGCAGCTTTGCTTTTTTCCATGCTTCCCAGCTACCAGGAACATTCCAAAGATCGGTGAATCCTTGCGGTCTCAGAATACTGGTAGCGAGGCTCGCGCGATAGCCACTGCCGCAGTAAACGGCGGTCGGTTTGTTGCGATCGAGTTCAGCGATTCGTTTGGCAAGTTCTGGCACAAAAATGTGCTTTGCGCCAGGAACATGTCCCTTCTTCCATTCGCCCGGCGAACGCACATCGACAATCTGCAGCTGGGTCTTCCGCTCGTTCAGTTCGTGCACGCTCATCTGGCCTATTCTTTCCAGCGGGAATCCCGCCGCGTCCCATGCTTTCATTCCACCAATGAGGTAGCCGGCGAATTTTGTAAAGCCGGTGCGCACGAACAGGCGCACGATTCGTTCAAGATCGTCATCGCTTTCCATGACGAGAAGGATCGGTTTTTCGGAGTCAAGCATCCATCCCGCCCAGATGGAGAGAATTGGCGTGCCGCCAATGTTGAGCGCTCCGGAAATATGGCCGCCTCCAAACGCAAGCATGGTACGCACATCCACGAGAACGCCCGCCTTCTTGTCGATTGCTTCCTTGAACGCCTTGGGCGGAAGAGCAGGAACGCGTGGAAGGTTTCCCAGCACCTTTGGCCCCTCCGCATTCAGTCTTTTCATGATTGGATAATAATGAGGGACCGGCGGCGCACTGTTGATCGCGTAATCTGTGAAACTTTTCGGGTCGCTGAATTGCAAAAATTTATTAAATTTTCTCTCGTAACCGATCGTGCTGCTCAACCGCGATCCAATGTCCGCTCCGCAGGGTGAACCTGCGCCGTGATTGGGATAAATCATCACGTGATCGGGCAGATTTAAATAGAAGTCGCGCAAAGTATGAAACTGTTGTTCCGCGAGCTGCTTCGTGTGTTTCTCGCCTAACAAGTCCGGCCGACCAGCGGATGAAACGAAAAGCGAATCGCCGGTGAGCACTGCCCAGGGCTCGTCCGGATGATCTGCTTCGGCCAGCAGATACGACATATGCTCCGGCGTATGCCCAGGAGTATGCCGAGCCGTGACGAGCACTTCGCCAAATGTGAAGTGATCGCCATCCTTTATCTTTTCAGGTCCAAAGCCGTATTCAGCGCCGCCTTCTCCACTGGAATAAATCTTTGCCGATTCAAGACGCGCAGAAAGCTCGCGTGAACCGCTGACTAAATCGGCATGAATATGCGTCTCGAAGATATGCGTGATCGCGAGCCCCGCTTCGCGTGCCATCTCAACATAAACCTCAACATCGGCTCTCGGATCGAAAATCGCTCCCACTCCTTCGTCGTCGTCGCCAAGCAAGTACGAAAGTTCGGCGATGCCTTCGGTCTGGATTGTTTTGAAGACAAGCGACACGCCGAGATTTAACGCGATGCCCGAATGCCGCGCAAGCTTGCAACTTGCGCTACATTTCATTGGCGCCTCGCAGAGCCGCTACGGTGCCACCGTCACTTCGATCGGCAACAAATGATTGATCATGTAAGTGCCTCGATCAGGATCGCGATGCACCGGTTGCGTTCGGCCAAGTGAATCAGTCGCGCGGGCAACGAGCGTTTGCTTCCCCAGGGCGGTTGGCGTTTTCCAATTGAATTCCCAAAATCGCCAGGCATTTGCTTTTGATTCCCCGAGTAGTGTCGCCTCTTTCCACGTCGAGCCCCCGTCGGTGCTCACCTCCACTCGAACGATTTCGGCATCGCTTGCCCAGGCGGCACCGTGAATCCGCATGGTGGAATTCACGGGAACTGTTTCGTTTTGGGACGGCTTGGCGATTTCTGCCTTGACCTGCAGTTCTGTGACCGGACTGAGCTCGGCGGTGTCCTCTCGCCTTTTCCAGTACGCATAATCCAGGGTCTGATAATAGCCGGCGAATGGCCGGTCCGTGACGATGATGCGTTGCAACCATTTTACGGAGGCCATGGCGTACCAGCCAGGCACGATCGCGCGTACCGGAAACCCGTGTTCTGGCAGAACATCGTTTCCATTCATCCGGTAGGCTAGCAGCACATCGCGTTGAGCTTTCTCCAATGGAATGGAACGGGAATACCTCAACTCGCCTGGAGGGCTTTTCGGATCATCGAGCATGCCGTGGTCTACTCCTTCGAAAACAACCTCGCGTGCGTTTGGCCTAACAACTGCGCGATGGAGCAGGACCGATAAAGGCACGCCAGTCCACTCAGCAGTGCCGACTGCGCCCAATTCCCATTGCACTCCTTTTACTTTCGGTTCGAGAAAATGTCGATTGTTGCCGGCGCACTCCAGCGTCACGGGGACCGTCAACGATTCTAACTTGAGCAACTCTTCGTAATTAAGCGCGAATGGTTTTTCGACTTCGCCTTCCATGTGCAGCCACCACGCGTCCCTGTCGATCTTCGGAATCGGGAAATGCGTTCGTACGTAGAATGATTTAGTCGGCGTGATGAAGCTCTCGACCGTTTTAAATGGCATCTCCAAGTTAAGCGGCGCTTCGCTCCGAACGATTCTGCCGTCGCGCAATTGGATGTGGTTTTCTGGCATGAAGTCTTAAAGCACAATACTAGTCTCGCTGTTGAGGCGGCATCGGGATCCCGATGTTGTGCTCAGCTGCGAATTCGATCGCGCGCGAGTAGCCGGCATCCGCGTGACGAAGAACACCCATGCCAGGGTCGCTGGTGAGGACACGCTCAAGGCGGCGTGTGGAGTTATCGGTACCGTCGGCGACGACAACCATCCCAGCGTGCTGTGAGAAACCGATGCCCACGCCGCCGCCGTTGTGGATCGACACCCAGGATGCGCCTGCTGCAGTGTTAATCAGCGCATTAAGCAGCGGCCAATCTGCGATAGCATCGCTGCCGTCGAGCATCCCTTCCGTTTCGCGATTGGGCGATGCGACCGAACCGGCGTCGAGATGATCGCGTCCAATCACAATCGGCGCTTTGATTTCGCCACGCTTCACCAATTCGTTGATGGCAATGCCGAACTCGGCGCGTTCGCCGTATCCGAGCCAGCAAATCCGAGCCGGCAAACCTTGAAACTGAATTCGTTCACGGGCGAGCTTCATCCAGCGAGCGAGCGTTTGGTTTTTCGGAAATAGTTCGAGCGCGAGTTTGTCCGTGCGGGCAATGTCGTTGGCATCACCGCTCAATGCCACCCAGCGAAACGGGCCGCGTCCTTCGCAAAATAGCGGGCGAATGTATTCCAGGACAAATCCGGGAATGTCGAACGCGTTTTTGATTCCGGCTTTTTTAGCCTGCGCACGAATATTGTTTCCATAATCGAACGTAACTGCGCCTTTCTTTTGCAGAGCGAGCATGGCCTCAACATGGACAGCCATCGACTGCATTGCGCGATCGACATATTCGTCAGGATTTTTCTTGCGCAATGCGAGTGCGTCCTCGAGCGACATTCCGTTCGGCACATAGCCGTTCAACGCATCATGCGCGCTAGTTTGATCGGTGACGACATCCGGAACAACTCCGCGCCGGACTAGTTCCGGCAAAACATCGGCGCAATTGCCCACAAGTCCCACCGAAAGCGACTGTCGATCCTTTCGTGCCTGGTCGATCAACTTGAGCGCGTCATCAAGCGAGTGCGCGATCTTATCGCAGTATCCGCTCTTCAATCTTTTCTCGATTCGCGCGGGATCCACTTCCACGCCGAGAAAGACCGCGCCGTTCATGGTTGCGGCAAGCGGTTGCGCGCCACCCATCCCCCCGAGCCCTCCGGTTAAGACAAATTTTCCTTCGAGCGAACCACCGAAATGTTTGCGTCCGGCTGCGGCGAAAGTTTCAAACGTGCCCTGCACAATTCCCTGACTGCCTATGTAAATCCAGGAACCGGCGGTCATTTGTCCGTACATCGTCAGGCCAAGCCGTTCGAGGCGATTGAACTCTGTGTAATTGTTCCATTGACCAACGAGATTCGAGTTGGCGATGAGAACGCGCGGCGCTTCATCGTGCGTCTTGAATTTGCCCACCGGCTTCCCGGATTGAACGAGAAGCGACTCGTCGTTTTCTAGCTCGCGCAGAGATCGAACAATCGCATCGAAAGCTTCCCAGCTCCTGGCAGCGCGGCCGGTGCCGCCATAAACCACGAGTCGATCAGGATCCTCCGCCACGTCGGGATCGAGATTGTTCATGAGCATTCGCATCGCCGCTTCCTGCTGCCAACCCTTGCAACTTCGCTCGCTTCCGCGTGGTGCCTGGATAATTCTCTTTCCGCTCATAACTCTTCGTCCTCGCCATCAAAGTCACCGCGGCGAATCGCTTCAGCAACCCGCGCAATATCATTCGCGAGCGACCGATCTCGCGTTAGTGGCTGCGCGAATTTGCGAACAATGGCAAAAGCGCGTTCGACGCCTACGCCGCTTTTCAGCGGCCGCCGATGTTCCAGGCCTTCCGCGGCAGCGAGCAATTCGATGGCAAGCAAGTTTTCCGCAAGATCAATAATCGATCGTAGTTTCAATGCGCTCGTCATTCCCATGGAAACGTGATCTTCTTTTCCGCCCGACGTTGTGATGTTGTCAATGCTTGCCGGATGCGCGAGCACGCGCGCCGCATTGACGAGGGAAGCCGCCGCGACATGCGCAGTCATGAAACCGGATTCGAGGCCCGGTCGTTGGGCCAGGAATGCAGGCAGTCCTTCGTTCTTGTCCGGATTAACCAGACGATCAATTCGCCGCTCGCTCATGCTCATTAAATCGACAATTGCCATCGCCGCGTAATCGAACGCAAGGGCCAGCGGCGCACCATGAAAATTCCCGCCCGAAATGACATCTCCTGCTTCAGCAAAGACGAGTGGATTATCAGTCGCCGACGCTGATTCAACCAGCAGCACATCTTCGCAGTGCGACAATGCACCGCGCACAGCGCCGTGTACTTGCGGCATGCAACGCAGGCTGTAAGCGTCCTGGACGCGTGGATCGTCCTTTAGATGCGACTGACGAATTTGGCTTCCCTCCAGAAGCGTCAGCAGATGTTTTGCCGCGGCTTTTTGTCCAGGGTGCGGCCGGGCGTCTTGCAAACGAGCATCAAACGCAGCGGGAGTGCCTTTGAGCGCCTCGAGGCTCATCGCGCCTGAAACATCCGCGAGACGTGATAGCCGTTTCGCGCGAAGAAGTGCAAGCCCGCCGACCGCATGCATGCCTTGGGTGCCATTTAACAGTGCAAGCCCTTCTTTTGCCTCCAGGTGCAGTGGTCTTAATTTCGCGCGGTGCAATGCTTCACCGCTTTCCATTCGTTCGCCGTCGAGAAACGCTTCGCCTTCCCCGATCAATGTAAGTGCCAGATGTGCGAGTGGCGCGAGATCGCCACTGGCGCCGACCGAGCCTTTTTCTGGAACGACCGGATGCACGCGCCGGTTCAGCAGCTCACAAAGCATTTCAATGATCTCTGAGCGAATACCGCTGAAGCCGAGCGCGAGCACGTTTGCGCGCAGCAACATCATGGCTCGAACTTCGGGCTCCGAAAGCGGTTCACCGATGCCGCAGGCGTGGCTTCGAACGAGATTGAGCTGGAGTTCGCTCAATGCCTCGCGCGGAATGCGAACGTCAGAGAGTTTACCAAAACCCGTTGTTACACCGTAAACGACGGCGTCGCGCGCAATGATTTCTTCGACCACTTTGCGCGACGCGACAATACGCGGCTGCGCGAGAGAGGAAATCTTAACTGCCTCCCCAGCAAGCGCCACGGTGGCAATGTCGGTGAGTGCCAATGCCTGGCCGTTTAATTCCATTCACGCAGCTTAGCGGGAAACGAGAAGATGAAAAGGTGACGGACCATGAGCCGCATGTGCTTCGGCACATTGCACACATGAGATCCACAAAAAGGAAAAGGCCAGGTCGAAACACGACCTGGCCTCTTGGGCAAAACCGCCCACAATAAACAACCAGCCGCTGTAATTATTTTTTGGCTGTCGGAGGTGGCGGCGCTTCCCTCGTTTGCGCACAAGCCCCGAGTCCCAAAGCGCTGGCCATTACGACCGCGATCATGATCACTTTCAAAAATTTCAATCTATATCGCCTCCTTTCGCAGCAGGTTGCTCCGGTCTGTTTAGACAGGGAACTCCCGGGAGGCAATGCTTTTCTCAATTTATTTGAACGCGTCACAATCGGGCGCCGGACTTTACTTCGAGTAACCGGTCGTGCCCGCGCCCGTGGTCACTGTCTCTTTCCGTTGAGCGCAAGCACCAAAACTCAAAGCAGTGGCCAGAACAGCCACAATCATGATCACTTTTAAAAATTTCAATCTATTTCGCCTCCTTTCGCAGCAGGTTGCTCCGGTCTGTTTAGGCAGGGAACTACAGGGAAGCAACGTTTTTCTCATCCTTTTTGGATGTGTCAGGGACGCAGATGCTGACGGCGCGCCCGGCGGTCGCGCCCTACCCAACCTACTCTTCAATGATTACCGGCGTGTCGCGATCCACGAGATCGAATAGCTCGACGACATCCGCGTTGCGCATTCGAATGCAGCCGCAGCTCGCCGGGCTGCCAATTTCGGTCTCATGTTTGGTGCCATGGATGTAAATGAAGCGCTCGCGCGTGTTGGCATTGTGTTCGTCCAATCCGTCGAGCCATAAAATACGCGACATCACCAGGTCCTCGGTCGGAGGAAGCGGATCGCCGGGCTTGAGCGCCACACGGCTTCGAAAAATTGTCCCAGCCGGCATCTCGCCGCCGATCTTCTCCGCTACGCGAAAGCGACCGATCGGAGTTTTTAAACTCCCCTGTTCTGTTCCAATACCGAATCGCGAAGTGGACACTGGATAGGTGCGGACTTCTGTCTCATCATCCTTGAGGGTGAGCAGCTGATCTCGAATGGACACATGTATTTCTTTCATTTCAGTCGTTCCGCTCGGACAATTCGCTATCACAAATTTGATGCCGAATCGCCCTTCGTTAGCGCGCAGTGAATTCTCACTGTCGCCACCGCTTGCTCGACAGGTCGTTCCTTGTTGCTTTGCATAACTTGGACGCAGCGATAAAATCCGCGTGTAAATGAAAGGCTACCACATCGCTGTCGTAGGCGCGACGGGCGCCGCGGGCACGGAATTGTTGCGCGTTCTCGAACGGCGAAATTTTCCTGTGGCCAGCCTGCGTCTGATTGGCTCAAAGCGCTCTGCGGGAAAATCCGTTCGTTTTCGCGAAGAACCGATCTCCGTGCAAGAACTTGATGATCGATCGTTCGACAAAATCGATATCGCCTTTTTCAGTGCGGGCGGCGACGTTTCCCGAAATTATGTTCCGATGGCGTGCCAGTCGGACGCGATTGCGATAGATAAATCGTCGGCCTTTCGGATGGATCCGCATGTGCCGCTTGTGATTCCGGAGATCAACGCCGAAGACGTCAGGCAAAATCGCGGAGTAATCGCGAACCCCAATTGCACAACGACTGTCATGCTGATGGCGCTTTATCCACTGCATTGCGTCTTTGGTGTGCGCCGCGTGTTCGCGACTAGTTTCCAGGCCGTCTCCGGAAGTGGTGCCCGCGGCATTGAAGAATTGAAGCGTCAGGTGGCAGGGAAAGATCTACAGCCATCGCCGGAACTTTATCCGCATCCGATCGCGTTCAATCTTCTGCCGCATATCGATGCATTTCTTGAAAGCGGTTACACGAAGGAAGAAGCTAAAATGCAAGGTGAAGCGCAAAAAATTATGCATTTGCCGGAACTTCGGATCTCGGCCACTTGCGTCCGCGTCCCGGTTTATCGAGCACATTCGGTAGCTGTGAGCGCCGAATTTGAACGCGTGATCTCAGTCGAGCAGGCGCGCGAAGTTTTGGCCAAAGCGCGAGGCTTGGAACTGGTGGACGAACCGCAGAGCAATCGTTATCCGATGCCGCTCAGCGTGGCGGGAAAGGATAATTGCCAGGTGGGTCGAGTGCGACTTGATTGCGCGTTTGAAAACGGACTCTCGTTTTGGGTATCAGGTGATCAATTGCTCAAAGGCGCAGCACTGAACGCGGTGCAAATTGCAGAATTGCTGTAGGTAGGGACGGCGCGCCGCGCTGTCCGGACGCCGCAGAGCGGCGTTCTACCATTGAAAAACGGCCCCGGACTTTTGTTCCGGGACCGCTGAGATAATTTAACAAGAAGTTATTGTGGTCCTCGTGGCGGCGGAGTCCCCTCGCCCTTTTTCTTTCCGCGCTCCGGTTGCCCTTGCCCGCGCTCAGCTGGAGCAGGCGCTCCCCCTCTTGGCTGGCCGCCAGGTTGACCATAGGTACCTTGCCCTCTCTCTTTTGCACCTCGCGCTTCGCCCGGACCTGCACCGGGAGGTGGTGTGGTTGGAGGTCTATTGACTCCGGGTTGTCCGCGTTCTTTTGGGCCTCGCGATTCACCAGGACCCGCACCTGTAGGCGGCGTGGCAGGTTGACCGTAACCAGGCTGTCCTCGCTCTGTGCCGCCGCGACGCTCTGCAGCACCCGGGCCAGCTGGAGGCGTTGTTGTTCCGCCGCGCTGAATCTCGGGCGCTCTACCACGGCCTCGCTCTGGGATGTTCGGAGGCCCGCCAGGCTGCCCCGCGCCTGGAGTTGCGCCTTGACGCATGCCTCTTGATGGCTGGCCACGTTCCGGCGGGGGCGGTGAAGCTCGGAAACTTGGCGAAACCGCTTCGCGCGATGCTCCTCCAGCCGGGCTGGTTGTGGCCCCGGGTTGAGGCGGGCCGCCAGGTCTGCCTCGACCTCGCTCAAACGGTGAAGGCGAGACGCCCCGCGGTGGCCCAGCTGGTGTCGGTTTCACTCCGGGCGACGGTCGGCCGCCAGGCTTGCCTCGTTCAAATGGTGAAGGTGAGCCAACTGCCGGAGATCTCACCGGCGCTCCCGGTGCAGCCGGTGGCACGCGACTGGGTTTGCCTCTTGGACCTGGCGAAACTGGCGGCGCACCCCCGCCAGGCGACGCTGGACTCGCTCCAACTGCGGGTGACGGGCCACCGGGCGCGCGTGCTGCAGCTGCCGTGGGCGGCGGAACGTTCTTCGGATTTTCAGTCTTAATTTTCTGTTTTAGCTGCGCTTCGTTTTCAACTCCGGCCCAGCCGCGGTTGATCTTCGGCTGCGCAACTCTGGTCTTAACAGTCGGAGGCTTAGCATTAGGAAGTGCCTTGGCGAGCTTTACCGGAGCGGCCACCACCAGTTTGTTCCCCTGCACTTTGGTGAGCGCGCCGGATTTGGCGGCTGCAGAAAGATTGACCGCCGACTGACGCTCGATGCTAAGCCGTTGAATCGGCCGGTTCGAGTGCGCGCTTAGCACCTCGTAATTCGGTCCATAATTGTAGACCACGTTATTCTGAACGGAGATGTTCGTGACGTTCACCGTGTTATTAATATAGGTAACATTCTGCACTCGCGGAGCGATGTAACTGCGCAAGACCGGTTCACCGATGTAGCGGACTTCGCAGAAATTGTAATATTCCGGACCGATATCGAACTCGATGTCTACCTGAGGACCAATAGGTCTTCCTTCGTAAACGACGCCCGGACCGCGCGGAGGCAAAGGCGCCCAGCCGACATAATCGCCGCCGGTCCGCCACGAGACCCATGCGGGACCCCAGTCCAGATCCTCTCCGGGAAACCAGACCCAGCCATAATCAGTAAGATTCGCCCAGCGGCCATAATGATAAGTGGCCCAGCCGAAATCCTCGTAAGAGACCCATGTCCATCCGTCGTCCGTGTAAGCCCAGTAACCGTCCGCGTACGGGCGCCAGTTCTGATCGTTTACGGCTAGGTCGGGCTGCCAGCCGTATCCGTAACCTTCAACGTCAATCCAGTTTCCGCCGGAGAGATTATCGTAAAAGAAATCAATCGACACATCGGCTCTCGCCTGCTGAAGAGCAGACGCACCAAAAACAAGCATAGCTAATGTAAACAGAATTTTTTTCATAAGAATGAGAAATCAGGGGATTCGACTTCACTGCCTCGCGGTTTATTCATCCTGTGATTCGAAGCCTGCATTTTGATTGCGCGTGTTGGTTGAGGACAACGAGGTGCACGGCATCGCTCAACTCGCGATCGCCGGTGATTGAAAATGAAACCCGCACGGCTAGTGTTCGCTTATGAGTCTCGCGGAAATTGAAGAGGCCATTGATAAGTTGTCGCCGGCAGAGTTAGCGAAATTGGCTGCGCACATCGCGCGGCGCGACAAGATTGCCTGGGACCGGGAGATTGAAGACGACTTCTCCCCAGGGGCAAGCACAAAAAAGCACTCGAGAAAATCGATGCTGAAATCGACGCAGGCAATTTCACGCCGCTTCCGTGACCTCTCATGCGCTGCCGTCTTTCTGGAAATGCTATGAGCGGCTTCCAAAACCTATTCAGAAGCTTGCCGATAAAAATTTCGGGTTGTTCAAGAGGAATCCGCGACACCCTTCTCTAGGCTTTCGCTAGAAAGGCAGCGTTTACACCGCTGAGATCGGTCGCGCTTATCGCGCTCTCGCCCGCGAGCGGAAGGGCCATTACTACTGGTTCTGGATCGGCACGCATGACGATTACAATAATTTTAAGCTTTGATCTGTTGCTGCAGCACGCTGCGGACAGGCAGCAATGGCCGCATTATTCGTGTCCATTCGTGGTTAGCACAAAAGCAAAACGCCCTGCCGGAATTTTCCAGGCACGGCGCTTTGAATTAAACTAAACTAAGTGCTTCAGATTGATAGCGGCCAAATAAACAATCGGCATGACGCCGAGCTTCGATTATAGAGAAAGGGAAATGAAGGGATATAAACTGATACGCACATTCCTCATTGGAAATTTGTGCGGAGTGATTATGGCGGCTGCGGTTGCAATTGCTTTCACAATTCCGGCCAACAGCGATTACTGGCGGATGGAAATCTGGAAACGTGGTGGCGCGGCTTGGACTGTCGACAAGAATGGCCACTTTGGCTGGAAGTGGACGGTTGAGCCGATCCCCGATATTCCCCATAAAAAGCGAGTGATCGCACCGCCATCTAGCGTAAAGGTTCGTATGGAGCAGCTGTAGATCAGCCGATACCCGTCAGGTAAAGACGACAGCGACGAAGATGGCAGAGCTTTGCTGCCGCGCCCGTTCGGGCGCTCAGCTTCAGGCTTGAGAAATAGAAACGCTTTGCGACGAATGCAGGCGACACGCCTGCCACTACAGCAAACAAAAACGCCCTGCCGGATTCTTCCGGCAGGGCGCTTTGAATTGAACTAAACTAAACGAGCCAGCTGCTTTTCTCAGTTAAACTTCAACGTGCTAACGGGATCGCCCACAGTCGGACCGTTCGTCGGATCGCAGACGCCGGCTTCGTCACACTTTACTCCGACTGCGGTCTGAAACGCTGTACCAGTTGGCCAGCCAGCGGCTGTCGCCTGGCCTTCCTTAAACGTAGCTGCGTCGCCACCCTTGTGGACCACAACGAAGCCGTTTGTGCCGTACGGAATCTGCGATGCCGCGGTGGCCAGCGCAGTATCATAGTCGTAGTTATGGCTCACGCAAAAGATCGCAGAGGACG
>Ga0209059_1000295_pt1 | contig 22617 bp, 22 predicted proteins | sample GraSoiAngelo_151_FD_186165 | JGI IMG/M metagenome (GOLD analysis project Ga0209059, IMG submission 186165) | Grasslands soil microbial communities from the Angelo Coastal Reserve, California, USA - 14_1009_12_20cm (SPAdes) (version 2) | ecosystem: Environmental > Terrestrial > Soil > Grasslands ...
GCGTCGATGTCGATCGCGTCCGCCGCCTCCGGGCCGCAGGCGATCTTGTCCATGTAGAGCGCCGCGCCCGGGAAGAACATCGTCCCGCGCTCGGCGAGCGCGATGACGGCGATCGCGTTCGGCTGCCCGAGCGCCGTCAGACGCGTGCCCTCGAGCGGGTCGACGGCGACGTCGACCTCGGGGCCGGTGCCGCTGCCGACGCGCTCGCCGTTGAAGAGCATCGGAGCCTTGTCCTTCTCGCCCTCGCCGATCACGACGACGCCGTCCATCGAGACGGTGTCCAGCATGAAGCGCATCGCGTCGACGGCCGCCTGGTCGGCCGACTCCTTGTCGCCGCGGCCGATCCAGCGCGCCGCCGCCATCGCCGCCGCCTCGGTGACGCGGACGAGCTCGAGCGCGAGGTTGCGGTCGGGCGCAGCAGCCGACGGGCTCTCCCCGGCCGCGCGGGTGACCTGGCTCACGCGGCCATCCTACTGCGGCCCGGATCGAAGCGCCCTCCGCGCGGCTTTTCCGTCGCTCTCTCGTCACGGTGGCTGCCACCGGGCCCGTCCGAAGCGGACAGGCGCCGACCGGCAGCCGGAAGCCGTTCGTACGACTTCCGCACGTTTCGGTGGCAGCCTCGCGACTGTGGCTGCCACCGGGACGTGGCTCGGACGGCCGGGGCCGGAGGATGCCGCGGCGGCCTACATGCGCTGGGGCGCTTCCACTCCGACGAGGTCGAGCGAGCTCGCGATGACCGTCTGCGTGGCCCGGCACAGGCCGAGGCGGAACGCCTCCGTGTCGCTGCCGAGCACGCGATGCTCGTGGTAGAAGCGATGGAAATCGTCGGCCACGCGGATCGCGTAGGTCGGCAGCGCGTGCGGGCCGCGCCGCTCCGTCGCCTCGGCGACGACCCCTGGGAGCTCGGCGAGCCGCTTCACGAGGTCGCGCTCCTCGCGCGCCAGCGGGCCGATCGGGCGCGCCGCCGCCTCCGCGCCGGCCGCGTTCCGCAGGATCCCCGCGATCCGCGCGTGCGCGTACTGCACGTAGTACACGGGGTTCTTCTGGCTCTTCTCGGCGGCGAGGTCGACGTCGATGTCGATCGCCTGGTCGGGCCCACGTGAGACGAGGTACCAGCGGGCGGCGTCGACGCCGATCTCGTCCATGAACTCGTCGAGGAAGACGACCTCGCCGCGGCGCTTCGACATCTTCGTCTGCGCACCGCCGCGCGTCAGGTGGACGAGCTGGTACAGCAGCACCTCGACGCGGGACGGGTCGTAGCCGAGCATGGCCGCGACGGCCGCGTACCACTTGCGCGTGCCGTGGTGGTCGGCGCCGAGGACGTAGATCGCGCGGTCGAAGCCGCGCTCGAGCTTGTCGGCGAGGTAGACGACGTCCGCGCCGCGGTAGGTCGGCGCTCCACCCTGGTCGGGCGAGCGGACGACGACTCGGTCCTCGTCGTCCCCGTAGGCCGACGAACGGGCCCAGATCGCGCCGTCCCGCTCGTACGTGTCCAGGCGCGAGAGGAACTCCGGGAGCCGGCCCTCGAGCTCGCTCTGGAGCGCCCACGAGTCGAAGCGGACGCGGAAGCGCTCGAGCGTGCGCTCGATCTGCTCCAGCATGACGGGCACGGGGTCGGCCTCGAGGTGGGCGAGCTCGTCGACGTACTCCCCGCGGTAGCCGTCCTCCGGCGGCTCCTCGCCGCGGCGCCGCGCCTCGACCGAGGCGCGGAAGCGCTCCATCTGCGCGCCGCGGTCGTTGTAGTAGTACTCGCGCTCCACCTGATGGCCGGCGAAGGCGAGCAGCCGCGCCACCGAGTCGCCGTACGCGCCGTTCCGCGCCGACGCGACGGTGATCGGCCCCGTCGGGTTCGCCGAGACCATCTCGACTTGGATTCGCATCGGCTCGGCGGCCCGCGACGCGCCGTAGGTCTCGCCGGCGCCGAGGATCGCCTCGAGCGCGGCCGCGTGCCACTCGTCGGAGAGCCACAGGTTCACGAACCCGGGGCCGGCGACCTCGGCGCGCTCCACGGCCGCGAGGCCGACGATGCGCCCGGCCAGCTCCTCGGCGAGCTCGCGAGGCGGCCGCCGCTCGGCGCGCGCGAGCCGGAGCGCGACGTTCGTCGCGTAGTCGCCGTGCGTGGGATTCGCCGGCCGCTCGAGCTCGACCTCGGCGCCCGCGAGCTCGCTCAGCTCGGCCGCGAGGCCGGCGACGGGGTCAGCCGGCAACGGCCTCGCGCGGGGCGAAGAAGTCCTCGAGCCGGCGAATCTCCTCCGCCGTGCCGACTCCGATCAGCACGTCACCCACGTCGATCAGCTCCTCGGGGTCCGGAGTCGTGTCGAACCGGCCGTCCGGCTTGCGGACCGCGACGATCATCGCCCCCGTCTCCTCGCGGACGCGCAGGTCGCGGAGCGTCCGCCCGGCGCGCGCGCACGTGCTCGTCACCTCGATCTCCTCGAGCCGGAAGTCGTCGCCCTCGGCGGTCATGACGACGTCGAGGAAGGCGGTGACCTGCGGCTTCAGGACGAGGTTCGCCATCACCCGGCCGGCGGTCGCGTACGGCATGACGACGCGGTCGGCGCCCGCGAGCCTGAGCTTGCGCTGAGCGTCCTCGTCGGAGGCGCGCGCGACGATCGAGAGATCCGGCCGCGCGGCGCGCGCGGAGAGCGTGATGTAGAGGTTGTCGGCGTCCGAGTCGGACGAGGCGACGAGGCCGCGCGCCCGCTCGAGCCCGGCCTGCGCGAGGTCCTCGTCCTCGACGCCGTTCCCCTCGACGAACAGGATGCCCACCTCACGCGCCGCCTCGATCGCGTCCTCGCTGAAGTCGAGGACGACGAACGGCACGTCGTTCGCTGCGAACTCCTGCGCCACGCGGCGGCCGACGCGGCCGTAGCCGCAGATGATGAAGTGGTCCTCTAGCCGCTCGATCGCCCGCTGCCTCCTTCGCTCGGCGAGCGCGCCGGAGATGGCGTCGCCCGCGATCGCCTCGACGATAGCGGCGCCGACGTATCCGATCAGGACGATTCCCGCGAGGACGACGACGATGGTGACGATCCGTGCGCCGTTGTTGCGCGGGACCGTGTCGAGGCCGCTGAGCGTGACGGTGACGATCGAGCGGTAGAAGGCCTGGAGCCACGACTCCCGCAGGTAGTGGTGGAAGCCGACGAGCCCGAAGATCAGCGTCGCGACGAGACCGGCGGCCGCGTAGGCGACCCGGCGCGCCCTGAAGGTGCCCGTCACGGCCGTAGTATCCTCGACGCGTGGACGGCGACGGCCCGGAGCGCCAGCTCAACCTCCAGGTTGACCCCGAGAGCATGGCCGGCGTCTACGCGAACTTCGTCAACGTCAGCTTCTCCGACTACGAGTTCACGCTCACCTTCGCCCGCGTCGAGCACGAGGTCGAGGAGGGCGACCTGAACGGCGTCATCGTGTCGCGCGTGAACGCGTCTCCGCGGCTCGTCCAGGATCTCCTCGAGGCGGTGCAGGAAGCGTGGTCGCGGTGGTCGACCCGCGAGGGGATCCGGAACCTCCCGGAGAATCGCGACCCTTCGAACGGCGACTAGATCTCCGGCTTTCGGCTCGGTCGGCGCGGCGGCCCCCTCCGGTCGGGACGTGGCCGGAGGCCCGAACGGTGCCAGGCACGTGCCTGGCACCGCCGCCGGCCGCGGCACTGCCCGGCCGGGCCTCGGACCGGCATTCCACTACGGCTTCGCTAGCCCGGTGCCAGGCACGTGCCTGGCACCGGGCTACCGGCTCCTGGCCGCCCAAGCCTTGGCCATTTCGATCCGTTGCAAGAGGGTCGGGTGGTCGTCGAGCAGGAGCTGCGACCAGCGGGGCGGGTTCGGCTGCTCGAGGTCGACGCGGGCGAAGTCGACGAAGAGGCCGCGCGCCGCCGTAGGGTCGTGCGTTGCGCGCAGGGCCGTCCAGTCGGCCTCCGCCTCGTAGCGGCGCGCGATCGCGCCGCCCACCGGCAGCGAGACGAGCTGCATGCAGAACGCCGCGAGAAGCACCGCGGGAACGGCCTCCGGCCGCGCGAGACCGCCCCGTCGCTCGCCGGCCGCGGCGAGGACGAACGCGCACGGCAGTGCGAAGAGCGCGAACCAGGCGGCGCCCTTCCAGAGGTGGTGCCGCCGGTGGTGCGCCAGCTCGTGACGGGCGACGAAGCGCAGCTCCGGCTCGCCGAACCGGCCGCCGAGGATCGTGTCCGTGAAGATGATCCGGCGGGTCGGGCCGATCCCGATCGCCTCGGCGTTCGCCTCGCGCGTCTCCGCGGCCACGTTCTCGACGCCGACGCGGATCCCGGAGCCGGCGAGCACCGCCGCGAGCTGCCGGTCGCGTAGCGGGTGCAGCGCGGGGCCGAGCAGCGGTTGGACGAGCGTCACGACCAGGCCTCCGGCCGCGAGCGCCGGCCCCGCCGCGAGCCACCAGCGCCGGCCGAGCCGGCGCGCCAGCAGCATCCCGAGCGCGACGAGGACGAGCAGCGCGCCCGCCGATCCCGGCGACGGCAGCCGCGCCACCAGCCAGGCGCCGTAGCTCTGCCGCGAGATCCCGTAGCGCCGCTCCCACCACTCGGCGGCGAGACCGAACGGAAGGCGCGCCGCCCACGACACGACGAGCGCGACGAGCGCAAGCTCCAGCCCGCGCAGCAGCGCGCCGCCCCGCAAACGGCCGACCACGCGCGGCGCCAGCACGGCCAGCACCGCCAACGCGAGGAGCTGCGCCGCGCTCGCGAGCAGGAAGTCGATCCGCAGGAACCCGTCGTGGCGCGCCGTCCGCCGCAGGAGCGCGTCCGAGAAGTAGCGGTGTGGGTCGAGCCGCGGCAGGCGAAGGCTCGCGGGCACCTGCGTCCGCCAGAGCAGGGAAGCCGCGAAGAGCCACGCCGCGACGAGGACGGCTAAGGTTGCGATCCCCGCCGCGACCCTCATGCGCGTCGCAGTCGTCTCCGACATCCACGGCAATCTTCACGCGCTGCGCGCGGTGCTGGGCGCAGTTGCCGCCGAGGAGGTCGACGGGTTGTGGTGCCTCGGCGACCTCGTCGGCTACGGGCCGCGGCCGAACGAGTGCTGCGCGGAGGTCGAGCGGGCGGCGTCGCTCTGCCTGGTCGGAAACCACGATCTCGGCGTTCTCGGCCGCATCCCGCTCGAGGAGTTCACCGACGATGCCGCGGCGGCGGCTCGGTGGTCACAGTCGGTCCTGAGCGCCGGGGCCCGCGCCTACCTCGAGCCCCTCCAGAGCGTGGCCTCGACCGAGGACGTCGAGCTCTTCCACGCGAGCCCACGCGACCCGGTCTGGGAGTACGTGCTCGGCGAGGAGGCGGCGCTCGCGGCCTTCCACCTCACCTCCGCGCCGATCGTCCTCGTCGGCCACAGCCACGTCTCCCTCGCCTTCGTGCTCGAGGACGGGGCGATCGACGGCGCGGCCGTGCCCGGCGGCGCGGAGATCGACCTGGCGAGCGGGCGCTTCCTCCTCAACCCGGGCTCCGTCGGCCAGCCGCGCGACGGCGACCCGCGCGCCGCCTACCTCGTCCTCGACCTCGACGCCAAGCGGGCGCTCCACCGCCGCGTCCCCTATCCGATCGAGCGCACGCAGGAGGAGATCCGCGAGCGTGGCCTGCCCGAGGCGCTCGCCGATCGCCTGGCGGACGGCGTGTAGCCGCGTCGGCTCGCGGGCTCTAGACGCCCGCGCCGACCGGCTCGGCCTTGGCCGGGCCGATCGTGATGCCCTCGCGAGCGAGCGCGAGCTGGACTTCCTCGCGCGCCTTGTAGATCCGCCACTTCACGGTGGCGAGCGTGATCTCGAGCGAGTCGGCGATCTCCGTGTACGAGAGCCCGACGACGTCGCGGAGGAGCAGCGCCATCTTCAGGTCGACGTTGAGCGCCTCGACCGCGCGCCAGACGGCGTCGATCGCCTCGAGCCGCTCGAAGGGCGCGTCGACGACCTCGAGCGGCGGCACGTCCTCGAGCGCCACGACCGCGCGCGGCCGGCGCTCGACCGCCCGCAGCTCGTCGAGCACGCGGTTCTTCGTCACCTGGAAGAGCCACGTGGTGAACTTCGACCGCAACGAGAAGCGCGGCAGGCCCTGGAAGACGCGCAGGAAGACCTCCTGGGTCAAGTCCTCGGCGAGCGAGCGGTCGCCGACGAGACGCAGGACGTAGTTGAAGACCGGCACCTCGTAGGCGCGCAGGATCAGCGAGAAGGCGCGCTCGTCACCCTTCTGTGCCTTCCGAAGAACTCCGGGATCAGGCTGGGTCAGGGCCAAAGCCGGCGGAGTATAGCCCGGAAGGGTTGGCAGAAAGCAGGTTTTTGCCGCTCATTTGTAAAGGCTGTGCAAGACCGAGGAACGCCAGGACGGTAGGTACGAGATCGGCCAGCTCGCCACCGGACGCGATCCTCAGATCGGGGGCGGTGACGACGAGCGGGACCGGATTGGACGTGTGCGCCGTGTGCGGGCTCGTGCCGTCTGCCTCGAGCATCTGCTCGGCGTTGCCGTGGTCGGCGGTGACGAGCGAGACGCCGCCGGCGCGCTCCACGGCGGCCACGACCTCGCCCAGGCAGGCGTCGGTCGTCTCGACCGCCGTCGTCACGGCCGGGATCGACCCGGTGTGCCCGACCATGTCCGGATTGGCGAAGTTGACGACGCCGAAGCCGTAGCCCTCGCCGATCTCGTCGCAGAACCGCCGAGACACCTCTCGCGCGGACATCTCCGGCTTGTGGTCGTAGCTCGGGACGTCGCGCGGCGAGGGCACGAGGATGCGCGTCTCGCCGGGCCACTCCTCCTCCCGGCCGCCGTTGAAGAAGTAGGTCACGTGCGCGTACTTCTCCGTCTCGGCGACGTGGAGCTGCCGGACGCCGTTCGCGGCGAGCACCTCGGCCAGCGTCTCGGGGACGTCCTGCTCCTCGAACGCGACCGGTGTGTCGAGATCGTCGCGATAGCGCGTCATCGTCGTCACGTCGAAGCCGGCCTCGAGCAGCCGCTGCGTGAGCTGGCGCGCCCGGTCGGGGCGGAAGTTGAAGAAGATCGCGGTGTCGCCCGGCTCGAGCCGCGGGCGGCCGTCGACGACGACCGGCTCCACGAACTCGTCCGTGACTCCACGCTCGTAGCTTCGGCGGATCGCCTCGATCGGATCGTCCGCGTGGTCGCCCTCGCCCTTCACGATCGCGTCGAAGGCCCGCTGCGTCCGCTCCCAGCGTGCGTCGCGGTCCATGGCGTAGTAGCGGCCGGAGACCGTCGCGATGCGCTCGACCGGCAGCTCGGCGAGGTCGTCGACGGCGCTCGTCGGCGAGACGTCGCGACCGTCGGTGAACGCGTGGATCCACGTCTTCTCGGGCGCGAACCGCAGCAGCGCCCGCAGGTGGTCGACGTGCGAGTGGACGCCGCCGTGGCTGACGAGCCCGAGCAGGTGCACGCGCCGGCCGCGCTCGAAGGCGGCGAGGAGCGCCGGGTTCTCGAAGAAGGACCCGTCCTCGATCGCCGTGTTCACGCGCATCAGGTCCTGGTAGAGCCGACGGCCGGCGCCGATCGTCAGGTGACCGACCTCGGAGTTCCCCATCTGGCCCGGCGGGAGCCCCGCCGCCTCGCCCGAGGCCTCGATCGTCGTGTGCGGGTAGCCCGTCCAGAGATCGTCGAAGACGGGCGTGTCCGCCGACTCCACGGCGTTCCCCGGCCCGGGCGGTGCGCAGCCCCAGCCGTCCAGGACGACGAGGGCTACGAGGGGATAGCGGCCCGGCAAATGGCCTCGAAGGAGTCGACCTCGAGCGACGCGCCGCCCACGAGGGCGCCGTCGACGGCGTCCCGGCCGAGCAGGTCGGCGGCGTTGTCGGGCTTCACCGAGCCGCCGTAGAGCACGGGCACGTCGAGGATGCCCTTCACGAACGCGTGCGCCTCGGCCGCGAGCTCGGGCGTCGCCGTTCGGCCCGTCCCGATCGCCCAGATCGGCTCGTACGCGAGGACGAGGCCCGGGTGCGCACCGGCAGCATCGGCGATCGCCTCCACCTGGAGCCGCAGGACGAGCTCGGTCTGGCCCGCCTCGCGCTCCTCCTCGGACTCGCCGACGCAGGCGATCACGCGGAGCCCCGCCCCGAGCGCCGCGACGATGCGCCGCGCGACCGTCTCGTCCGTCTCGCCGAAGTACTGGCGCCGCTCGGAGTGCCCGACGATCGCGCCCACGACGCCGAGGTCGAGGAGCATGGGCGCCGAGACCTCCCCGGTGAAGGCGCCCTCCTGCGCCCAGTGGACGTTCTGCGCGTAGACGGCGAGCCCGCTCGCGACGGCGACGTCGAGCGAGGTGAAGGGCGGGCAGACGACGACGTCGACGCCCGCGGGCGGCTCGAAAGCGTCACAGAACGCGCCCGTCTCGGCGCGCGTCTTGAACATCTTCCAGTTCGCCGCGACGAGCACGGAGGCGCATCTTATGGCGGGTCGAAGGAATGGAGCGGCCGTGGCCTCGGCGAGCAGGAGACCGTGCTCGTCGCGGTGGCGGCAGACGCGACCATCGCGACGGTGAAAGGCGTCGCGGGCGTGTTGAGCGCTCCTCCGCGCTCCTTGCCGAGGCGGCGCACTCGGTCGCGCTCCTGATCGGGCGAGGCGGCGCCGCACGCGGAGCGGCGGCGGCTGCGGGAGACGATCGAGCGGCACCCGGAGGTGGTCGAGGTCCGCGAGCTGAAGACGATGTACGTCGGACCGGAGTCCCTCGTCGTGGAGGTCTTCCTGGATCCCACCCGGGGCGGCTGAGGCTTTGGCGGCCCCGGCGCCCGCGGGAGCCCCCACCCCGCGAGCGCCGGGGCTGCCGTCAACCCCTACGGCGCTTCTACGCGCGCGGCCGGGCGAAGGGTCCCTCAGGCGGCCGGGATCGCGGCCACGCCGGGGAGCTCCTTGTCCTCGAGGAGCTCGAGCGCGGCGCCGCCGCCCGTCGAGACCCAGGACACGCGCTCCGTTAGGCCGAGCTCCGCGAGCGCGCGCGCCGAGTCGGCCCCGCCGACGACCGAGTAGGCCTCGGAGGACGCGACCGCTTCGGCTACGGCCTTCGTCCCCTCAGCGAAGCGCGGCCACTCGAAGACGCCCATCGGCCCGTTCCAGAAGATCGTCCGCGCGCCCTCGATGTGCTCCGCGAACGCGTGCCGCGTCTCGGGACCGATGTCGAGCCCGAGCCAGCCGTCCGGGAGCTCGTCGAACGGCGATACGCGCGCCTCCGCATCGGCGTCGAAGGCGGCCGCGGCGACGACGTCGGTCGGCAGCTCGACCGGGAACCCGAGGGGGTTCTCGTCGCGGAGCTGCTCGGCCATCTTGCCGCCGACGAGCACGGTGTCCGCCCGGCCGCCGAGGTTCGCGAGGACGCCCAGCTTGTCCTCCACCTTGACGCCGCCCGAGACGAGCACGAACGGCCGCTCGACCTCGCCGAGGAGCTTCCCCAGCTCGGCGAGCTCGCGCAGCAGGAGGAGCCCCGCGTATGCCGGCAGGAGGTGCGCGACCGCCTCCGTCGACGCGTGCGCGCGGTGCGCCGAGCCGAACGCGTCGTTCACGTAGAGGTCGCATCCGTCCGCGAGGCGCCGCGCCGTCTCCGGGTCGTTCTTCGCCTCCCCCGCGTCGAAGCGGGTGTTCTCGAGCACCGTGACGCGCTCGTCAGGGAGGAGCTCGTGAAGGCGGCGCCGCACCGGCTCCATCTCGTACTCGGGGTCGTGTCCCTTCGGGCGACCGAGGTGCGAGCAGACGCGCACTTCGGCAGCACCGCGCTCGAGCAGGAGCCGCAGGGTCGGCAGCGAGGCGCGGATCCGCGTGTCGTCGGCGACGCGGCCGTCGTCGAGCGGGACGTTCAGGTCGGAGCGGACGAGGACGCGCTTGCCGGCGACGTCGGCGCTCTCGACGGACCGGGGAAGGCGCAACTACAGCAGCCGGTCGACGAGATCGACTAGACGCGACGAGTACCCCCACTCGTTGTCGTACCAGCCGATCACCTTGACCTGGTTGCCGTGCGCCATCGTCGAGAGGCCGTCGATGATGCAGGAGGCGTCGTTCCCGACGATGTCGGACGACACGATCGGATCCTCGGTGTACTCGAGGATTCCGTCCCAGCCGTCCTCCCCGGCCGCGCTGCGATAGGCGTCGTTCACATCGTCCCTCGACACCTCGCGCCCGAGGACGCAGACGAGATCGGTGACGCTCCCGTCCGGCACGGGCACGCGCATCGCCATCCCGTCGAGCTTGCCCTTGAGCTCCGGGATCACCTCGCCGATCGCGCGCGCCGCGCCCGTCGACGCCGGCACGATGTTCGTCGCCGCCGCGCGCATGCGGCGTAGGTCGGCCTTGCCCTTCCGGGTCAGGGCGATCTGGTCCTGCAGCTGCTGCTCGGTCGTGTACGCGTGGATCGTCGTCATGAACCCGCTCTCGATCCCGAACCGGTCGAGCAGGATCTTCGCCATCGGGCCGACGGAGTTCGTCGTGCACGACGCGTTCGAGAGGATGTGGTGGCGCTCCTTGTCGTAGACCCCGTCGTTGACGCCGAGGACGATCGTCAGGTCGGGGTCGGTGGCGGGCGCGGAGATGACGACCTTCCGCGCGCCGGCCTGGAGGTGCTTCGACGCGCCCTCCCGGTCGGTGAAGAGGCCCGTCGACTCGACGACGACGTCGACGCCCATGTCCTTCCAGGGCAGCTGCTCGGGGTCGCGCTCGGCGAGCACGCGGAATGTCTCACCGTCGACCGAGATCTCGCTGTCGGAGTGCTCGATCTTCGCGTCGAGGACGCCATGCGAGGAGTCGTAGCGGAGCATGTGCCCGAGCACGTCCGGCGCGGCCAGGTCGTTGACGGCCACGATCTGGAAGCCCGGCTTCCGGTGCAGGTAGGCGCGGTAGAAGTTCCGCCCGATCCTGCCGAACCCGTTGATCCCGACCTTGGTGGCCACGCCGCCTCCCTTTTGGTTCCCCTCCGACGATCTTACTGAGGCACTGAGCAATGATGGCGCTGTGAGCCACCGTGTCGTCGAGGAGTGGATGGGCCAGCCCGTGGAGACGCTCGACCTGCTCCGCCCGAGCCTCCGCGCGGTCTGCGTTGGAATCAACCCCGCACCGAAGAGTGTCGCGGCCGGCCACTACTACCAAGGGCCCCTCGGCCGTCAGTTCTTCGAGCGGCTGCGGTGCGCAAGCGTCATCGCCGAGGAGGCTGGTTGGGACGATGATCGCGCCTTCGCGAACGGCATTGGCTTCACGGACATCGTCAAGCGGCCGACCTCAAACGCGAATGAACTGCAGCCGATCGAGTTCGAGCACGGCGAGGCGCTGCTTCGACAGAAGCTCGAACGACTCCGCCCGGCGCGCGTGGTCTTCACCTTCAAGAAGGTCGCTGAGCGGCTCTTCGGCAAGTTCGCGGGCTGTGGCCGCTTGGCGCAGTTCAAGCTGGGGAGCGCACCCGTGTTCGTGATGCCCCGCCGTTTGCGAGACGCGACGAAGTCGCCGTCAAGCTAGAGGAGCTGCGCGGGTTCTTCGACTGAGCCGCCGCGAGGGCGGGCTTTGCCCGTGCTCGCTCACCGACGCACTCCGATAGCGGTTCCGCCCGAAGTCGTCATGGTGCCGCCGAAGGCGGTGCCGGACTTCGGGCGGATAGGCGGGCCGGAGGGGAAGCTCCGAGGACGACCTCCCCCTCCGGTTGAACCACGCTCAGGACCTTGGCGTCGGACGGGGTCTGAATCCGGCGCCGGACGAGCACGGACCCGCCGAACTGAGTATGACTGATTCGTGCGGCTCTGCGAACCCGTTCGGTTGTCCCATTTGACAATCTAAAGACGCGCCAGGCGGACGAGTCGCTGCAGCCGTCTGTGCGCGACGGACTTCGTCGCCGGTGGATCGCATCGAAGGGCGAGCTCACGCAGCGAGAGCGTCGGGTGACGGAGCCGGAGATCGGCGATCTCGCGGAGCTGCGGCGGCAGGGCGTCGAGGTCAAGCCGATGCAGCGCCCGAAGCTGCTGGTGGGCGGCCCGGCCCGTGCGTACGAGGTTCGCGTGATCGGCGTTCGCGAGCCGGTTCGCGGCCGCGCGCGTGGCACCGATCACGGCCCGCTCCTCGAGGACGAGCACCGCGTTGCTCGCGCCTGCCGCGGCCAGCGCGTCGGCGATCGCCTCGGCGCCCTTCGCGTACGCGACGGCGTGGCGATCACGGTCGGCCACGGCGAGGCGCACCCCCTCGGACGCCGCGAGCCCGGCGAGGAACTCGGCGCCCTCGACGGTCGCGGCGCGGAGCTCGAGGTGCGGCGAGCGCGGCCCGCTCAGCGAGCCCGCGCCGAGGAGGGCTCCTCGCAGGTAGGCGGCGCGGCAGCACGAGCGGGCGACGACGCGCTTCGGCGGCCGTTCGAGCGGCGCCAGCGCCGCCGTGAGGACGCCCGCCTCGTGGAGCACCTGCACGGCGTGCGGACCGCCGGCGACGTGGAGCTGGTAGCGCGTCTCGCGGTCGAACGCACGCCGCCGGTAGGTGCGGATCTCCGACTCGACGCCGAAGCCGCGAAGCAGGCTGAAGGCGCGGCGCGCGACGGCCGAGCTCGCGAGGTCGAGGTGGACGGCGATCTCGCCCCGCCCGCGCAGGTGCACCGTCCCGGCGGCGTGGAAGAGGCCCGAGAGCTCGGCGAGCCGGTCGCACTCCTGCCGCGGCGCGATGGCGGCGAGCTCGTTCCGGAGGTCGTCAGAGAGCGACATCTTCGAGCGCGAGCAACCGCCGCTTGTATTCGATCCCCTGCGAGCCGTACGAGCCGATCCCCATCGCGGCCACGACACGGTGGCACGGGACGACGACAGGGAAGCGATTGTGGGCGCAGAACGTGCCCGCCGCCCGCTGGGCGCCGGGGTAGCCCGCGAGCGCGGCCAGCTCGCCGTAGGTGACGACCTCGCCGCGCGGAACGCGCCTGAGCGTCTCCGCGACGGCGAGCTGGAACGGCGTGCACCACTCCAGGTCGAGCTCGACGTCGTCAAACGAGACCGGCTCGCCGGCGAAGAAGGCGCGGAGCCGGTCGGCGAGGGGATGCGGCTCGTCCCGGTCGGCCCCGGGGCGCGGAAGCTCGTGCCAGAGGAGGCGCTCGCCGTCGAGCCAGAGCTCCCCCGAGCCCCAGCCGTCGGCGCGGTAGGCGACTCGCCGCGCTCTCACGGCTCTCAGTTTCTACAATCGCGTCGTGAGCGCGCCCGGGATTTTCACCCTGCCGCCGCCCGTGAACGAGCCGGTTCGCGACTACGGCCCCGGATCGCCGGAGCGCGAGGAGCTCCGCGTCCGCCTCGCGGAGATGCAGAGAGAGCGGATCGAGATCCCGCTCCTCATCGGCGGCGAGGAGGTCCGCACCGGGGACACGTTCGAAGCGGTCATGCCGCACGAGAAGGACCACGTCCTCGCCGACGTGCACAAAGGCGGGCCGGAGCACGTGGAGCAGGCGATCGACGCGGCGCGCGAGGCGTGGCACGACTGGTCGCGCACGCCGTGGGAGGAGCGCGCCGCCGTGCTGCTCCGCGCGGCCGAGCTCCTCGCCGGCCCGTGGCGCGCGACGGTGAACGCGGCGACGATGCTCAACCAGTCGAAGACCGCCCACCAGGCCGAGATCGACGCCGCGTGCGAGGTGATCGACTTCTGGCGCTTCAACCCGACCTTCATGCGGCGGATCTATGAAGAGCAGCCGATCTCGTCGCCGGGGGTCTGGAACCGGATGGAGTACCGGCCGCTCGAGGGCTTCGTCTTCGCCGTCAGCCCGTTCAACTTCACCGCGATCGGCGCCAACCTCTCGACCTCGCCCGCCCTGATGGGGAACACGGTCGTCTGGAAGCCGGCCTCGACGGCCGCCTACTCGGCGTACTACGTGATGCGGGTGCTCCAGGAGGCGGGGCTCCCGCCGGGCGTGATCAACCTCGTCTACGGCTCGGGCGCGACGATCGGCAATGCCGCCCTCGCGAGCCCGGAGCTGGCCGGCGTCCACTTCACCGGCTCGACCGGCGTCTTCCAGGACATGTGGCGGACGATCGGCGGGAACATCGAGCGCTACCGCAGCTACCCGCGCATCGTCGGCGAGACGGGCGGCAAGGACTTCATCGTCGCGCACCATTCGGCGGACGTCGACGCGGTGGCCGCGGCGATCGTGCGCGGCTCGTTCGAGTACCAGGGCCAGAAGTGCTCGGCCGCGTCGCGCGTGTTCGCGCCGCAGAACCTCTGGCCCGCGCTCCGTGACCGGCTGGTCGAGGAGGTCGGCGCGATCAAGGTCGGCGACGTCGCCGACTTCTCGAACTTCATGGGCGCCGTCATCGACGGCAGCTCGTTCCGCACGCAGAAGGAGGCCATCGCCGAGGCGCAGGGCAACGGCGCGCGCGTCCTAGTCGGCGGCGGCGCCGACGACTCCGAGGGCTACTTCGTCGAGCCGACGGTGATCGAGACCGACGACCCGGACTTCCGGCTCCTCCGCGACGAGCTCTTCGGCCCGATCGTGACCGCGTACGTGTACCCCGAGCGCGAGTGGTCGCAGACGCTCGAGCTCGTCGACCGCGGCGCGCCGTACGGGCTCACCGGCGCGGTCTTCGCGCAGGAGCGCTCCGCGATCGACGAGGCGGGCGACAAGCTCCGCTACGCGGCCGGCAACTTCTACGTCAACGACAAGCCGACCGGCGCCGTCGTCGGCCAGCAGCCCTTCGGCGGCGCGCGCGCCTCGGGCACGAACGACAAGGCCGGTTCGATGTGGAACCTGATCCGCTGGGCCAGCCCGCGGACGATCAAGGAGACGTTCGTCTCGGCGCGGGACTACCGGTATCCGTTCATGGATCCGGACGGCGACCCGGGCGGCCCGGGCGGAAGCCGCTGAAGCTCCTTGCGTTCGCGCTTCTGGCGGCGGCGCTCGTCGCGGCGTCGTCCGCTTCTGCGGCCCGGATCCGCGGGACGGCGCGGAACGACCGCATCCAGGCCTGGAACGGCGTCCGGGACACTGTCTCCTGCGGCCGTGGCCGTGACGTCGTCACGGCGGACGCTTCCGACCGCGTCGCACGCGACTGCGAGGTCGTGAGCCGCGAGATCTCCCGCGACCCGTACCGGAACCCACAGAGCCAGCACGAGACGCAGGTAGAGCCGGACTCGTTCGCCGTCGGCTCGGCCGTCCTGGCCGTGTTCCAGAGCGGGCGGATCTTCAACGGCGGCGCGTCGAACATCGGCTTCTCGTTCTCGCCGAACCGCGGCGTGACGTGGACGCGCGGCTTCCTGCCCTCGACCACGGCGAGCTCGAAGCCGGCGGGCCCGTGGCCGATCGTGAGCGACCCGAGCGTCGCCTACGACGCGCAGCACGGTGTCTGGCTCGTTGCCTCGCTCGCCGTCGCCGCCGACCGCTCGGCCGTCCTCGTCAGCCGCTCGCGCGACGGCGTGCACTGGGACGCGCCGGTGTCGGCCACCGTCGCGCCGACGCTGGGGCCGCTCCTCCTCGACAAGGAATGGATCGTCTGCGACAACGGCTCCGCGAGCCCGTTCCGCGGGCACTGCTACGTCAGCTACAGCGACTTCCGGACGAACGAGATCTCGACGCAGGCCTCGTCGGACGGCGGCGTGACGTGGGGGCTGCCGACCGCCTCGCCCGACGCCGCAGGCCGCGCGTCGATCCTCGGAGACTTCGCGCCGGGCGTGCAGCCCGTCGTCCGACCGAACGGGATCGTCGTGATCCCGTACTACGACGAGAACCGGGTCGCGGCGATTCGCTCGACCGACGGCGGTGTGACGTACTCGGCGGCGACGCCGATCGCACCGGCCCGCTACCGCGGGGTGCCACGGCTGCGGGTCTCGCCGCTTCCGGTCGCCGAGGCCGGCCCCGACGGCACGGTCTACGTCGCGTGGGCGGACTGCGCGCCGGGGTCGGGATGCTCGCGGAACTCGATCGTCGTCTCCTCGTCCCGGGACGGGACGACGTGGAGCGCGCCGGCCCGGGTGCCGACGGGGAGCGCCGATGCGGAGCTTCCGGGCCTCGCGACCGATCCGGCCGCCGCGGGGCGGCTCGCACTCGCCTACTACACGGTGAGCGGGACGCGCCTCGACGTCTGGCTCGTGTCGTCGCGGGACGGCGGCGCGACCTGGACGAAGCCACAGCGGTTGAGCGCGCAGTCGGTCTCGTCCAGCTGGATCGCCGCGACCAGCGGCGGGCTCATGGTCGGCGACTACATCTCGACCTCGTTCGCGGGCGGCCGCGCGGTGCCGATCTTCGTCCTCGCCCGCCGCCCGACCGGCGGCCGCCTTCACGAGTCGGCCTTCGCCGCCTCGCTCGCCGTGCCGCGTTAGCGCGTGTTCCGTCACGGTGGCTGCCACCGGACGTGGCCGGACCGACCCGCCGACCGATCGGTCTTCGAGAGCCATACGTGCGACTTCCGTGACGTTTGCGCCACAGTTTCGCGACGGTGGCTGCCACCGGGACTAGGCTCGGCCGGCCTTGTGCAATTGGGCGTAGATCGAGCGCGCCGTCCTGGCCGGCACGCCGGGCACGCCCTCGAGCTCCTCCTGCGTCGCGGCCAGGAAGCGCTCGGAGGAGCCGAAGTGCTGGAGGATGGCGCGGCGCCGCGCGGGGCCCACGCCCTCCAGGTCGTCGAAGATGGAGCCGAACGAGCGCGTGTCGCGGCGCTGGCGGTGGAAGCCGATCGCGAACCGGTGCGCCTCGTCGCGAATGCGCTGAAGGAGCTGGAGCCCCGGCGAGTGCGGGTCGAGCACCACCGGCTCCGATCGCCCCGGCAGGAACACCTCCTCCACACGCTTCGCCAGCGCGATCACCGCCACGCGCGGCAGGTCGAAGGCCTGCATCGCCGCGAGCGCGGCCGAGAGCTGCCCCTTCCCGCCGTCGACGACGACGAGGTTGGGCGTGGCCGCGAAGGACTCGTCCCAGTCGTCGCCGGTCCCGTCGTCGGAGAGCCGTGCGAAACGCCTCGAGACGACCTCCGCCATGGCCGCGAAGTCGTCCTGGCCGTCGAGGCTCCGCACGCCGAACTTCCGGTAGTGCGCCTTCTTCGGCACGGCGTCCTGGAACACGACCAACGAGCCGACCGGCGACTCGCCCAGGATCGTCGAGACGTCGAAGCACTCGATGCGGATCGGCAGGCTCTCGAGGTTCAGCGCCTCCCGAAGCTCCTCGAGGGCCTCCACCCGCCGGAGCCGCGTCCGCTCGGCCTGCACCGCCTCCGACTCGAGCGCGAGCCGCGCGTTCTGCTCCGCGAGCTCCTGGAGCCGCCGCTTCTCCCCTCGCTCGGCCGCACGCACCTCGACCCGCGAGCCGCGCCGCTCCGAGAGGAACTCCTCCAGCGCGGACGTGTCCCCCGCGTCCCGCGGCACGACGATCTGCGGCGGCACGCTCGGGGAGGAGCCGTAGTACTCGAGACAGAAGGTCTCGAGCAGCGAGGCCCTGTCCTGTCCGGCCACGTTCTCGAGGTGGAAGGAGTAGCGGTCGATGAGCTTGCCGTCGCGAAGCGGGAAGACCTGCACCGTCGCGCGGTCCTCCTCGACCGCGAGCCCGAGCACGTCGATCGTCCCCACGGCGCGCTTGTCCGCCGCCTGCCGCTCCGCGAGGTGCTGCACCGAGAAGAGGCGGTTCCGGTATCGCGCCGCCTCCTCGAATCGCTCCGCCGCCGCCGCCTCGCGCATCTTCTCCTCCAGCCTGCGCAGGATCGGCGTCGTCTCCCCCGACAGGAACTCGATCACCTGGTCGATGATCGCCCGATAGTCCTCCTCGGACACGTACCCGACGCACGGAGCGAGGCAGCGGTCGATGTGGAAGTCGAGGCACGGGATCCCCGAGTGGCGGCCCGGCTTCGGCCCCTCGCACGGCCGGTACGGGAAGACGCGGTTCAGGACGTCGAGCGTCTCGCGCACCTTCTTCGCGTTCGCGTACGGGCCGAAGTAGACGACCCCGCGCCGGTGTCGCTCCCGCGTGAACATGACCCGCGGGTACTCGTCCTCGACCGTGACGGCGATGTACGGAAAGGACTTGTCGTCGCGAAGGCGGACGTTGAACGGCGGCCGGTGCCGCTTCACGAGGTTCTGCTCCAGGTGGAGCGCCTCGACCTCGCTCCCGGTGACGATCACCTCGACGTCGGCGACGCGCTCCGGCAGCTGCCGGATGGTGGCTCGCCCCGGCCCGGCCTGCTGGAAGTAGCTGCGAACGCGCGGGCGGAGCGACTTGGCCTTCCCGATGTAGAGGACTTCGCCGCGCTCGTCCCGAAGGAGGTAGACGCCCGGCTTCGCAGGCAGCGTCCGGAGCCGATTTTCCAGCGTTTCGTTCACAGTTTCCTAGCCTAGCCGCGGTACTCTCAGCCGATGTCGAAACGGGTCCTGGCCGCAACGATCGTGGCTCTCGCAGCCGTTCCGACGGCGTTCGCGGGCGGCCCGACGATGACGATCGGGGCGACGGAGGACATCGTCAAGCAGCCCGATCTCGTCGCGGCCAAGGCCCAGATGGACCGGCTCAAGCTGGCCGGCCTGCGCGGCGTCCGCATCACGCAGGAGTGGGCTCCGGGCCAGACCGAGCCGGGCGGAGCCGACTTCGACGCGCTGAAGAATGCCGTCACCGCGGCGCAGCTCGACGGGGTGCAGGTGATCCTCTCGGTGACGAACCACGGCAGCCGGACGACCCCGCTCTCCGACCAGGACCAGTCGGACTTCGCCACGTACGCGGCGAACGTCGCGCGGGCGCTCCCGTACGTGCGCGACTACGTGGTCGGCAACGAGCCGAACCTGAACCGTTACTGGCTGCCCCAGTTCGGCCTGGACGGAAGCGACCTGGCCGCGCCCGCGTACGAGTCGCTCCTCGCGAAGACGTACGACGCGCTGAAGGCCGTGTCCCCGAAGATCATCGTCCTCGGGGGCGCCGTCTCGCCGCGGGGGATCGACCGGCCGAACACCGGGCGCGACACGCACTCCCCCACCGCATTCATCACCGACATGGGCGCGGCGTACAAGGCGAGCGCGCGGACGATCCCGATCATGGACGAGTTCGCCTTCCACCCGTACGGCGACAACTCCAGCCAGCCGCCGGACTTCCAGCACCCCGGCTCGACCTCGATCGGGCTCGGCGACTACGACAAGCTCGTCGCGCTGCTCGGGAGCGTCTTCGACGGGACGGCCCAGGCCGGCTCGACGCTCCCGATCGTCTACGACGAGTACGGCGTCGAGACGCAGATCCCGGAGGCGAAGGCGACCTTCTACAACGGCCGCGAGCCGACCACCACGAAGCCGGTCGACCCGGCGACCCAGGGCGCGTACTACGCGCAGGCGATCGCGCTCACCTTCTGCCAGCCGAACATCCGCGGTCTCTTCCTCTTCCACAGCGTCGACGAGACCGACCTCGACCGCTGGCAGTCGGGCCTCTACTACGCCGACGGGACGCCGAAGGCGAGCCTCGCGCCCACGCGCACGGCGGTGCTGGCGGCGAAGCGCGGCATCGTCGCCCGCTGCGCCGGCCTCCGGCTCCCCGTCAAGGCGAAGCTCGACCGCGCCTCCGCCCGAAACCCCCGCTTCAGCTTCCGTCTGAGCTGCGACATCGACTGCACGTACCGCGCGCGGCTCGAGAAGCTGCCGCAGCACTCGACGGTCATGGTCACGAGAGGCGTGGCCGTCGGCGGCAAGCCGCTTCGCGTCTTGTTCGCACCGCGCACGCTCGCTCCCGGCCGCTACCGCTTCACGGTACGCGTCGTCGCGTCGGTCAACGTGGGGCCGTCGCGCTCGCTCTTCGGCGCGGCCTTCCGCGTCCTCTGACGTCCTAAGCTACGAGGGTGGCCGGCGCCGACGTCATCCGCCACCGCCTCGCCGACATCTCGCCGAAGGCGTACCAGCACCCGGCCGACCGCGCGGCGACGGCGGCGCTCGAGCGGATCCCGAAGCTCGACCTCGTCGTCCGCAAGCTGATCGAGTTCCAGTACGAGCGGGCCCTGCGGCAGAGCTTCCTCGCGAGCTCCGTCAAGCTCGGGCCGCGGCAGCTGCCGAAGGTCTGGAAGCGCTACGAGAACGTGCTCGCGACCCTCGACATGCCCGAGACGTACGACCTCTACGTCACGCAGTACCCGCTCACGAACGCCGCCACGATCGGCTCCAAGCAGCCGATGATCGTCCTCGCCTCCTCGGCGGTGTCGCTCCTGGACGAGGCCGAGGTGGAGACGGTGCTCGCGCACGAGGCGGGCCACATCCTGTCCGACCACGTCATGTACACGACGGCGCTCCTCCTCCTGCTCCGGCTGAGCGTGCCTCGGGTGGGCATCGCGACGTTCCCGCTGCTCGCGCTCCAGACGGCTCTGCTCGAGTGGTTCCGCGCCACCGAGCTGAGCTGCGACCGCGCGGCGACGCTCGTGAACCGCGACCCGCTCGTCACGAGCCGGACGCTGATGGTGATGGCCGGCGGCGCCAGCTCGCGGAAGCTGAACCTCGACGCCTTCCTGGCCCAGGCCGCGGAGTACGAGGAGTGGGACTCGGGCTGGGACCGCCTCTCGCGCTTCTTCGTCGAGCTCCGGCTGACCCACGACTTCCCGGTGCGGCGCGTCCACGAGCTGACGAAGTGGGTGCACTCGGGCGAGTACGACCGGATCATCGGCGGCGACTACCCGAAGCGCGGCGAGGACGTCGACCCGCGCGCGGCGGCGAGCGACGCCGTCGACCACTACGCGCGCCGGTTCAAGCGGATCGCGGAGGCGGCTCAGGAGGAGGTCGAGAAGGCGAGCGGACGCCTCTCCGACTGGCTCCGCTACGGTAGTTAGCTTGGAGCAGGGACAGTACGTCGCGTACACGTTCTACAAGGCCGACCCAGCCTGGCGGCGGCTTCCGGTCGAGGAGCGGCAGGCCGGAAAGGACGCGTTCGCCGAGGTGGTCGAGGACTGGGCCGCCCGAATGGCGGCGCTTCGCGCCTACTCCACGGCCGGGGTGCGCCCGGACTGCGACTTCTTCCTGTGGAAGATCACCGAGCGCTACGCCGACCTCGGCGAGCTCGGCGCGGCGCTCAACGCCACCCCGCTCGCGGGCTGGCTCTCGACGCCGTACTCGTACCTCGCGACGACGAAGGCCTCGCAGTACACGAAGGCGCGCCGGCCGCGCCGGGTCGTCCCGCGGGGCGCGCCGTACCTCGTCGTCTACCCGTTCGTGAAGGTCAGGCCGTGGTACGCGCTGTCCCCCGAGGAGCGCCAGCAGGCGATGGACGAGCACATGCGCATCGGCGCCGAGTTCGAGACGATCCAGAACCACACCACGTACTCGTTCGGCATCGACGACCAGGAGTTCATGACCGCGTTCGAGTGCGAGGAGCCCGCCGACTTCATGCACCTGATGCTTACCCTGCGCGAGTCGGAGGCGAGCCGCTACACCGAGCGCGACACGCCCATCTTCGTGGGCCAGGCGATGGAGATCCGCGAGGCGCTCGACGCCCTCGACGGCTTCTCGTCCCGCGTCGAGGCCTGACGCCTACGCGTACGTGTGCTCGTCGCGCCAGATGCGCCACATCGCGAGCCCGCTGAGGCCGAGCACGAGGACGAACGCGAGCGCGTCCGGCCCGGTCGAGAGCCCGTGCAGGATCCAGGCCGACACGTCGGCCACGATCAGCAGCGCCGCGCCGTAGAAGACGGTCTTCGAGCGGCGCGACCACGTGTCGATGTCGCTCCGCCGCTCGCGCCACATGAGGAAGACGAAGAACGCGATCGCGAGGAAGAACGCGATCCGCAGGATCATCGACAGCGCCACCAGCGTCACCTGGAGCTTGAGCACGACCACGATGAGCGCGATCACCCCGATGAGGAGGAAGCCTCGGAGCGTCGGGTTGATGCGGGAGAAGACGTCTCTCACGACGAGGTCAGGTAGGCGCGGACGGCGAGGGCCGCCGCGACAAGGGTAGCTCCGCCGAACCACGCGAGTCGCCGGCGAGGCTCCTCCGGGGCGTAGAGCCACGGCGCCAGGACGGCGGCGAGCGCGAGCGTCCCGTAGGCGTAGTGGAGCTTGTGCGCGGCCCGACGGTGGTCGGAGAGGAGGAGCAGGCCGAGCCCGACCTGCGCGACGAGCACGATCTGCGCCAGCGCGAGCAGGTGCGCGAGCAGGCGCGACGCGGGCCGGCGACGCAGGTAGAAGAGCCAGGCCCAGGCCGCCGAGATCGCCGTGACCGCGAGCACGGCGACGGCCACTACGCGGTGCGCGACTAGCATGCCGGGGCACCCTATCCAGGAGGCTCCAGTGGTCGAAGAAGGCTCGCCCGCTCCCGATTTCGAGCTGCAAGACGACGCGGGCGAGACCGTCACGCTCTCCGCCCTCCGCGGGAAGCCGGTCGTCCTCTACTTCTATCCGCGCGACGACACCCCCGGCTGCACGACCGAGGCGTGCGAGTTCCGCGACGCCTACGACCGCTTCCGCGAGCAGGGGGTCGAGATCCTGGGCGTCAGCCCCGACACCGAGGCCTCCCACCAGAAGTTCCGGGCGAAGTACGAGCTGCCGTCGCGGATCAGGTGCCAGTTGGTGAACCCGAGCACCGACGACACGATGTCGCCGGGCAGGCGATGCGCGTCGTCGGGCACGGCGAGGGGGACGATGACCACCAGGGCGGCCAGCAGGACGAGCAACGCCGGCGCGATGCGCCGGACGCGGCGGACGGCGTAGTCGAGGCGGTCGATGGTGCCGGTGCTGCGGTGCTCGCCGAGGAGCAGCGTCGTCAG
>Ga0209059_1000298_pt1 | contig 22510 bp, 19 predicted proteins | sample GraSoiAngelo_151_FD_186165 | JGI IMG/M metagenome (GOLD analysis project Ga0209059, IMG submission 186165) | Grasslands soil microbial communities from the Angelo Coastal Reserve, California, USA - 14_1009_12_20cm (SPAdes) (version 2) | ecosystem: Environmental > Terrestrial > Soil > Grasslands ...
TATGCGACCGAAACGGTCATTCCAGTAGGTTAGGCTCCGATCTAAGGCGCGGCGGGTTCGCGTCGCAGTCTCCTAAGGTCATTAAATCAATCCGACCAGCCGACGTTTCGCCCGAGCGCTGCCATCAATGTATGCCTGCGTTTGGTCAATCAAACGATGGCCGGCCATTTCTTGCATGTCGCGTAGGGCTGCCGCCGGCCTTGTACACGAGCCGTGCCGCGTTGGTAATGAACGTGCGTCGCCCGGAGTGCGACGAGCAGCCGCGCAGGCCGAGATCGCGGTAGAGCCGTCCGAACCAGTTGACATGCTCCCGAGCCGCATGCCGTGCGTACCTCCGCGCTCCGAAGGGATGACAGTGCCGACGATCCCGTACGGCCTCAGCAGGCTTCCAGCGCACGGTAGCGGGTTCGTGCGGCCGCTACGCTTTGGCGATGCTGTCCGGCAGTTCCGATGCGTTCGCCGAGATCGCCCTAGGCATCGAGCACCATGCCCAGGTCAGGACCGTGATTTCGCCTGCGCGCAGGCCGGCTTTGACGGATAGCAACAGCATGAGCGAAAGCAGCAGTTATTTCGCACCGCTGTTACCCAAAGCGTTACCCCAGCGGCGAGAAGGGCAGGGATAAAGCCCTTCTTCGGCATATAAGCCTTTGCAAACATTGGGGCGAGTGATGGGACTTGAACCCACGACATCCAGATCCACAATCTGGCGCTCTAACCACCTGAGCTACACCCGCCGCCAGTGATGGAGGTAGCGTTTCCCCTGAGTAGCGTCAAGTTCACGGAGCCCCCCGAAGCGGCTGGCGCGGCCCTCCGCTTGCTCTAAACTGCGCTGTCGAGACGGCGGTCTGGAGGTGCAGGGGCCGTCCGAGAGGGAGTGGAGCAATGCAGGCGGATTTCATCATCATTGGCGCTGGCTCGGCCGGCTGCGTTCTCGCCAACCGGCTGACCGAAGACCCCAACACACGGGTGCTCCTGATCGAGGCGGGCGGACGCGACTGGAACCCGCTGATCCATATCCCCGCCGGTTTCATGAAAATGCTCGACCACCCGACCCTGACCTGGGGGTTCCGGGCACAGGCGAACGAGGAGCGCGAGATCATCTACCCGCGCGGCCGCGTCCTCGGCGGATCCAGCTCGATCAACGGGCTCATTTATATCCGCGGCCAACCCGAGGATTACGACCACTGGGCCCAGCTCGGCAATCGCGGCTGGTCGTGGGACGACTGTCTGCCGTTTTTCAAGAGGGCCGAGCGGTGGGGCGAGGGCGCCAGTGAGGTCCACGGCACTGAGGGGTATCTCTACACCTCCGCAATGGACCGCTCGCCGATCTGCGCCAAGGTCATCGATGCCGGGATGCAGCTCGGGCTCGAATACCGCGAGGACGTCAACGACCTGCCGACCGGCGCCGGTCCCAGCATCGGCTGGTGCCAGCAGACCCGTGGCGGCCGCCGCCGCGCCAGCACGGCGCGCAGCTATCTGCGTCCAGCCTTGAAGCGGCCCAATCTGCAGCTCGTGACGCATGCGCTGGTGCACCGCATCGTGTTCGATGGCAAACGCGCTGTCGGCATCGATTTCTCGCGCGGCGGCCGGGTCGAGCGCGTGCTGGCGCAGCGCGAGGTGATCGTGTCGGCTGGCGCGATCGGCTCACCGCATTTGCTGCAGCTGTCCGGAGTCGGCGATCCCGAGCATCTCGCAAAGATCGGCGTCGAAACCCATCATGCGCTGCCCGGCGTCGGCAAGAACATGCAGGATCATTATGTCGTGCGGGTCACCTACCCGATTCACGGCATGGCGACCGCGAATGAACGAGCGCGGGGCCTGCCGCTCGCGGCCGAGGTCATGCGCTATCTGATCACCGGCAAGGGGATACTGACCTACAGCGCGTCGCTGGTTGCCGCCTCGGTCAAGATATTGCCGGAGTCGGCCACCCCCGATGTGCAGATCTCGTTTGCCCCGGGCAGCTTCAAGGACGGTCAGATCGGTGAACTCGAAGCAGAGCCGGGGCTGACCGGCGGCCCATGGCAGATGCGGCCCCTGTCGCGCGGCTATGTCGAGGCGCGCTCGCCGCGGCCAGAGGACGCGCCGGTCATCAATCCGCGTTACCTGACCGAAGAAGCTGATCGACGGGCGATTGTCGGCGGGCTGCACTTCGTGCGCCGGATCTTCAACGCACCGGCCTTGCAGCCCTATATCGGCCAGGAAAAGCTGCCGGGTGCCCAGGTCCAGACCGACGATGAGCTGCTCGATTACGCGAAGCGCAACGGCAATACGGTCTACCACGCCAGCTGCACCTGCATGATGGGCCAGCATGCGATGGCGGTCGTCGACGACCAACTGCGCGTTCATGGGCTTGAGGGGCTACGCGTCGTCGATGCGTCGGTCATGCCGGCGGTGACGTCGACCAACACCAACGCGCCGACGATCATGATCGCGGAGAAAGCGGCCACGGCGATCAAGGCCGCGGCCCTGCCGAAACCGCAGGCCCGCGCCGCGTAGGCAGCAGACTGATCCCTCTCTGCGTTGTCCAGGAGGGAAGAGAGCTAGGGCGCTGTTTTCACGAGGCAGCGGAGGACCTCGGCCACGCTCCAGGCCTGCGCCATGCAGCCGCGCGGCGTAAAGGGCGGTTCGGCGTCGAAGATTTCGCTGATCGAACCGATGCCGGCCTCTGCGACCACGGTTTCGAAGCCGGCGAGAAGGCCGCGCGCCGTCTCGCGCTTGTCGGGATGCACCTTGAGCCAGGCATCGATGAACGGCCCGATCAGCCAGGCCCAGACCGTGCCCTGGTGATAGGCGGCGTCGCGCGCGCGCAGATCGCCAAAATAGCGGGACTTGAAATCGGGCTCGTCCGGCGCGAGCGAACGCAGGCCGAACGGCGTCAGTAATTTCTGTTCGACGGCATCGACGACCGGCCGCCAATACTGTCGGTCGAGGACGGGATGCGGCAGCGAGACTGCGAAGATCTGGTTCGGCCGGAACGACGCGTCATCGCCGTTTTCGCCATCGACGACATCGTAAAGGCACCCGCGGCTCTCGTTCCAGAAGCGGCGGTTGAAGGATTGCCGCGTCAATTCGGCGTGACCCGCGATCTCGTCGGCTTCGGGATGGCGCGCGTCGCGCAGCCATTGCGTCAACAGAGACAGCGCGTTGTACCATAGCGCGTTGATCTCGACCGCCTTCCCGCGGCGCGGCGTCACGACCCAATCGCCGACCTTGGCATCCATCCAGGTCAGCTGGTAGCCCTCGGCGCCCTGACTCAACAGCCCGTCGCGCGGATCGGCTTTGATTCCAAAGCGAGTACCTTCGAGATGAAGCCGCACGATCTCCTGCAATTTCGGCAGGATCAGCGTCAGCGTGGCACGGTCGCCGGTGTATTCGACATAACGCGCGAGCGCGTGGAAGAACCACAGCGTCGCATCGGCGGTGTGATACAGGCCTTCGCAATCGCCTTCCGGAAACATGTTCGGGATCAGCCCGTCGCGCACATAATGTGCGAAAGCACGCAGGATCCATTTACCTTCCGCGACGCGCCCGGTTGCCAGGGTCAGACCTTCGAGCGAGATCATCGCGTCGCGGCCCCAATCGGTGAACCAGTGATACCCGGCAATGACGGTGCGCATCTCGTCACCCTCGGCGTGCGCCCGGACGATATCGGCGACCCGGCCGACCGGCGTGATGATGAAACTGTCGGCGGCGAGGACCAGCTCGGCCGCGAGCCCCTCGCGCGCCGCAGGCGGCGCCATCGCGACGAGGCGCCGCCGCCGCTCGGTCTCAAAGCGGCGCGCCGCGTCCGGGTGCAATGCTTCGACGGTGTGCCAAGGCTCGGTCGCGGCGATCAGCGTCGCGATGGAATCCGGCTGCAGCTCAACGGTGAAGTAGCCCGGGCTCCAGAGAGAACCGCGCGCGTCATAGCCGCGCTGTTCCTCGGTCACGAAGTCGCACTCATGGCGCGATCCACCATCCGCCGTGAACGACGTTGCATCACAACCGGATATCATCAGGCGCAGCACCGGCAGCCCCGAGCCGGCGGCAATCTCGTAGTGCCGGCCGTTCGCGGTCAGCGCGTAGCCCAACGCCAGCGGCTCGCTGACCGCGGCCTCGATGCGGCGGAAATTGACCGCGGGGCGCAGGAATAACCGGATCGCCCGCGCGCCGCCGATCAGCCGGAAGCCGATATACGTGATGTTATGCCGCGCCGGCATCAGGACGGATTTCTCGATCGTCATGCCGTCGATCTCATAGCGCCAGCTCGGCAGCCCCATGGTCAGCGTGAAATCGACAAAGCGTCCGCTGTCGCGCAGCGACGCGAGGCTGCCGTCGGAACGCCCGACCGCGACATCGAGATCGTTCAGCATCACGACGCGGCCTTGTGGCGCGGGCAGCGCGGCGATGAGAAACCCGTGATAGCGTCGCGTGATCTCGCCCGAGATCGTCGCCGATGCGAAGCCGCCAAGGCCGTTTGTGACAAGCCATTCGCGGCGCGCCTCGGGCGTCGGATTGTCGTCGCGGCTCACCCGGATCACATCAACCATCGCGCTGCCTCCGGTTCTTCCGGTTCTCGCGGTCGCGTGCTGCCGGCATCAGCACGAGCGCGCTTTCCGCGGCGATGCGCAGATAGCCGCTTCGGTAAAGCGGCGGCGTGCCGACTCCGCCATACTCCGCCGCCTCGCTCGACCACAGAATGTCCCAGCTGTGCCCCTCGATCGGAGCCAATAGGGGCTCGGGCGCCGGACGCATCGTCAAATCGGGGCCGAGATTTACGACCAGGAGGCGGTCGCCTTCGTCGCTGAAAAAGCGCAAGAGCCAGGCGCGCGCGCCAAGCACAGCGCCGTCCACCCGCGCCGGCCGCCGACCGAATACTGGATCGTAGCGGCGCAACGCCAGCAGATCGCGATGCAGGGCAACAGCAGTCGCGTGGGTCTGCCGCTCGGCCGGATCGAGGGCCGATCGCCGGAAGCTCTCGGCGTCGCTCGGATCGGCCAGCCGGTCGCTCACCTCAGGTGCCGCAATGCTGGGAAATTGCCCGAGGAACTCGCGGCGTCCCCGGCGCACGGCACGGTCGAGCCCGGGGCGGTGATCGGCGAAATAAAGGAACGGGCTCGAGGCCGCGAATTCCTGACCCTGAAACAGCATCGGAATGCCGGGCATCAGTAGCAGATGCGCGGTCATCGCGCGCCAATGGCCAGGGCTCGTCAACGCGTGCAGGCGTTGGCCGGCGATCGAATTCGCGACTTGGTCGTGGTTTTGCAGAAACACAATGAACGACTCGGCGGGCAGGTCGAGCGCCGGTGTGCCGCGCGGCTTCTTTTGCCAAACATAGCGCTGGCCCTGATAAAGAAAGCCGTATTTCGCGGCGCCGATAAACTCGTTCGGGCGCCCGCGATAATCGGTGTAATAGGCTTCGCGCCGCCCGGTCAGCGCGACCATCGCGCTGTGGTGAAAATCATCGTTCCACAGCGCGTCGAGCGCATAGCCGCCGCGTTCAGCCGGACGGACAAGGCGGGCCTCCTGCGGCTCGTTCTCACCGATGACGATCGTGTTGCGGTCGGGCGCGGCATCGCGCACCTCGCGCGTGATCGCGGCGAGGATGTGATCGGGCGAGGCATCGAACATCTGTTGCGTCGCATCGAGACGCAGCCCATCGAGGTGAAATTCCCCGATCCAATACCGGGCATTGGCGAGAACGAATTCGCGCACAGGTCCGCTGTCCGGGCCGTCGAAATTGACCGCCTCGCCCCATTCGTTCTTGTAGCGATCGGTGAAATAGCTCTCCGAAAAGCATTTCAGGTAATTGCCGTCCGGGCCGAGATGGTTATAGACGACGTCGAGAATTACGCCGAGGCCGAGCGCATGCGCGCGGTCGACAAAGGCGCGGAAATCGTCGGGCCGGCCATAAAGACGCGTCGGCGCGAACAGATCGACGCCGTCATAGCCCCAACCAAAGCTTCCGGGAAAATCAGCGACCGGCATCAGTTCGAGGCAAGTGATGCCGAGCTCGGCAAGCACCTGCAACTCGCGCTGCGCCGCCTGCCAATTCCCCTGAGGCGTGAAGGTGCCGATATGCATCTCGTAGATAACGAGCTCGTCGCGGCGGCGGCCGTGCCACTCGGCGTCGGTCCAGCGAAACACCCTCGGATCGATGATCTCCGAGGGGCCGTGCGGGCCCTCCGGCTGAAAGTGCGAAGCAGGATCCGGGTAGGCCTGATCGCTATTGTGGGGCCGGAACCGATAACGCATTCCCGGGCGCGCCTCGTCGACCTGGGTCGAGAAATAGCCGCCCGCTTCAGCCGAGAGGGGGATAGGCCGCAAATTTTCGATCTCGACCGTCAGCTCACGACAGCGCGGCGCCCAGACGCGAAAATCGACGCCGCCCTCCGGCAACGCTTCAGCGCCGATCGGGAGACGCCGCCGGCCTGTGCTTGCCGCCGGCGTCGCCGCGTCACGTAACAGAGTGTCGGGACCCATATCTCGCCGGCTCGTTCAAATACCGGTAAACACCGGCGAGCCGGCTTTCGCTCACCCGCGCGAGCCACGAGAAGTTGCGCCGGGCGAACCGGTCTATCGCTTCGCGTTCTTCTCCGCCGCGTATTCTTCCTTCGAGCGGGTCAGCTTTTCGGGATGGACGATCGTCTTGTTGACCGCGCTCCGGGCGGAGCCGAGATTGGGGAACTCCGCGTCGTTGCCGTCGCGCTGCAGCACATAAACCGCCGAGATCGGCTTCCGGCTGATCTGATCGGCCGTCGTGCGCTTGAGGATTGTCCAGTGCACCCGGCGCGTCTCGCCCTCTTCCTCGACATCATCGAAACCGCGGTCGACAACCGAGTCGAACGAATAGAGCTTGGGCGAGGGCCTGCGGTCGGGTGCCCCGCGGCCGCGTCCCGGCGGCCCGCGGCGACCGCCCTCACGTTGTCCGCCACTCCGCTCGCCGCGGCGATCCTCTCGCCCGGCGCCGTTCTGCCGATCGCGCTCACGGCGGTCGTCCGTACGCGCGCCGCCGGGGCGTGCCTCGCCGGGCATTGCTTGGCCTACCGGCTGATCGCGGCCGCCACGGCCGCCCGCGCGCTCTGAGGGCGTGGCGCCGTTTTCGGCAACTGCGGCTCGAGGGCCGCGACGGCGGCGGTTGCGCGAGCGGGGAGGGCGAGTTCCCAGCGGCCGGGTCGGCGCCTCGGCGCTTGCGTCTCCTGTAGCGCCTTCCGCGGCTACCGCTTCTCCGGCTTGGCCCGGTGCCTGCCCGGCGATTGGAAAGCGCGGACGCCGCCGGCGACGGCGCGGCCGAAGGTGCGGACTATCGCCAATCGCCGTCTCGCTACCCGTTGCCGTCTCGGCTTCGGTCGCAACCGCGCCTTCGGCTGCTCCGGTCTCCGCAGGCGTTCCGCCGCCGGCCTCGGCCGAGCCGAGCCGCGGCACCGGGCGAGCGCGGCGGTGCCGGCGCCAATTGCGCAGGCGGAGCACCTGCCGCTGCGATCCGCCTTCCTCGCTGCTCTTTTCCGTGGCGCCGGTATCGCCCGGGGTGCCCTCCGCAGCGGCTGCGCCCTCGGGCGTTCCCGCCGCCGGATGCTCCGCACCCGGCGCATCGAGATGAGGCGGCCGGCGACGGCGGCGCCGACGTCGCCGGCGATGCGGCATGCCGTCCGGGCCGGTCGCGATCCCCGCGGGCACGTCGGCGTCGGCTTCGGGCGAGCGGGTCTCGTCAGCACCGGCCGGCGGCCCGCCATGATCCGATGGCGCAAGCGGCTGGTCGCTCGGCGCGCGTTCTTCGGCCGCGGTGTCGGGCGGTGCATCGCTGGGGGTCAGGAGCGGCTCCTTTTGCCTGCGCGCTAGGCGTCGGGGAGGCGAACTCTAGCCTCGGCTCTCCGTCGAGAAAAGCGCGCAGACGCCTCGAGCACTCAGCCGCACATCATCCGCCGCGCTCGCTCGGTCTACCCGGCCACGCGGCGTACGCGACGCAACGGCACGACTCCGTCGAGCGATGGTTTGGGGTCGTTCCGCCCGCACTCCGAAGGCGCGAGCCGGGCGCGCAGCCGCAGCAGCGACCCCACAAAGGATATCGGGGCCATTGGCGGCTCCGGCGGTACCGCCGCCTCGGACAGCGCGATGACGCACACCTCACGCGCCTCGGCTTGCTCGATCCATTTTAATGGCATCATCTTGCCCATCGCAGCCTCCCCGGGTTGGCGGGGGCTTGCTCCCGATGGAAGGTAACGTTAGCGCAATCACGTCCTAAACCCTGTGAAGGCGCTCACAACCGGAAGAAATTTTAAACCAAGTCGCGCCTGACCGGTCATGCCGGCCGCGCGACAACACTCAGGCGAAAGCGGGCGCGACCTCGGCGGCGAAGCGCGCCATCTCGTCCTTGACCTGCGGGTGCGGCTTCAACCCGACATTGACGTAGAGGATCACCTCGTCGAACCCGGCCGCCTCGACCTTCTTCAGCGTATCGGTGATGTGCGCCGGGGTGCCGAGCAATACCGAATTCTCGCTCAGATCCTCCGGCCGCACCTTCTGCAGCCGGTCGACGATCTCGACGAAATAGCGATAGCTCGGCGGCGCGGTTTTCGGGTCGCCCGGAAAGGCCGCGGTGGCGCATTCCCGGTAATAGCGGATCTGGCGGGCGCGCGCCGCCTCTTCGGCCGCTGGCGTGTCGGCGAGATGCAGAAAATAGCTGCACATGAGCCGGCCCGGCTGATGGCCGTGCTTGACGCAGGCCTCGCGATAGACATCCGCCATCTGCCGCAACCCGCCAAAGGTCAATGCCGCGGCGAATGGCGCAACAATCAAATTGCACCCAAGCCGCCCCGCCAATTCGATCGATGGCCGCGAGAATGCCGCGACATAGGCGGGGATCGGCCGCTGCACCGGTTTCGGTGTGATCGCCACATCGTCGAACTGATAGTGCTTGCCGTGATGCGAGATTGGCTCCTCGCTCTCCCACAGCCGGCGCACGATCCCCATGCCTTCTTCGAAGATCGATTGATTGTCCTCGAAGGAGACATGGAACGGGGCGTATTCGCGCCGGTCATAACCGCGCCCGGCGGCGAAATCGACGCGTCCGCCTGACAGCAGATCGAGCGTCGCCCATTGCTCGGCGACGCGGATCGGGTGATGCAACGGCAAGACGCTGACAGCGGGGGCGAGGCGGATCTTTTTCGTCCGCGCCGCGACATGCGCGAGCACGAGGTCGGGGCATGACAACACACCGAGCGTCGAAAAGTGGTGCTCGCCGATCCATGCCGAATGGAGCCCGACCTCCTCGGCATAGATCGCCTCGTCGAGGATATCGGCGACCAGCTGATTGGCGCCGCGCCGATTGTCGACATAATGGTTGTCGCTCAATGTGAAATACCCGAACTTCATCATCTGTCTCCGCTACCTGACCGCTATGGCGCGAGCTTGATCGGCCGTTCGGCCGTGCCGTCACCCGGGTCGAATGTCCAGTGCCCGCCATTATGCCGCCGCCAGATCAGCGCCGGGTCCCACCCCAGCTTGCGCCACAGCGTGCATTTCTCCGGATGGGCCGGCGAGGTGTAATACAACCAGTCCGCGCTCATGCTGATGCCACGGATCGCGGCGAACCGGCCTTGCAGCTCGACCGAAAATCCATCACCGAGCTGACCTTCGAGTTCCGCCAACTCTGCCGCGCGCGACGGCTGCGGGCAGGCGCGGTGCCGCACATAAAACCAATTGACGACCGCGATGACCTGTCTCGCCTCGTTGGCCACCGCAATCAGTTTCGGATCGGCGCCGCTCGCGCCGTATGTCGGCGCCGTGACCGCAGCTGATAGCAGCAGGCAAGCCATCACCCGCCAAATGCGGTTGAGCAATGGCACGTCACCGCCACCGGGTGTCAGCCGGCCTTGCGCCACAATTCCCGGCTCGCGAGCCGCGCGCCGTCGGCGAGCGCCTTGAGCTTCACCCAGACGACGCTCGGATGCACTTCGCAGGTTGAGGCAAAGCTGGCAAAGCCACAATCGGCGCCAGCTATGACATTCTCGCGCCCGACTGCTTGCGCAAACCGGCCGATGCGCTCGGCGATCAGCTCGGGATGCTCGACGATATTCGAGGAATGCGTGATGACGCCGGGGATGACAGATTTGCCTTCGGGCAGTTTCACCTCGGCCCACACTTTCCATTCATGCTCGTGGCGCGGGTTGGCGGCCTCGAACGAATACGCGCCGGCATTGACCCGCAGCATGACATCGATCAGATGCTTCAGCTCCATGTCGTGCACGCGCGGTCCGATATTGATGCTGTAGCAGGTGTGATACCGGATGCGGTCCGCCGGCAGCCCGCGCAACGCATGGTTCAGCACCTCGACGCGTCCTGCCGCCCATTTCCGGCACGCCTCGACGCTCGCCTCGGGATGCATGACGTAGTAGGAGGCGAGGAGCGGGTCGTCGACCTGCAGCACGAGCCCCGCCTCGATGATCGCGCGGTATTCCTCTCGCAGCGCATCGGCCAGCGCATAAAGGTATTCTTCCTCGCTCTTGTAGTGCTCATTGCGGTTCCAGTTGGCGAGGTTGGACGGCGACACCGCCGGCATGAATGCCTCTTCATGACGCTGTACCGCGAGCGCGGCTTTGAGATTAGCGATGTCGCGCTGCAGCGCTTCGTGGCCTTTGTACGAGACCGGGCCGGTGCACACCCAACGCGTGCGCCCGGTCTGACCGGCGGTGCCCGGCAATGACGCGGTCCAGGCATAGAATTCGGGAAAGGCGCGGTATTCGCGCGACTGGCCCCAGTAATTGGCGCTCTCGACCGTTGGGCTCGGCTCGATGCCGGCGAGGCGCTCGTTGACATAAGGGATAAAGCCCGTGCGCCCTTGCTCGCCATCCGCGACGATGTCGATGCCGGCCTCGGTCTGGCGGCGCACGGTTTCGGCGACCGCGCTTTTGACCCGCGCCGCGAAGACCGCCTCGTCGACCGCTTCGCCGCGTGCCTTGTTCTGGATCAGGTCGCGCAGATCGTCGGGCCGCGGCAGGCTGCCGACATGCGTCGTCAGGATGCGATCCATGCTCCGCTTCATGTGATCCTCCCCAGTCTCTTTTGGCTTTCACCGGCTCGCCATAATGTAGCGCATCCACCAAATCCGCGTCCCGGCGAAAGCCGGGACCCACTCGTCAGACTCTCGGAACTAGGATAAGTGGGTCCCGGCTTTCGCCGGGACGCGGAAAAGAGCGGATACAGAGTGAACGTGCCGGTGATCATCACCGAAGCCGGTTCCGACAGCGACATCGAAACGGCGCGGCTGCTGTTTCGTGCCTATGCCGAGTCGCTGCCGTTCAGCCTCGATTTTCAGAATTTTGCCGCCGAGCTCGACGGTCTACCGGCGCCATATAACCCGCCGGCCGGATGCCTGCTGATCGCGAGGCAAGAGCGGGTCGCTATCGGCGTGATCGGGATCAAGCCGCTCGCGCCCGGCATCGCCGAGATCAAGCGGCTTTATGTGCTCCCCGAGGCACGCGGGACCGGACTCGGCCGGACCCTCGCCGAGCGGGCGATCGCCGAGGCGCGGGCCAGACGCTACGAGCGGGTACGGCTCGACACCCATCGCCCGAGCATGGCGGCGGCGATCGCGCTCTATCGCAAGCTCGGTTTTTTACAAATCCCGCCCTACGGCCCCAATCCCGACGGGCAGTTCGCCTTCTTCGAAAAGCGCCTGTCCGAGTGAGGGCGGCGGGCTATTCTAGCCCCCCTCCGCAGGGAGCCCCGAATGCGCCTCTTGATCGCGATGATGAAGCACGAGACCAACACCTTCTCGCCGGTGCCGACGCCGCTCGCCCGCTTTGGGCCCAGTTATTCTGATAGGCGCCCGGGTCCGCTCTACGGCGAGGCGGCGATCCAGGCCTATCGCGGCACCGGCTCGGGGCTCGGCGCCTATCTCGATCTCGCCGAGCGCGAAAAGGCCGACATCGTGCTGCCGATCGCCGCCTCCGCGCCGCCGTCGCGCCCGGTCGAGGACGCCGCTTACGAGCACATAGCAGACATCATTTGCGACGCCGTCGCGAAAGGCGGCTATGACGGCATGTTCCTCGATTTGCACGGCGCGATGGTCACCGAGAGCTTCGAGGATGGCGAGGGCGAATTGTTGCGCCGCATCCGCGCGATCGACCCGAAGACCCCGATTGCGGTCTCGCTCGACATGCACGCCAATCTTTACGACGCGATGATCGAGAATGCGACGGTCGTCACCGGCTACCGCACCTACCCGCATATCGACACCTACGACACCGCGAAGCGTGCCGGCGAGATCCTGCTGCGGGCGATGCGCGGTGAGGTGAGGCCAGTCATGGCGTGGGGCAATGTGCCGATGCTGCCGCATGTCATGCGCCAGGGCTCGGACGATCACCCGAACAAGGAATTGCAGGCGCGCTGCGCCGCAATCGCGAGCGAAGCGGCTTTGGATGCGAGCCTCTTCACTGGGTTTCCGCATGCCGACATCACAAATGCCGGCCTCTCGGCGCTCGTCGTCACCGACGGCGACCGCGCGCTCGCCGAACAGCTGCGCGACGAGCTTCTCGATCAGGCTTGGAAGGATCGCGAGGATTTCGTGTACCGCATCGAGCCGCTCCAACAATCGCTGGCCCGCGCCAAGGCGATCGAGCCGTCAAAGCCGGGCGAGGGGCCGATCGTGCTGCTCGATCATTACGACAATTGCGCTTCGGGCGGCACGATGGACACGACACTCGTGCTTGCCGCGATCCTGCGCGAGGGGCTCGACAATGTCGCCGCCTTCGCGATCTACGACCCCGAGGCCGTGCAGCAGGCCATTACCGCGGGTATCGGTGCCAAGGTCACGCTGTCGATCGGCGGCAAGATGCAGATGCCGGAAATCCCCGGCGAGAGCCCGCCGCTCACCGTGACCGGCACGGTCAAGACGATCTCCAGCGGCCGCTTCCGCAACAAGGGGCCGATGGGGCGCGGCGTCATGATGGATATGGGCCCGTCAATCGTCATCGATACCGGCAAGGCCGAGATCGTGGTCATCTCGCGCCATGTCGAGCCGAATGATTTGAATTGCCTCTTGTCGCTCGGCATCGACCCGATGCAGAAGCGCTACGTCATGCTGAAGAGTCGGGTGCATTGGCGGGCCGGGCTCGGCGCGCTGGCGAAGAGCGTCGTCGATTGCGCCGGGATCGGAGTCTGCACCTCCGATTACGGCCAGCTGAGCTTTACGAAGGTGCGGCGGCCGATCTATCCCCTCGACCTCCCGAACCGATGATCCTAGCCTAGGCTCAACTTCTTTCGCGATTTGGAGGATCCGATGGACGGCACGGCAGAGCTGCTCGAGATCGACCGGCGCTATCTGGTTCACCCGCTGCATCACCCGGAGGAGCACAAGGCGCCGCTCCTGGTGACCGAAGGCAAGGGCGCGATGCTGCATCTCGCCGACGGGCGCGAGGTCATCGACGGCTTGGCCGGGTTGTGGAACGTCAACGTCGGACATGGCCGTGGTGAGCTGGCCGATGCCGCCGCCGGGCAGATGCGAAAGATCGCCTACGCGTCGGCCTATGTTGGCGCCACCAACGAGCCGGCGATCCGGCTTGGCGAGAAGATCGTCAAGCACGCCTACGCCAACAGCTCAGCGATCTACTACACGACGGGCGGCGCGGAATCGAACGAGTCGGCGTTCAAGACGGCGCGCTTTTTCTGGAAAGTGCAGGACAAGCCGAACAAGACCAAGATCGTCTCGCGCACGCACGGTTATCACGGCGTAACCATGGCGGCGATGAGCGCCACCGGGATGCCCGCCTATCACAAGATGTTCGGGCCGCTGATGCCCGGCTTTATCCAAGTGGCCGCGCCCTATCCCTATCGCTGGCAGGGCAACCAGGAATGCGGCATCGGCGCCGCCGAGGCGATCGAGAAGGCGATCCTGACCGAAGGCCCCGAGACGGTCGGGGCGGTCATCGCGGAGCCGGTCATGGGCGCCGGCGGCGTCATCGTGCCGCCTGAGAGCTATTTCCCGAAATTGCGCCAGATCTGCGATCAGTACGACGTGCTGCTGATCGCCGATGAGGTCATCACCGGCTTCGGCCGCACCGGCCGGTGGTTTGCGCTCGGTCATTGGGGCGTTGAGCCCGATATCGTGTCCTTCGCCAAGGGCGTGACGAGCGGCTACCTGCCGCTGGGCGGCAACATCCTGTCAAAGCGGGTGCACGACGCGATCCTTAACGCGCCGCTCGATCGCCGCTACATGCACGCCGCTACCTATAGCGGCCACCCGGTGTGCTGCGCGGTCGGTCTGCGCAATGTCGAGATCATCGAGAGCGAGGGCTTGGTCGAACGCGCCGCGGTCATGGGGAGGCGCCTCATCGAGGGCCTGCGGCATGAGTTGGGAGAGCTGCCGAACGTCGGCGATATTCGCGGGCTTGGTCTGATGTGCGGCGTCGAGCTGGTGACCGACAAGGGAACCAAGGCGCCGGCGCTCGGCGTCGGCGTCAAGGTGGCGCGCGAGGCGATGTCGCGCGGGCTGATGATGCGCGCTCGCCCAGGCAGCGCCGAGCCGGCGACCGGCGACACGCTCTGCCTTTGCCCGCCGCTGTCGACCCCGGACGAGATCCTCGACAAAATCCCGCAGATCCTGCGCGAGGCCGTCACCGCCGCCATGCAGTAAAAAGCTCACCAAAGAGACACAGAGGACAGACAACAGAAATCGGCGTCCCGGCGAAAGCCGGGACCCACTTGTCTGCTGCTCGGAAGCTGGAAGGTGGATCCCGGCTTTCGCCGGGAAGCGGATGAGGATTTCCACCTCTGTGCCCTCTGTGTCTCTGTGGTGAAAAATCTAAAGGGAGACGAATGCCCGATCGCACGATAGGCGTCGTCATCGACGGCGCGACCGGCCGTCTCGGCACCACCCAGCATTTGCGCGCGCTGCTCGACATCCGCCGCGAAGGCGGTCTGTCGCTCAAAAACGGCGACCGTCTGATGCCGGAGCCCCTGCTGCTCGGGCGCAACCGCGACAAGCTCGCCGCGCTGGCCGACAAAAGCGGCGGTTTGCGCTGGAGCATCGATCGCGACGCATGCCTCGCCGACCCGGCGATCGATATCTATTTCGATGCGACCGCGACCGGCGGCCGCCCCGATCGTGCCCGTGCCGCATTCGCTGCCGGCAAACACGTTTATCTCGAAAAGCCGATCGCCGAAAATCTGGAAGACGCGCTCGCCTTGGCGCGCGCCGCCCAGGACGCCGGCCGGAAGGGCGGCGTCGTGCAGGACAAATTGTTCCTGCCCGGCCTCAAAAAGCTCCGCAAACTATATGACTCGAATTTCTTCGGCCGCGTGCTGTCGGTCCGGCTCGATTTCGGCTGGTGGGTGTTCGATGGCGATCTCTTCCCGGCGCAGCGCCCGAGCTGGAATTACCAGAAGGCGACCGGCGGCGGCCTGTTCCTCGATATGTTTGCGCATTGGCGCTACATCTTCGACCGCCTGCTCGGCCCGATCAGCGCCGTCTCGTGCCGCCATGCGACCGCGCAGCCGCGCCGGATCGAAGAGAGTGGCAAGCCCTACGAGGTCGATGTCGAGGATCACGCCTTCGCGATGTTCGAGCTGGAGGGCGGTGTTCTGGCGCAGATCAGCTCGTCTTGGGCGAGCCGCGTCAAGCGTGACGACCTGTTGCAGATCCAGGTCGACGGCACGTTGGGCTCGGCGGTTGCCGGCCTGCATCGTTGCTTCGTGCAGCCGCTCATCGCCACGCCAAGGCCGTTCTTCAGCCCCGAGCAGCCGCAGCAGATGAATTTCGACGAGCAGTGGCAGGAAGTGCCGGACGTGCTGCCCTTCGAAAACGGCTACCGAGCCGGCTGGCAATTGTTCCTGCGCCATGTCGCCGAGGACGCGCCGTTTTCGGCGCCGCTCCTCGAAGGCGCCAAAAGCGTCCAGCTCGCCGAAGCGTGCTACAAGAGCGATCGCGAGCGTCGCTGGGTCGAGCTGGAACCGCTCAGTTTGTAGCGCGCCCGCCCGCGGCTGCTATAGTGGCCGCCAGAACAACGCGATATCGGGGGAGACCGCCTGTGACTCGAATTGTGCCCGCCACCCGCCGCCGCATCCTGCAAGCCGCTGCCGCGAGCAGCGTCGTCGCGCTCGCCAAGGCGCCGGCTTTTGCGCAGGCGCAGCCGAAAAAGCTCGTCTTCGCGCATGTGACGGCATCGCCGGAATCCTCGGCCGTCGCCTTCGAGGCGATGGCGAAAGAGGTCACCGAGCGCTCGAATGGCGAGCTCGCGATGGAATTCCACGGCGGCACGCTCTTGACGAAAGAGTTGGAGATCATCAACGCGGTCAAGGCCGGCAACATCGCGATGGGCGATCCGGGCGGGGCCGCGGCGACGGTATTTCCGGAGATGGGCGTCTTTCTCGTGCCGTATCTGATCGCCAGCTACGACCAGGCCTATAAGATGTTCAACGGCGCGGTCGGCGACCGGTTCGATAAGCAGTTCCAGGACAAGTACAAGCTCAAGGTCCTGTTCTTCTACGATTACGGCTTCCGCCATTTCTGGAACAGCAAGCGGCCAATCGCCGAGCCGAAAGACCTGCGCGGTCTCAAGATGCGCGTGCAGCAGGCCAAGGTGTTTGCCGACACGATCAACGGACTTGGCGGCGTCGCGGTGCCGATGGCGTGGGGCGAGGTCATCCCGGCGGCGCAGCAGGGGGTCATCGACGGCGCCGATCTGCCCATCGTCAACATCCTGGCGCTAAAGGCGTATGAGGTGTCGAAATACTGCTCGATGACCTATCACAATTATGGGCCGACCGCGGCGGTCATCAATCTCGAGCTCTGGAACGGGCTGACCGAGAGCCAGCGCAAATTGATCGCAGACGCCTCGCGCAATGCCCAGACCAAGGTGCGCCAGCTGACCGAGAGCGTCGACAATCTCGACAAGGCCAAGGAGCTTCTCGAAGCCAAGGGAATGACCGTGAATACCGCCAATGTCGACGCGTTCCGCAAATTGGCGCAGGAAAAAGTCTGGCCGGCCTACAAGCAGCAATTCCCCGAGCTCTGGGAAGAAATCGTCGCAACCAAGGTCTGAGCCCGCGGTGACGGCAAACGAAGCCGCTGCTGCGTCTGATCTGCCCGCCGCACGGTGGCGGGTGCGCGATGTCGTGCTGCTCTTGCCGAAGATCGTGCTGACCGGCCTCTTGATTCTGGCGATCGGTGATCTGATCGTCGGCGTCTTTCTGCGGTACGTCATGGTGCCGGTGACCGACTGGCTCGATCTCGACCCGATCAATTTTTTCTGGGTCGAGGAGGTCGGCGAATACGCGTTGGCGTGGATGACGATGATCGGCGCCGGCATCGCGATTGGCGAACGCGCCCATTTCACATTGCGGGTGCTGACGCACCGGCTGCCGATGCCGGCGCAGCGCGCGATCCATGTCGCGACGCATCTCTTGATCGCCGGGTTTGGCGGGCTCGCCGCCTGGTATGGGGTGAAGCTGGCGATCGTCAACAGCCTGCTGACCTCGCCGGCCTTGGAGCTCAATCTCGCCTGGCTTTATGCGGCGCCAGCGGTCGGCGGCGCGCTCATCGTGCTCTATGGCCTCGCAGCCGCGTTCGCGCCGCCGCCGCCACCGGATGTCTTTCACGGCTCGGGCGCAGCGGCTGCGGGGAACGACTGATCATGCTGCTCGCCTCGACCGGGCTGCTGTTCGCCTTCCTCGTCGCCTTTTCGATGCCGATCGTCTTCGCGCTCGGCGCCGCGGCGATCCTGGGGCTGGTGCTCGGCGGCTACTCGCTCGAAATGCTCGCCTCCAGCCTGATCGGCGCGTCGCAGAATTGGATCTTGCTGGCGATCCCGAGCTTTATCTTTGCCGGCACTGTTATGGAACGCTGCGGCATGTCGAACGCGTTGGTCGACCTCGCGCGGGCGCTGGTCGGTTGGCTGCGCGGCGGCCTCGGCATGTCGGTGATCGTCGTGTCGTACTTTTTCTCCGATATCTGCGGCTCGAAGATGGCCGAGGTGTCGGCGCTCGGCTCGACCTTGATGCCGCCTTTACGGCGCGCCGGCTACCGCTCGGCCGATGGCGCCTCGCTGATCGCTTCCGGCACGGCGATGGGCATGCTGGTGCCGCCGGCGATCTTCATGATCGTCATTGGCGAGGTCACCAACGTCTCGGTTGTCGCGCTGTTTCTCGCCGGCTTTATCCCGGCCGCGGTCATCGGCGTGTGCCTCTGTGCGCTGGTCGCGATCCAGGCGCATCTCCTGGGGTGGCCGAAGGATACCCGGCCGAGCCTCTTGTTTCTGCTGCGCTCGTTACGCGCGGCGGCGGTACCGCTGGTCATTCCGCTCGTCATCCTCGGCGGCTTTTATCTCGGCGCCTTCACCGCCACCGAGGCGGGCGCGATCGTCGCGCTTTATTCGCTGATCGCCGCCCGCCTCTATTACCGCAACCTCAGCTGGATGGAGATCCTGCGCATCGGCTACGACAGCGCGATCTTGACCGCGGTCGTCGTGTTCCTGCTCGCCGTCGCGACGATCTTCCAATACCTGATGGGCGTCACCGGCGTGCCGCTCTTGCTTGGCGAGATCCTGCGCCCGCTGGAATCGGCGCAATGGTTGTTCCTCCTCGGCGTCGCGCTGATCACGATGGTGTTCGGCATGGTGTTGGAGGGATTGCCGGCCGCCGTCGTGCTGATCCCGGTCGTGTTCCCGATCGCGACGCGTATCGGCATCAACCCGATCCATTTCGACATCGTGCAGACCGCCGCGGTCGGCATCGGGCTGTTTCTGCCGCCGATGGGGGTCGGGCTGTTGATGGCGCTGAAGTTTGCCGAAGTATCGGTGGGCGAGCACGCGCGCGGCTACTGGCCCTACGTGCTGGCATTGCTGATCGGGCTGATGCTGATTATCTGCCTGCCCGAACTGTCGCTGATGATCCCGCGCAGCGCCGGTTTCGTGCGCTGATCGGGGCGGCTATTCGGCGGCGGCCGCAGCCGCCGCTTCGTCCGTTGCCGCAGGCTCGACTTTGGCGCGCGGCAAATAGAGATGCACGGCGGTGCCGACGCCCTCGGCGCTCTCGACGCGGATAAATCCGTCGAGCTGCCGCATCGTTTCGGCCGCCTGTGCGACGGCAGACCGGCGCGTCAGTTCAGCATCGAACACCTGATCGAGTGCCTCGTCCGAAAGGCCCGGCCCGCTGTCCCGCACGGTCAAGCGCACGAACTCACCGATCTCTGCGCCCGGCGTCTCGGCGATCGACGCCTCGTCGAACGCGTAATTGCGGGTGCCGAGGACCAGCTGGCCGCCCGATTTGATCTCGCGGCCCGCCTCAGCCACGAGCGCAAGGACCAGCATTCGCACCACCGAGGGATCGGCGTCGCTCGCCCACAATTCCGGCAGGAACGACGCGCGGTATTTGACGCCGCGCGGCAAACGCTGGCGGACCGACCGCTCGAGCCGGCTCAACACGCCATTGAGATCCGCCGGAACCGGCAGCTCCGAAGCCGCTTTCACCGGTGCGGGCGTCGGCGCTTCGAGACGCGGTTTCGGGCTTGGTGTGGCCCGGGCGGGCGCGGCCGTCGCGGGTTTCGCAGCACCCGGCTGGCGCTTGCGGAACCACAGCAGCCCGATCGCGATGATCCCGGCGAACAGCGTCGCGCCGAGGATCGCGAAGGCGCGCAAATCGGTGCGGCTGCGCGCGGCTGCGTCGGGGTCGTAGAGAAACTCGTCGGCATCGACAGTGCGCAACAACGCGCCAGCGCCGAACAGGCTCGCCTCGATGCGGTTCCAGCGGTCCGGATTGGAATGGCCGAGCGGAATATCGGGATAGCGCGATAGCCGGCGCGCCACATCGGTCTGATATTTGGCGAACCCGGCAGCGTCGGCGATGCCCGGCGGGTGGGGCAGGGTGGCGACGATGCGGCCGGCGATCTCGTCGGGGTGCTGCAGCGTGTATTCCCAGCCCCTGAGAGAGGCGATCCGGAAATTGCGCACCAGCTCGGGCTGGTTCTTGGCCAGGCGCTGCAGCGTGAACAGCGTATCGCCATAAAACTCGACGCGGTAATCCGCCGGGTTCAAGGATTTGAGATTGAGGCCTTTCTCCTTCGCCAGCCACGGCAGGTCCCAAAGAGAACCCGGAGCGGCGTCGACGGTCTTGTCGGCTAAGACCCCGAGGGTCTGCCCCGGCTCGACCGGCGTCGATCTGACCTTTGTTGGGTCGATGCCCTCGGCGCGCAGCGCAGTGGCGAATTCCATGCCGAGAATATCGCTCGCCGGGAGCCGCGCCACTTTCGCTTTGCCGAGAGCCGCGGGTGAGCCGAAATCGGCATCGGCCCGGTAATACACGGCCGCGCCGCTGTGCTGAAAAATGGGAGCCAACAGCAAAAGTGGCATGCCCTGCGCGGCGCGGATCGCCAGCTCGGCCCCGCCAACCCCGAATTGCGCGCGTCCTTCGGCCAGCTCGCGCACGGTGTCGGTCGGCGTCTGCCCGCGGGGCGCGCCGGGCTGAATATCGACCGTAAGCCCGGCCTCGGCATAAAAGCCCTGCCACAACGCGGCGTAATAGCCGGCGAACTCAAACTGCGGCGGCCCGCGCAATTGCAGCACGACCGCCTCGGCAGCGGACACCGCATGAGCCACACCCATCACCGCCAGCGCAGCGGCGCAAGCCATCATTCTCGACATCGCGCCTCCCCATACCGCGCTGCCGCTCCCCTGTTTGTATGTCAGCGCGAAACCGCGCCGAAATCAATCGCCGTGACGTTGACAGGTGGAAAAGCAGTCGCAGTTCTCACCGCCCCTCCGATCAGCGGCTCAAAAACCGCTCGATAATCGCCAGGAATTCGGCGGGTTGTTCGGCATGGAGCCAATGGCCCGCCTTTTCGATGCGCGCGATCTCGTGCTTCGGAAAAAAACGCCGGATCGCCGGCTCGTAAGCCGGCTGCACATAATCAGATCGGCCGCCCGCTAGGAACAGCGCCGGGCCGTCATAAGTGCGGCCGGCGGGTATTGCCGGAAACTCGACGAGAGCAGGCATTCCCTGCTCGATGGCTTCGAGGTTAAGGCGCCACCGCGCCCCGCCATTGTTGAAAATGAGGTTCTGCAACAGAAATGCGCGCTCGGCGGCGTCCGGGATCGCCGCGGCGAGGGCGACATCGGCTTGGGAGCGGCGCTGGATGCCGGTCAAATCGAGCCGCCGCATCGCCTCGACCTCGCAAAGATGGCGCATCGGGTAGGATACCGGCGCGATGTCGGCGACGATGAGCCGCTCGACCATCTCAGGGTGCTGCAGCGCCGCCATCATCGCGACCTTACCGCCCATGCTGTGGCCGAGCAGCGCATAGTGCTCATAGCCTCGCGCGCTAAGGCTCGCGCGCACATCCTCGGTCATCTCGCGGTAACCCATCGTCTCGGCCCAGGGCGAGACGCCATGGTTGCGCAGATCGAGTGCGATGACGCGGTGCTGCGGGGCAAGGCCCTGTGCGATCGAGGCCCAGTTGCGCTCCGAGCCGAACAGCCCATGCAGAATGGCGAGCGGCGGTCCCGCGCCATATTCGACGGCCGCCAGTGCAAGAGACATGTGGGCTCCCCTGTATGATGCCGAGGTCTAACCTCGCCCCGTCAAAATTGCGACGGCTCGTGAAAATCAAACCGGAGGGCAGTTGAGCCCCGGCTTAGCCGTCAAATTTTAATCGGAATTTTACTCCCATTAGAATTTTATGATATGTTCGGATCAAATGGATACCCTCAGCTCGACGCAAATCAGCCCGATGAAGACCCGTGGCCGTCCCCCGAAAAAAACCGGCCCGCCGCGCTATGCCAGCCGGCTGCGCGAGTTGCGCCAGCGGCTTGGCCTCTCGCAGCAGGAGGTCGCCAGCACCGCCGGCATCAGCAGCGCCTATTACGGCGCCCTCGAACGCGGCGACAAGCGGATCAATGCGGATACTGCGCAGCGTTTGCATATCCCGCTGCGATGTTCGGTCAGCGACCTCCTGGCCGGAAGCCGAGGCATTTCGGTGCCGGTCCGTTTTATCATTGCCGCGGCCGAATCCGAGAACCGGCCCGGCAGCTTCGAGCGGCCGGAGCCGCATGAGATGGTGCAGCCCGGCCGCTTGCATGAGGCGGAGCACTGCTTTGCCGCCGAGATCGTGGATCACAGCGCCGATCGCGATTTCGCGCCCGGAACGGTGTTGCTGTTGCGGCCGCCCTCCGCATTGTCGGAGCCATTGCGCCGGGGCATGCGCGTTGTCGTGCGCTTTTTTCATGAGGGCGAGGGGGAGCGGGCGACTTACGAGATTCTTTATGGAATTCTTGACCGCAACATCCTGGGCGATCTTGTGCTGATCACCCGCACCCAGAACCGACTAATCCCGCGGCATGCGCTGATCCGCGCCACCGCATTCTCTCGGGCCGGTCTTGCCCAGAGCCCGGCGGAGGAATTGGCGCGCGACGAGACGATTGATTACCGCTACAGCCCCGACGATCCGGCAGAAATCCTAGGGATTGTGGTCTACGCGATGGGCCCCGTTGGGCCAGCGTAGGATAGAATTCGGTAGAGTTTTAATCCGTATTGAATTATAGCT
>Ga0209059_1000300_pt1 | contig 22438 bp, 18 predicted proteins | sample GraSoiAngelo_151_FD_186165 | JGI IMG/M metagenome (GOLD analysis project Ga0209059, IMG submission 186165) | Grasslands soil microbial communities from the Angelo Coastal Reserve, California, USA - 14_1009_12_20cm (SPAdes) (version 2) | ecosystem: Environmental > Terrestrial > Soil > Grasslands ...
CCGCCCATCAGCACGGTCGTATCGTAGCTCTCGAATCCCTGGATGGCGCGCGCGTAGGCGTTGAACACCAGCCGCTCCGCCACCTTGTCGGCCCGGGGCGCGAGCAGCATGCGCAACACCACATCGTCGGGCGGGCGCGTCGCCTCATCCGCCAGCAGCTGCTCGACGATGCGCGTCAGGCGATGGTTGAGCTCGTTGATGAATCGCAGGTGCGCGCCGTCGTGCACCTGGTCGGCGCCGGCGCCGTAGGTGCCGCGCGCCTCCTGGGCGAGCTCGTGCATGAACAGGTTCAGCAGGCGCGCCTTGTCGAGCAGTCGCAGCTCCGAGTAGAACTCGATTTCCGAGGCGAGGTTCATCGTGCGCTCATGTCGGCCACCGTGCGGCTACGCCGGGAAGAAGTCGATGGGCTTGGTGGTCGTGACGGCATCGACGTCCTTCGGATCGAAGCGGAACAATCGTACCAGCGCGATGATCTTCTTCTCGAGCTCCGGGTCCTTGAGCTCGCTCGAGATCAGGCGGCACATGGTCACCTCGCCGCTCGGGGCGATGGTGAACTCGAGCACGAGCTTCCCCTGCAGCTCCGCGTTGTCGCGCAGCGCGCGGGCGTAGAGGCTGTAGATGCGTCCCTTGTTGCGGTCGAAGACCAGCTCGATCTCCTCGCGCGAGCGCGCCGCCTTGCCGCCGCCGCCGGGGCGCGCGGGTCCCCGGGCGTTCAGGCCCGATCGCACGATGCCCGAGTTGACCGCGGTGGTGTCGTGACCGGTGAGCGAGCCCGCGCCGGTGCCGAAGCCGCGGCTCATGTTCGCGGACGTGATGCCGCCTGAGCCGACGCCGACCTTGGAGGTGATGAGCGAGCGCTCGGCGTGCGAGTCGGCGCTGACCGAGCCGGAGAGATTCTTGGTCTCGAGCGGGGTGAGATCCATGACCTCGCGCAGGTCCGCGAGCTCGTCCTTCACCTGGTTGAGCTGCTTCTGGGCCTTCCTGCGCGCCAGCTCCTTCAGATCGACCGGCGGCGGCTTCACCATCGCCACCTTCGGCTCGATCTTGGGCTTCTCCTGCTCCTTGGGCACCGGGGGCGGAGGCGGCGGCTTGGGCTTGTTCTCGAGCATGACGCGCGCCAGGCGCTCCGGAACTTCCTCGACCTCGGCGCGCTTCGACACCGGCAGCAGCGGGAAGGCGATGCTGAGCACGACCAGGATGACCAGCAGCACCCGCAGGATCTTGCGAAAGCGCCGGCTCGATTCCGGATCGCCCTCCCAGGGCAGATCGAATTCACGGTAAAAGGGGGCGAGTATCATGGCTTCCCTACCCCGGCTTGAGCTGCCCCGCGGCCACCGGCTTCTCCTTCTGGATGACCGCGAGCGAGATGCGCCCGTAGTCGGCATCCGTGCAGGTCGCCATCACGCGCTTGAGCACTTCGTAGGGAAGCGACTTGTCCGCCAGGATGGTGATCTCGCGCTGGGCGATATCGCGCTCGCTCACCTCCTTGCCGACCAGCATCGGCCGCTTGAGCGCTGCGCGCAGCGGCTCGACGAGTCTGGTGGTGGCGGTGCGGATCTGGTCGACGCTCGCGATGAGCTCTCCCTGCACGAACAGATCGGTCTTCGTGATCATCACCACGACCGACTGCTTGGGCGCCGTCTCCGCGATCGACTGCGGAATCTCGATGCCCTTGGCGTTCTGGATGACCTCGACCTCGGTCGAGTAGACCAGCAGGAACGCCACCATCACCGACAGGATGTCGATGAGGGGAATGAGGTTGAGCTGCGCATCCGCGCGGTGCCTGAGGTGATGCAGCGCCATGCGCCGGGCGCGATTCGACATGCTCATGGGCGTGCTCCGCTCGCATCGGCGGCCGGGGCGCGAATCAGCGCCGCGACCGGGGTCGTGGGAGCGGCGACCGGAGCTGCGGCCACGGGAGCCGCAGCCGCTCCGGGCGGCAGCTCCGGCGCATCGCCGATCGAGATGTCCGGGAAGAGCTCCGCCTGCACCGAGGTCAGTCCCTGGCTCACTTCGAACACGCGCACCCGGTCCATGACCTGCACCAGCGTGTCGTAGGGCGTGTCGGGCTCGAGCAGGATGCTGGCTTCGGTCTTCTCCGGAAACTTCGCCTTGACGCGCTTCAGGTAGTCCGTCAGCCCGTCGAAGTTGTAGCCGCCCGGCGTGTTGGGGAGCGTGGCGAGCGGCCCGGTGTTGCGATCCGCCACCTGGATCAGGTCCTTGCGCACCATCACCTCGAGCTGCAGCCCCGGCGGCGGCTCCTTGAACTCGGTCTGCGGGGGCGGCAGGTTCAGCTGCAGGATCACGGTGCGCGAGAACACGGCGGTCATCAGCAGGAAGGTCACGAGCACCGTGAAGATGTCGATCATCGGCACGAGCAGCAGCTCCGCGGGCTTGCGCGAGTGGCGCTCCAGCTTGCGGGTCTGGTACGAGCGGCGCATGCGGGACTCTCAGCTCTCGGGGGCGCAGAGGCGGCTCAGGCCGGCGCCGCCGCGCTCTGGCGCTCGGTGATCGCGTTCAGGAACTTCACCGAGGCCATCTCCAGGCTGTCGATGAGCTCGGTCGTCCGGGTCTGGAGCCAGGCGTGGATGAACAGCAGCGGCACCGCGGTCATCAGGCCGAACGCGGTGCAGTTCATCGCCACCGAGATGCTCGCCGACAGCAGGTTCGCCTTCTCGGCGGGGTTGACGGTGGCGACCGCGGCGAAGGCACGGATCAGTCCCATCACCGTGCCGAGCAGTCCCAGCAGCGTCGCGAGATTGGCGAAGGTCGCGAGGTAGTGCGTGCGCTTCTCGAGCCGCGGCACCACTTCCATGAGGCTCTCCTCCATCGCCTTCTCGATGTCGTCGCGGCGCCGCGCCGACTGAATGCGCGCCAGGCCGTAGTTGAGGATGTGCCCGATGGCCGACGGCGACTTGGCCGTCGCCTGCGCCACCTGGCGGAAATTGCCCTGCGACAGCAGCGGCACGATCTCGTTCCACAGTCCGCGGTTACGCACGGCCGCGTGGACCAGGTAAACGTAGCGTTCGAGGGCGATCGCCAGCCCGACCACGAACACGAGCGCGATCGGGAACATGAACTCCCCGCCGCCCTGAAAGAATCGCACGATGTTATCCCAGATGTTCATCTGACACTCCCGCTCCTGTAGACCGCCACGCAAGCCTCAGCCTGCGAAACCTGAATGACATAAGCCCAAAAAGCTGCGACCCAGCTCTCATCCTGACGCCGCTGCATCCCCATTTTCAGGGCTTATCGCCCGAACCCTGGCCGGCGCCCTTCCGGGTGGCCGTCTGCCCCGGCTTGAGCGCGTCGTAATAGCGGTTTTCCCGCTGAAAGACGTCCCGGTCGAGCGGCTGCAGCACCTCATCGAGAAGACTGTTCACCGGCCGGCCCGCGAGATCTCCGAGATCGGAGCGTTTCCACGGCACGATGTAGAGCACCTTCGGAAGCTCGCGGTTGCCCGTGATGTCCGTCGTATCGAGCTCGAGCCGATCGGGTCCCTTGCGCGCGCCGGTCTTCGTGGCGGCGGCGGCACCCTTCGCGCCGGCGGCGGTGCCGGCCTCGCGTGGAGGTCCGCCCGCGCTCGCAGGGGGAGCCGCAGGAGCGGCCGGAGCGCCAGGCGCAGCGGCAGCCGGCGCTGCCGGAGCGGCCGGCGCGGTGGCCGCCGGCGTTGGCGCGCCCGCGCCCCTGGTCGTGTCCACTGCGGGCTCGAGCTCACCGGGCGGCGGAATCGCGCGCTCGCGCGGCGCGGGTCGGGGGTCCTGCGCGCTCGCGGGCGGTGTCTGGGCGAGCGCCGTGCCGAGCGTCATCGCGCCGAGCAGCAGCCCGAGACTCATCATCGCGATGCTCATCAACGGGTGTGGCGTGAACCGGTGTGCACACGCGTGGTGCATGCTCAACCTCCTGCCCTCGGGGCGTTGCTCTGCGTCGGAGCTCCCGTGGCGTTTGCCGGGGAGGGCTCCGTCTGCGGGTCGCCGGGTCCTTGTGGCGTGGGCTCAGGTGCTCCGCGGGGTGTCGCTCCCGGGTTACCGCCCGGCGGCGTCCCGGGGCTCGCCGGAGGCGGCGGGGAACTCTCCGGCTTCCCCTCCCCCGGCCCCGGCCCCTCCGCGGCGGGGCGCTTCGCCGGCCCCAGGCCCAAGCGCTGGCGCAGCTCCGCTATCCAGCCGCTCACCGGCTTCTCCTCGCCGGTGAGCTGGCGATACTGCTCGAATGCCGTGAGCGCCCGGCGCGGGTCTCCCAGATAGAGATCCGCGAGCACGCCAAGGTTCCGCCAGGCCGGGGCGTATCGAGGGTCGGCCGCGATCGCCTGCTCGTACGAGGAGACCGCGTCCTTGAATTCTCCGCGCAACCGCTGGGTCGCGCCGAGCTCGGTCCAGGCGACCGCGCTCCCGGCCTCACGGGCGACGGCGCTCTTCAGGATCTCCTCGGCCACATCGAGGCGGCCATCCTTGCGCTCGAGGATCGCGAGGTTGACGAGCGGGGCTGCGAACTGAGGGTACTGAAGCGCCACCTGCTTGAAGCCGAGCTCGGCCTCGAGCTTGTTCCCGGCACGCATGGAATTCACCGCGCGATCGAAGTCATTGCGCGCCGCCGGCGGAACCTCGGGATGCACGGGGACGGTGGGCGCCGCACCGGCGCCGGGCGCGCCGCCGGGGACCGACGCCGTGTCGCCCGTCGCGGCGCCCGCCGGGCGAGCTGGTGTCGGGGCAGCAGACGGGGGCGGGGAGGCGGGGGTCGCTCGTGCGGGTGCGGGAGGCGGCGGCGCGGCCGGCTGGGGACGCGTGCGGGGCGAGCCGCAGGCCGCCAGCTCGGCGAGCGCGGCGACGAGCGCAACGAGCGCGGGCGCAACGGGCGCCAGGCTCCACCTCGGCCGCTTATTCCAGGCTCGTGACGACATCCTGCGTCAGCTCCGTCTTGCCGTAACGCGCCGGCTTCAGGCGCGCCAGCGCCTCGAAGCTCTTACGCACCCACTCGTCGTAGACCCCATCCTTGGCGCGCGCGGCGTTCAGCTCGTGCGCCTTGATCGCTTCCTCCTCGAACGGAAACACCTGCTCCTCGAGGAGCGAATTGTATTCCTCGAGCGCATCGCCCTTGAGCTGCGCCGGCCGCTCCGAGGCCATGATGTCCTTCGCGAGCGTGCCGTAGAGCTCCGCCATCTCGTAGTTCGCGGCGGTGGTCACCTCGGCGACCTGATATCCGGCGGCGCGCTTGTAGCCGTCCATCGCTCGCTCGAGCGCATCGCGCTTGACGACCAGACTCTTCTTCAGCGGCGCGGTCAGCCTCACCGCCCGAAACGCATCACGCGCCGGCTGCGCGAGCGCCAGCTGCGACTTCGCGGCGAGATAGTGGGTGCGCTCGGTGCGCTGCGATCCCGCCTCGCCGTCGGCGCGGATAATCTCCTGGTACCAGCGATCGCGCCCGGTGGCATCGCCGCGCTGGGCGGCGTAGTCCGCGAGACGCTGGCGCGCTTCCTCGGCGTCGCCGACCGGCGTCGGGTTCGTGCCGACGAACTTCTCGAGCATGCTCATCGCGCGGGCGCTGTTGCCGGCCTTGGCGTAGAGGTCGGCGGATTGCATCAGCGCCTCGCGCTGCACGGCGTGAGTCTCGGCGGGGCTTGCGGCGATGCGCTCGAACTCCGCGGCGGCCTCGCCCGGCCGGTTGGCTTCCGTGTAGGCCACCGCGAGCTTGCGGGTGACCTCCGGCTGCAGCTGGTGCTGCGGGAACTGGCGGCGGAAATCCTCGAGCACGCCGATGGCGCGGTCCCATTGCTTGAGGGTGAGAAGCCCCGTGGCGGCGTCGTACTGGGCGTTGACGCGGGCCTTCGACTCGGGCGCTACTCGCGCGACGCGCAGGAAATCCTCCACCGCGCCGCCGGCATCGCCCGCCTTCTGCTTCGCTTCGCCTTCCTTGTATACGCTGGCGGCGAGCCGCTCGGTGAGATCCGTGCGGAGCTTGTCGTCCTTGCCGGCGAGCGCGCGCGCCTGCAGGAATGCCGGCTCCGCCTTGTCGTACTCGCCCTGATCGAAGTGCGACTGCGCAATGATCGTCCAGGCGATGCGCTGCTTGGCGAGATCGACCGGCGGCTGCCGCGCCAGGATCGACTCGGACACGCTGATGGCGCGCGGCCGGTCGCCCGCGGCGAATATCTCCTCGGCCGCGCGGGTGAGGACACCGGCGCTGTCGGGATGCTCGGGGAAGGTCTGCGCGAACTTGACCCCCGAGTCGGTGGCGCGTTTGTGCCACGCCTCCTTCTCCGCGCCGGAGAGCCCCTCCTCTCCCTTCTGGTAGGACGCGAGCGCCGCGTAGGCGGCGGTCGCCGACTTGTCGTTGCGCGGATAGCCGTAGGCGGTGCGCTCGTACTCGGCCGCGGCATCCCCGAACTGGTGGCTCTCGAACAGCGCCTCCGCCAGCAGGTAGTTGGTCGCGGCGGAGTCCGGATCCTCCGGGAACGACTTCAGGTAGTCGCGGTACCAGCGCGCCGCCTCCTGAAAGTCCGGGATGCGCTTGGACTTCTGGGCGCTCGCGTGAAAGAAGGTGGCGACGTCCTTCAGGTTCGTCTTGAGCTCCTGCACCTCGCGCGGGTGGTCGGCGCGGCCGCGGGTCTTCCAGTAAGGCGAGTCGAAGTTGTAGCGCTCGACGAACTCGTGCTTGCCGTCGAGGACCAGCTGACTGAATCCGCCCTTGGTGTACGCCTCGATCGCCGCCATCGCGAGGTCCGGCGCCTGATCGCTGTAGGGATCGCGCGCGACATAAGCGCGGTAGACGCTCGCGGCGTCCTGGTAGCGCTGCTTGTCGACGTACAGGTCGCCGAGCCGCGAATAGAGCATCCAGCTGTAGGGGCGCTCGCCGACCTTCTGCACATACTGCTCGAGCGAGGCGGCGCCGTCGTTGTAGGAAAAAGTGATGCTCATCACCCGGAGCGTGTCCTCGACCAGCTCGCGATCGGCGCGCTTGAGCGACTCGAGTGGCTTCGCTTTGCCGCGCGCGCCGGTGCCGAGCTCCTGATCGAGCACGCCGCCGAAGGACGGCAGGCTCTCCGCCGTGAGCGACTGCTTGAACAGCGACCAGCCGTGCTTGTAGAGACTCTGCTGGTAGAACAGCGAGCTCGCGCCTCGCCCGATGACGGCGGCGTAGGCGCGCGCGGCGTCCGCGTAGCGCTTGTCGGAGAAGAGCAGCTCGCCGCGCCGGAACTGCACCTCGTCGAGCTGGGGGGTCTGCGGATAGCGCTGCACGATCCGGTCGAGCGTGCCGAGCGCCTGGGCGGGCTGGCCGGTGGTCTCGTAGGCGCGTGCCAGCTGATAGAGCACCTGGTCGTTGCGCGGATAGTCGGGGTACGCCTTGAGCAGCGTCGAATAGAGCTTGATCGCCTCGGCTCCCTGCAGGTCCACCGCAGTCACTTCCTTCTCGAGCCGCTCCATCTCCCCGGCATCGAGGTTGAGATCGCCGAGACGGCGCAACGCCTCCGCACGGAGCTTGGGATCGGTGTTCTGCAGCTCGAGGAAGTGGCGGTAGTTCTCCATCGCCTTCGAAGCGTTGGCGCTCGGGGCAGTGTCGCGGTGCACCGTGACCTTGCGCCGCGAGAGGTCGCCGATGGTGGACTGCGAGGAGCTGCCGCTCGCGCTCTGCGACCACGCCGACTGCGGCGCCGGGGCGAGCAGCGCACCGAGCAGTCCGAGCGCGGCGGCCCGCGGGAGGAGCGTGCTCATCGCGGCGGCTCCTGGGCCTTGGGCGCCGGTGCCTCCTCGTGCGCGGGTGGCGGCTCGGGCGCGGGTGGCGGCTCGTGCGCGGGTGGCGGCTCGGTCGCAGGTGGCGCCTCGGGTTCCGGCATCGCCTCGGGCGCGGGCGGCGTCTCGCCGGCGGGCGACACCGGAGCCGGTGCGCGCGCGCCTTGCGCGTTCGCGGCGCGGTCGTACATGGTGGCGAGCGCAAAGCGCGCCTGCACCTGGTAGGTCGCCAGCCGGTCTTTCTGCTCCTCGAGCTGGTGGGCCGCGACGCGCGCGAGGAACTCGCCCTGCTTGTGCTCGGCTCCGGCGAGACGCGTCTGCAGGGCGTCGATCCGCTGCTTGAGCGCGGTGACGCGCGCGGCGAACTCTCCGGTGTTGGTCGGTACGTTGCGGCGATCGCGCTCCACGCGGATCCAGCGGCTCTGCGCCTCGTGCAGCGCGAGGTTGAGGTCTTTCAGCGCGCGGTGCTCCTGCCAGAGCCGCGCCTTGAAGGCGTCGTTGAGGCCGAACCGCAGCACGCCCTTCACCAGCGCCAGCCGCGCGCGGAGGTCCGCGTACTCGGGCGTCTCCGGCGCGCCGGCGAGAGCGGCCTCCACGCGCCTGACGCGCGCCCACTGCTCGCGCTCGGCGGCGGTGCCGAGCGCCGACATGTCGCCCCCGGTCTCGATGCCGCGCAGTTCGTTCGCGAGGGCGGTGTTGCGCTGCTGCAGCTTCTGCACGGCGCCCGAGGTGAGCAGCGCGTCCGCACGCGGCAGCCGCTCGGCGTAGGCGCGCTCGCGCGTCTCGATCATGTCCTCGAAGGCGGCCATGCTCTCGTCCCAGCGCCCGAGCGCGCCGTTCAGGAACAGCAGGTCGCGGTAGTTCTTCAGTCCCTCCTGGAAGTCGTGTCCGGCCAGCACCGCGTACAGGTAGCGGGACTCGGGCGCATCGGGGAGGTTCTTCAGCTGCCAGAACCAGCCATAGCGCGCGCCCTGCTCGCTCGTCAGCACGCGCTGGAGCATGTCGCCGTTGCGGATGCGCGCAATGGCCGCGTCGATGCGCCCGCTCTCGGCATCGAACGAATTGACAGCGCTCTCGTAGTACTCCGCGGATTGCGCGTTGGCGTTGAGCTTGGCGAAGGCGTAAGGGATGGCGAGGTAGGACTCCTGCACCGCCGCATCCAGCAGGTCGCGGCTGCGCAGCTCCATCCACGGCGTGAGCGCCCCCTGGTAGTCCCCGAGCGAGGCAAGAGCCCAGCCGGTGCCGAGCAGCGCCTTGTTCGAGTACGGCCCGTTGAGGCGCACCCGCGCCAGCGCCGACCGCGCGCGCGCCGGCTGATTCGCCTGCAGGTACGCGAAGCCGAGCGCGAGACTGGCGCGGTCCTTGAGCGCCAGGAGCTCCGGAGTGGTGGCGATCATCGAGCCGACGGCGGTGAGGAACGGGTCGGCATCGGCGAGCCGGCCGTTGCGCACCAGCGCGACGCCGAGGTTGAAGCGCGCGTAGCCGGACCAGATCCGCCGCAGGCCCTCGGGCTCGCGCCACTGCGACAGCATCCGGATCGCTTCGTCATAGCGACCCTCGTGCATCAGCACGTTGCCGAACAGCAGCTCTTTCTGCGCCTCGAGCTCCGGCGACATCCGCCCGTTCACCTTGCGCAGCGCCGCGTCGGCCTTCTCGAGATAGCCCCGCGCGTACCACACCTGCGCCAGGTAGAACCAGGCGCGGTTGCGCACCCCGGTGGGCACCTCGTCGGTCAGCAGCCGCGCGAAGCGCTCGCCCGCCTCGTTGTGCATGCCGAGCGAGAGGTACAGCCCGCCCTCGAGGAGCTGCGCCTCATCCAGGTGATGCGGCACGCGGTTCCAGTGCTCGTAGGCGAGGAGCCGCGTGAGGGCCTCGAACTCCTCGTCCTGGTAGAAATAGAAGAGCGCATCGCCGTAGTGCAGGTCGCGGATGCGGGTGACCGGCAGCTTCTCGGCGTCGTGGCGGGCCGCTGACGCCGGCGCCGCGGCCAGGACGGCGAGCACGGCGGCGAGAAGCGGCGTACGCATGCGGTAGGGCCGGCTCAAGAGCTATTCCCAGTCCTTGATCTCGAACTCCGGCTGCAGCTTCCTCTGCCGGTCATTGATCTTCAGCTCCAGGTACTTGGCGCCGACGCCCTTCTCGAAGCGCAGTGAGGCGCCGCGCTTGTAGGCGCGCTCGTTCGGTCCCTTGCCGTTGAAGAACGCGACCAGCTCGTGCGGACCGACCTTGAGGTTGCCCAGGTACAGCCGCTGCACGCCGCCCTTGAGCAGCGCCTCGAGCTCGCGCGGGGTGTACAGGTAGTTGATGACTTCCCTCTGATCGAGCTTGAGCGTCACCGAGTCGAGCGCGAAGAACGTCCCGATGTCCATCGACAGGAATACCGCCACCTGGGTGTTGGCCGGAAACAGCAGCTCCTCCTCCAGGATGAACAGGTCCTTGTTGAGATCGACGACGTCCTTCTTGAGGTCCTGGATCTCCTGATCGAGACCGCGGGTATCGGCGGCGCCCTCGGTCGCCGGGGTTGCGCCTTCCGCGGCCGGCGCCGCGGCCGATGCGGCGGGCGCCGGCTCGGCGGGCGTCGAGCTCGCGGAGCCGGTCTCGCCGGGGGCCCCGGGGACGGCGGCCGGCACCGCCGGGGTGGGGGTGTCGCGCGCGGCGGGCGGCGCGGCGCGGGCTGCGGGAGTCGCGGACGCCAGCAGCGCGGCCAGCAAAACGACGCGTGTCATCTGCAGCATGGGTTCGCTCCGGTCACTCATTCAGCAGAGTCCGCAGCTGTCGCAGGTAGAGCTGTTCGCTATCGGCGCTGTAGTCGCGCAGCACGTGACGCACCGTGCCGCTGCGGTCGATCAGCACGGTCATCGGCAGACTGTCGACCTGGTAGCTGCGGCTCACGCTCTTGGCGGGATCGAGCAGCAGCGTGAAGCTCACCTGGGCGGAGCGCGCGAAATCGTGCGCCTGAACGGGATCGTCATCGACACCGATACCGAACATCGTGAGTCCCGCCGAGCGGTAGGTCGCGAGACTGCGGTTGAGAGAGGCGAGCTGCGTGCGGCAGGGCGTGCAGCGGCTGCTCCAGAAGCTCAACACCACGACGTCGCCACGGTGCTCGGAGAGGCGGGCGTTGCCGCCGATGGCCGCGTGCAGCGCGAAATCCGGGGCGCTCCGGCCGATCAGGGCATAGGTGGGCTCGGCCCACGAGACGAAGCTGCCGCCGAGCGACGTCAGGGCGACGCACAGCCCCTTCGACAGCCGCTGCATGAGGCGCGCCCGCACCCGGTGCGCCGTCGGGCGGCGGGCCCGGAGCGGCCTCGAGAAGGGTTCCCGGGCCAAAGGGTCGTGCGTCGTCAATGAGATACGCTCACGCTGAAAGCGCTCAAAATTGCACAGCGCACTTAACACTGTCAACGAAGGCGCGGGCGAGAAAACCCGGCGTCCGTCGTCGGCAGGCGACAGCGCCGTGCGGACGTGGCGCGGCGCGGGTCTGTTGCAGCGCGCTCGGGCGGCGCGCCGACCGCGCTCACACGATGCGCGCGAAGGCGGTGAGCCCTGCCAGGGCGCTCGCGGAGCCGAGGCTCTGTGTGGAGAACAGCGTCGGAAACTGCGCGTCGGTGCCGAGCAGCCCCATGTAGTTGAGGATCACGACCTGCACCAGCTGGTTCACCGCGTTGGCGGCCGGGCTCGAGGTGCTCACCACCGAGCCGTCGGAGCCGAAGTAGCCGATCTGCTGCCCCGCGGTCCCGTTACGCAGCTGCGGCCGGCCCTTGGGACTGTAGGCGAGGAAGAAGGTGGAGGCCACGGAGGAGTTGTCGCCCTGCCAGCCGAGCTTGCCGCGGCCGCCGGTGCTGCTGTCGACCATGCCGGTGGAGGTGAGCGAGCCGTCGCTGAACACGTAGATCATCACCGGCTTGCCGACGCGCTGGGCGTATTCCAGCACCGCGCCGATCATCTGGCCGGCCTTGAAGTTACGGCCCTCGCCGGTGGCGCGCGTGCCGTCGTGATAGTCGTAGCCGCCGAGGGTGATGGTGCCGGCGCCCGCGAAGCCATCCAGCACCAGCTTCATGACGGTGGCGGTCTTCTGGACGTCGTTGTCCATGAAGTCGCTGGCGGTGAAGATCGGCGTCGTGCCGCCGACGATGTTCGGATCCTGGGTCGGATCGAGCGCCGCCGGGTTGCCGAACACGGCGGCGGTGTTGGCGGACTTGACGTACGCGCAGCGCACCTGGTTCTTGAGCAGGGTGTCCGTCACCGGGTCCGAATACAGCTGCACGCCCGGGGTCGAGCCGTTGGGCGCACTCAGTGCGCCGCCGAAGGAGCCGGTGTTGCCCGACTGGTACGGGGTGGTGCCGCCGCTGATGCGCGCCTGCGACTCGAGCACCGCCACCGCCACGGGATCGGCGGTCGCGCCGCCGGTGTTCACCAGCGCGGTCGCATCCGAGGGCTGGCTGATGGTGGTGGGCTGGAGAGCCGGGTCGACGAGCGCCATGGGCGCCTGCGAGTTGCCGCCGGAGACCGTCGACTCGGTGCCGGCGAGCGTCAGGAGCAATCCCTGCGCCCCCGCCTTGGCGATGCCGTACATGGGGTTGTGGGGATTGTTCTGGGTGTCGTTCTGCGACATGGCGCAGATCACCGCGCCGTTGGTGCCGGCGGCGGTCGCAGGCGTCGTCGCCTTGCTCAGGATGCCGCGCTTGATCGCGCCGTCGGCGTGCCACAGGAGCCCGAGCGAGGCGTCGATGTTGGCGCTCGAGGTGGGCACCATGTTGCCCGGCACGCCGAGCTTGCCGTAGCCGGCAGTCGACAGGAAGTTGGTCTGTCCGCCCTGCACGCCCACCAGCACCTCGGAGCCGACCAGATTCGCCCCGCCCGCGAGGTCGAAGCAGATGAACGGCAGGCCGCCGGCGGCGGTCGGCACGTTGCACTGCCCGGAGCCGAGGAGCGCCTGAATGTCCGGCGACAACGGCACTCCGGCCTCGGCGCGGCTCGCCTTGAGGAGCGCGCCGAGCCACGCCGGCCCGATCACCATCGCGGGGCCGGAGAGAAAGCCGGCGGCGACGAAGTCGCGCCGGGTCACCGGCAGCGGGTGATTCTGGTGCAGCAGCGGCTCGCCGAGTGCGTGCGATCGCGGGGGTTTCTTGCGGATCAGCATCTGGTGAGTCTCCCGAAATCCTCTTGCTTCACTCAAGGCTCACCACCGCGCTCCCGAGCACTGCCGCGCAGGCCGCGGTGGTGGCATCGGCGACGGTGGCCGCGGGCTTCAGCGCCGGCATGCGCGTGATGAGCGCATCGACCTCGCTGCGCACCGCGCCGGCCGCGGCGGGCGAGACGTTGGTCCCGACCGCGTTGCTGACCAGCGCGTTGATGACGATGCTGCGGCTGGCGCTGCCGCTCGAGCCGAAGAAGCCCGAGGCGCTGCTGTTGATGCTCGCGTCGAGCCCGGTGCCGAAGAAGGCATCGCGCAGCGACTGGGTCTGGGTGAGCTGGCCGCAGTAGGCGTTCGCAAGCTGCGCGATCGCCGTCTGGTGCGAGGGCAGGAACGCCGAGACGAGCGGCTGCGACGGGAGCGACTGCTGCTCGCTGTTGTAGAGAGCGGACACGACGGTGTTGGTGATCGGCACCCCGGTGATTCGCGCGAGCGAGTGGTTGATGCGCTCGAAGGTCGCGACGCCGAAGTCCGGCTGCGGGGTGTTGTCGGGCGCGGGCGGCGCGACCACCACGGTCGGCTCGACGTAGGCGTGCACGTGCGAGCCGAGCTGATCGAAGGACAGGAAGAAGAGGTCGTTCGCGGGCCCCAGCGTCGCGGGCACCACCGTGCCGAGTGTCGAGAGGAGCTGCCCGTTGGCGGCGGTGTAGGCACTGCCGCCCACACTGACGCTCAGGGTCGAGTACGCCTGGCCGGCTGGGGCCAGTACGCCGTTCACGCCGAGGCGCATGCCGCTGATCTGCAGGTTCGAGGGCGCCGCCGCCTGGGGATCCAGGCTGATGAACTTCGGCTGCGAGAAGAGGTAACCGTAGGTGTCGTACTGGGTCGCCTGGAACAGGATGTACGACTGCGGCACGCCCGTGAGCGCGCTGACGCCGAACAGCAGGTAGTACTTCTCCCCCACCCCGGCGGCGAAGTTCTGCTGGATCTGCGCCTGCGTGAGCGCGCGATTGTGGATCGCTACGAACTTGATGACGCCCTGCCACTGGCGCTGGCCGGTGGTCTCGTTGCCGAGCACCAGCGCGAAGGTGCTGTCCCAGTTGGCGAGCGAGCCGCCCTTGGCCGGATCGGCATCGCCGGTCGAGACGCCGTTCACGTAGATCCTCTGGCCGTTGACCGGATCGTAGGTCAGCACGACGTGCTGGAGCGCCGCCTGCGCCGCCCCGGTCGTGGTGGTGGTGATGAGGGGCGGCGTGCCGTTGGTGTCGGTGGTACTGCTGCGCGCGCGTCCCTCGTACTGCATGGCGTCCTGACCCAAGGTCGCGTCGCGCGTGGTGTTGCTGCCCGAGTAGCTGACGATGTAGGCGCTGGTCTGAGTCACGTTGGCCGGCGCCACCCACGCCTCGATCGAGTACTCGCCCGAGGACTGGATCATCGCGGCGAGCTTGCTGCTGGTGCTGGTGGAGGCCTGCGCCTTGCCGCCCATGCCGATGTCGATGCCCCAGCCGCCCACCCAGGTGACGTTCCCCGAGAGCGACAGGTCCGCCGCCGGGGTGACGCCGCTCGTGTCGTAGGCGGTGCTGCCGCTGCCGGTCTGGAACATGTACTTGGCGACCAGGTTCGCCTCATAGCGGCTGCCGCCGGAGGCGATGGTGCCCTGCTTGAGCGTGACCGCGTTCGAGACCACGAGCGCCGGATCAATCGGCGTCACCGGGATCCCGTTGGCGAAAGCGGTAATCGCGGCCAGCATCGCCGCCGAGCTCCCGGGGCAATCCGGGGCGCCGCCCGAGCTCGGCGTGACCCAGCAATGGTGAAATTCCTGCGACAGCCGGACATAGAAGCGCGACTGATCGGGACTCGCGAGATTCATCTTCGGCTGCGCCGCGGCGTAAGCCTCGTTGATGTTGGAGCTGGCAAAGTACGGCTGCTGCGCGGTGGAGGAGCTCGAGGTGTGGCAGCCCGAGCAGAACCGGGTCAGGAGCGGATACACCGTGGTCTGGAAGCTCGGGTTGCCCGCGGTCGGATCGGCCGGGAACTGCTTGCCGCCACCGGCCGCCTGCACGGGGGGCGCGACCAGCTGCACGCTGGTGGTGGAGGCGGAGCCCGCTCCGATCCACGCCTGGATCCACACCAGCATCGTGGCGGCGCAGGCGGAAGGGTCCGCGACCCAGCAGTTGTGACCGCTCCCGACCTTCAGGACCAGCGTCGACTGGTTGGGCTGCACCAGGTTCACGAGGGGAAGCGCAGCCTGGTAGGCGAGGTTGACGTCGTCCGAGCGCGCGAACATCGGCGACTGACCGCCCTCGTGGTGGCAGCCCCCGCAGCGGTTCGCCGCGCGGATGTTGTCCCACAGGTTGATCTTGAAGGCCTGCACGTCGGCGTTCCCGGGCGCAGGTCCCGTGTAGGCGTTGGCGGTGCTGTTGGGAGGGGTGGTCACCGGGTTGACCGTCGTGGGAGCGCCCCCGCCGCTGCAGCCGCCGAGGACGGCGAGCAGCACGAGCGCCGCGCCACAGCCGAGCGCGCGCGCGGCGTGTGATATCGGCCCCGCGGGCGACATCGCCTCCCCGGGCAGCGGCGGCAGGCCGGCGACAGACTTACGCGTCATGGCAGCGCTCCCTTACTGGCCCGGGCAGGCGGCAGCGGACAGCTGGAACACCTGCTTCAAGCGGTAGCCGCCGGACTTGAAGCTCGCCTTGACGGTGGCGACGGTCGCCTGATCGGCGGCGCTCGCGGGTGCGCGGAAACACACCGCCTGGAAGATCTTGGTCACCTGGCATTGCGCGAAGGCGTCGCTCGATGCCAGCTCCTGTCCGAGCGACTTCGCGCCGTTGCCGCTGCCGGGCAGGGTCGGATCCCACCCGAGGAACGCGTTCGAGCCCGCGCGCCAGCGGTTCGCCCAGCCGTCGTCGCGGGTCACGAAGCCGAAGGGGAAATTGGCCGCGTTGATCAGGTACTTCGGCTGCACCTGGTTCGGGGTGTACACGAGCTGACCCGCCGTGGCGTCGAAGTTGTAGTAGGCGAAGGCCTGCGCCATGGGATCCATGCCGCTGTGGCAGCCGACGCAGGTGTTGAGAAACACCCGGCTGTCCCCGCCCGGGGAGCGCGCCACGTCCTGGCGGATGCGATCCGCGGGGCGCGTGATGTCCATCACCGTCTCCATGTCGTGGCAGAGGTGATTGATCATGGTGAAGCGGAACATGGCGCGGTTGGTGCCGTTGATGAAGAAGGCGGACGCCGCGCCGCGCGTGGTGATCAGTCCCGCGGTCGCCTGCGCCGGCGTGCCGTAGGCGCCCGACTGCGTGGTGCGCTTGAGCGCCGCGTTCAGGTCCACGCCGTTCGCCTCGGCGGTGGCGTAGTGATCGTTGTTGGCGCTTGATGGCGCCGGGAGCCCCGGCGCGTTCACGGTGTAGAGAATGTCGTCCGACAGCGCGGTGTTGAACGCCACATCGTCGCGCGTCATGCCGATGACGGTCGCGGCGTAATCGTTGAGCGGGGCGAACACCGTCTGGTCACGATTGGTCCAGGGGACCACCAGGTTCTTCAGCGTCACGTTGTAGAAGGACGGGGCGCTGGTGGCGATCGCCGCGGCGTTGAGCAGTCCCTGCTGGCCGGGTGTGGCGGTGATCGCGGCCGACATCTGGGTGAGCGCGCTCGCCGGCGGCGGCTCCCCGGCGATGCGCTCGTAGACACGCTTGGCCTGCTCGTTGGGGCCGGCGTGGGCGCTCAGGGTGAGCTGCGCGAGCAGCAAGAGAGCAACCGTCGCCGCGCGGCGAGGGGCGCCCGAGGGCACCTGTGCCTGGTTCAATCTAACATTCATGGCGCTCGTCAACTCCCTGAAGCGCCCGAAGCGCGTGCGGACTATAAGCCGCGCCAATCCACTCCCCGAATGTCTCACCCGGCTGACGTCGCGGATCGACGACAGTTCCGGCCCGTATGGCTTCGCGGAGATCATTGCGCGGCGAACTGCGAGAGCCGTCACGGCGGGCCGGCGAGCGTACGCCTACCTAGTGGCGCGAGCGCGCGGCGCGATGCGGACTCCATGAGAACCGGAGTGCGACCGGTGCGCCGTGATGGGATCGCGGATTTGGGCGGCGGCGGCGCGATTAAGTCGTCAGCACCGGCGCGAATTACGTTACATTTCACGCGGCGGACAGTCCGCGTAGCTGGGAGGACACATGAACGCGGCGCGCGGCCGGCACATTCTGATGCAACGCACAGCGCGGGCGGCGCCGCTGCCGCGGCGCGCCGCCTTCGTGCTCACCGCAGCGCTCGTGACTGCGCTCGCCGCCTGCAGCGGCGGCGGCAGCGTCAACATTGCCAACAGCCAGCGCGGCGATCCGGCGACCGTCGACTTCCCCATCTTCTACGTGAAGCGCACGGTGCCGAAGAACGCGGCCGGCGTGGTGCAGCAGGACGATCTGCGCGTGCTGCGCGATGCGGTGCCGTCCGCCGACCTTTTCATGCGCGCCACCGCCTCCCCGAGCGCGACCGAGACCAACATCACGGCGCGTCTCACCGCCGGCGCCAGCTGGGACGTGAAGGACGTCGATACCTCCGCCGACGGCACCAAGGTGGCGTTCGCCATGCGCGGCCCGCTCGCCATGAACCAGGATCCGAAGCAGCCGCCCTCCTGGCGCATCTACGAGTACGTGATCGCGACCAACAATCTGCACGCCGTCATCAACCCGGCGACCGATCCCGACCCGCTCACCGTCAACGACGTCTCGCCGCATTACCTCCCGGACGGACGCATCCTGTTCTCATCCACGCGCCAGACCCAGTCGAAGGGGATCCTGCTCGATGAGGGCAAGCCCCAATTCGAAGCTCAGGACGAGGATCGGAACGAATCGGCCTTCGTGCTCGAGGTCATGAACGCCGACGGCACCGGCGTGCACCAGATCTCCTTCAACCAGAGTCACGACCGCGACGCCACCGTGCTCGCGAACGGCCGCGTGCTCTGGAGCCGCTGGGATCACGCGCCCGGCAAGGACGCGATGCACCTCTACTCGGCCAATCCCGACGGCACGGATCTCGAGCTGTACTACGGCGCCAACAGCCACATGACGGGAACCAACAACACCGTCGTCGAGTTCGTGCAGCCGCGTCAGATGCAGGATGGACGCACGCTGGCCCTCATTCGCCAGTACACCGGCGTCGACTTCGGCGGCAACCTCGTCATCATCGACGGCGCGCACTACGCCGAGAACACCCAGCCGCTGGCCGCCAACTCCTCGCTCACGGGACCTGCGCAGACACCCGCCACCACCAACCCCGTGCAGACCATCCCCGGGCCCTCCCCGGGCGGGCGCTTCAATTCGGGCTACCCGCTCCAGGACGGCACCAGCCGCATCCTGGTCAGCTGGAGCCAGTGCCGGCTGATCGACAACACCCAGACCCCGCCGGCAATCGTGCCGTGCACCTCGAACGCGCTCGCCCAGCCGAACGTGCAGGCGGCGCCGCCGCTCTACAGTGTGTGGATGTTCGATCCGGTGCAGAACACCCTGATGCCGCTGATGCCGCCGGTCGAGGGCATCATGGTCACGGACGTGGCCGTGGCGCAGCCGCACCCGCTTCCCGCCGTCATTCTCGACAAGGTGCCGGGGGTGGACCTCGATCAGAACCTGGTGAACGCCGGGGTAGGCGTCATCGATATAAGAAGTGTCTACGACATCGACGGGGTGGACACCGCCAACCCCAACATCCCGACCGTCGCCGATTCCGCCAAGACGCCGCCGGGTCAGCGGCCGGCGCGCTTCATGCGCCTGGAAAAGGCGGTCTCGATCCCCGACCGGACCATCGTGAATCTCTCCCCGGCCGCCTTCGGCGCGAGCGACTACATGCTCGAGATCTTGGGCTATGCGCCCATCGAGCCCGACGGCTCGGTGCAGATCGAGGTGCCGGCGAACGTCGCCTTCCGGGTGAGCGTGCTGGATGCCAACGCGCGCCGCGTCGGATCCGCGCAGGGCGTGTGGCTGCAGGTGAAGCCCGGCGAAGTGGTGAAGTGCAACGGCTGCCACACCCCGGCGAGCGCCCAGCGCCCGATCTCGCACGGCCGCGCGGGCCTGTTCGCCTCCGCCTGGGCGGGAGCCGCGGTGGCCGGCGTGCCCTTCCCGCACACCATCGCGGCAGGTCCCGGCGCCTTCATCCCGCAGGCCGGCGAGACCATGGGCGAGGCGCGCATGCGCGTCAGCTGCGCGAACGACAACCCGCCCTGCAAGCAGATGGTCCCGGGCGTCAACGTGACGTACACCGATGTCTGGACTGATCCGGCGCAGACCCCCAACGTCGGTGCACCGATCAACTACCGCTACGACGACGCTACCAATCCGATCCCGGCGATTCCGACCACCCCCGTTTGCGTTACCGCCTGGGCGGCCAACTGCCGCATCGTGATCAACTACCCGGAGCACATCCAGAAGCTCTGGGATCTGCCGCGAACCGGCATGGTCGGCGGAGTCGCCTTTGATCACACGTGCTCGCAGGCCGGTTGTCACAATCCGACGAATGCTGCAGGTGCAGCGCAGACTCCGGCAGGCAATCTCGATCTGACCAATTCCGCCTCCACCGACGTGCCGCAGGAATTCACCTCCTATCGCCAGCTGCTGTTCCCCCATAACACAGTTATCATGGGCCAGCCGGGACCCACAGTGGGCCCGTACATGAATGCGGGTAGCGCCAATGGCGGGGCCTCGAAGGCGTTCTTCAGCTGCTTCGCAACAGGTTCCGGGTGCACCAACCCGTCGCATACGGGTTGGTTGAACATCGCGGAGCTTCGCCTGCTGTCGGAGTGGCTGGATATTGGCGCACAGTACTTCAACAACCCGTTCGATCCCGCCGTCCCGGTCAACTGAGTGCAGGGCGGATTGCATCGCGCGGCTGCGCCAGGTCGCGCTCGCGAGCCTCGTCCTGCCGGCCCTGCTGCTCGCGCCCGCCGTCGCCCGCGCGCGCGAGTACCTGCAGGTGTTCGTGGCTCAGCCGTACCTCGAGCTGCACACCGGCCCCGGCCGCGGCTATCCGGTGTTTCATGCCGTGCCGCGCGATGCGAGCGTCGACGTGCTGTTCCGGCGCACCGAATGGTTCAAGGTGCGCACCGAGCGGGGCGTCGAGGGCTGGGCCTCCCAGGCCGAGATGCTGAAGACCGTGCTGGCCGACGGGTCGCCGTTCGTGTTCAGTCTCGGCGACCGCGCCGGCTTCACCTCGCACCGCGGCGAGATGGGCCTGTTCGCCGGCGCCTGGGGCGGCGCCAACTACGTGTCGGGCTACGCCTCGCTGTCCTTCAACCCGCAGCTGGCGCTCGAGGGCGCGGTCGGACAGTTCCTCGGCCGCTTCTCCAACGGCGTCACGGGCGATCTCGGCCTCACGCACGTGATCGTGCCCGAGGCCCGCGCCTCCCCGTTCCTCATGCTCGGTGTCGGCGAGGTCCACACCGAGCCCAAGGCCACGCTGGTGCAGGCGACCAACCGCACCGAGTCGATGGCCTACGTAGGCGGCGGTGTACGCATCTACCTCGCGCGGCGCTTTTTCGTGCGGGGCGAATTCAAGGCACACTGGATCCTGACCAAGCGCAACCGGAATGAGGAAGCAGACGAATGGAAACTGGGATTCGCATTCTTCTTCTGACGGCGCTGCTGGCCGCGCTCCCCGGCTGCGCCTCGTTGCGCGACTGGTCTCATCAGCGCGCCGAGCGGCGCGCCGCCGAGGCACAGCGCCCGGAGCCCCGCGAGAGCGAGCCCCCCCAGGATGAGAGCGCGCCACCGCGCGTCATCGAGCCTGAGGTCTCGCGGCGCAAGATCACCGTGCCGCGCATCAGGAGCTCGAACGTCGAGCTGGGGCTCAACTACGGGGCGCTCTCGATCGAGGACTTCGGCACTAACCCGGTGTACGGCATCACCATCGGTTATCACATAACGGAGGACTTCTTCTTTCAGGCCGAAACCGGGCGCTCGCGCGGCGGGCGCACCAGTTTCGAGACGCTCGGCGGCAACATTCAGCTGCTTACCGAGTCTGAGAGGCGCTTCACGTACTACGACCTCTCACTCGGATACAACTTTCTGCCGGGCGAGGCCTTCATCGGTCGCGGCATCGCCATGACGAACGCCTTCTATCTCCTCGGCGGCATCGGCGGCACCGATTTCGCCGGGGATACGAAGTTCACGGTGAACTTTGGCGCCGGCTACCGCATCGTGCCGGCCGACTGGCTGGCGGTGCACGTGACCGTGCAGGACCGCGTGTTCCAGTCGAGCCTGCTCGGCACCACCAAGCTCACCAACAACCTCGAGGCGCGCATCGGTACGACCGTCTTCTTCTAGAGGGACATCCGATGAAGAACCGTATCGCAACGCTCGCTGCCGCCCTCGCCCTCGCCCTCGCCGTCGCCGTGCCGGCGCCGGCGCCGGCGGACTCCGCCGGCGGCCCGGCCCCCGCCCCGCAGTTCACCCTCGCCGGCCGCGGCGGTCGGGACGTGAGTCTCGCGCAGTACCGCGGACAGGTGGTGATGATCAATTTCTGGGCCAGCTGGTGCGGCCCCTGCCGCCAGGAGATGCCCTTGCTCGAGAGCATCTACAAGAGGTACAAGAAACTCGGCTTCACGCTCCTCGGGGTGAACGTGGAGCCGGACTCCAACGCGGCGGATGAGTGGCTGAAGGACACCCCGGTGAGCTTTCCGATCCTCTACGATAAGGACAGCAAGGTGAGCAAGCTGTACGAGGTCGCCGGGATGCCCTGCACCGTGATCATCGACCGCAGCGGCAAACTGCGGATACTCCATCGGGGCTACAAGCCCGGCGATGAGAACGCGTATCTCGACAGCATCCGGAGCCTGATCCGGGAGTAGCGACGGCGCACGCCTCAAAGGGGATGAGCGTGAGGGTGGCGATGAGGGTGGCGGTGAGGCTGGCATCGAGAATGCTGCTCGCGGCGCTGCCGCTGGCGCTGCTCGCCGGCTGCGCGGCGCCCACTCCCTGGGTCAAGCCCTACGAGCGCGAGCACTTCGCCGATCCCATCATGTCCTTCAATCGCGACCCGGTCTCGAGCGTCTACCTCGATCACGTGTTCGAGTCGCGCGAGGGTGCGCGCGGGGCCACGGGTTCCGTCGGCGGCGGCTGCGGATGCAACTGAGGGCCGGCGGAAGCGGCGTGCACGGCGGCTCCGCCCGGGCCCTGAGTCCCTTCACGCGCACGCTGCTGGCGCTCGGAATCGCCGTCGCCCCGGCGCTCGCCGGGGTGCTGCCCGAGGACCGCGCGGATGTGATGTGGCACCTCTACAAGGGCGGCGACATCACCATCCAGGGTCCCTCGGTGCTGGTGCGCAAGAAGGTGGGCGACAACCTGTCGCTTTCGGCGAACTACTACGAGGACATGATCTCGAGCGCTTCCATCGACGTGAAGCTCTCGGCGAGCCCGTATCACGAGATCCGCCGTCAGGAGAGCGTCGCCGCGGACTATCTGCACGGCAAGTCCACCTACAGCGCCGGCTTCATCACGAGCAAAGAACCCGACTACAAGGCCAACACCGAGTATTTCGCCGTCAGCCAGGACATGTTCGGCGACCTGACGACGCTGACCCTCGGCTACCGCCG
>Ga0209059_1000306_pt1 | contig 22317 bp, 18 predicted proteins | sample GraSoiAngelo_151_FD_186165 | JGI IMG/M metagenome (GOLD analysis project Ga0209059, IMG submission 186165) | Grasslands soil microbial communities from the Angelo Coastal Reserve, California, USA - 14_1009_12_20cm (SPAdes) (version 2) | ecosystem: Environmental > Terrestrial > Soil > Grasslands ...
AGCTCGTGCGAAACATTTGCGACAAAGTCTCTCCGGATTTGATCGAGCCGCGTCAACTCAGTGATATCGTGGAAAAGCACGACTGCACCGGTCACTTCATCGTCAGCGTTCTTGATTGGGACAGCGCTGATTTCGATATGTCGCTCGCTGTGGGTTCGCGAATCGGCCAGATTCAACTCGCCTCGCATCGCTGCGCCAGTGAGTAGCGTTTCCGCAATCAGTTGATCCAGCGTTGCGTGACGGACGGCTTCGACCAAAGGAACGCCGACTGCCGGATCGCGCAGCTCGAACAATTTCTGAAAAGGCGGATTCATGAGAGTAATCCGCCTGCGCGCATCAACTACAAGCAGGCCGTCCTGCATCGCGCCGAGAATTGTTTGCGTGCCGGATTCGCGACCTGCGATCTGGCGTTCGAGTTCCTGCTGACGCGCGAAAATGTTCTCCAGTGCCAGACCAATGCGATGCGGACCCGCTCCACCGTTTATCAGAAACGTGGACGGAGGTTCGCCGCGGGCTATCTGTGAAACGAGCTGCTCAATTTGCGGCCACGTCGCGGCCCATTTTTGCCAGAAAACCAGGGCTGTCACTGCGAATAGGACGCAGAGCGCGCCGAGGATTAGCCAATACATCCGGCCTTACTTTTCTTTCAACCGATAGCCGAACCCCCGCACGCTTTCAATCACATCGGCGGCTTTGCCAAGTTTCTTGCGCAGCCGTCGCACATGCGTGTCCACTGTGCGCGTGTCAATGACACTTTCGTAACCCCAGACGTCGTTAAGCAAGCGGTCACGCGATTGGACGCGACCGCGTCGCTGCATGAGCGTACGCAGAAGTTTAAATTCAAGACTGGTAAGGTTGATCCGCTTGCTGCCAACAGACACTTCATAACGCGCCGGATCAATCGTGATGGGACCGGCTGTCAAACGTTCATCGTCCGGTTTCGCCTCGCCGCGGCGCATGATCGCTCGAATACGCAAGACAACTTCCCGCGGACTGAATGGTTTTGTCACGTAATCGTCCGCGCCAAATTCCAAACCAACGATTCGGTCGATTTCTTCCGCCTTCGCTGTGAGCATCATGATCGGGACCCGGCGCGTTCCCGGATCGGTTTTAAGAATTTTACAGACTTCCAACCCGGGCATCTTCGGCAGCATGAGATCAAGAATAATCAAAGCTGGCATCTCGTTGCGCGCTTTCTCCAGTCCGGCAGCGCCATCGGACGCAATCGAGGTCGTGAAACCGGCCTTGCGCAAATTGAGTGCGAGAAGATCGACCACATCACGTTCGTCCTCGATGATCAGGACTGTGTTTCCGGAGGCAGCTTCCATGGCAGTTCGCTTTATCGCCGAAACTGTTTCGGTTCGCCAGCGAACTTTTTCACTCCCTTCGTTCAAAGCGCCAATAATTCCTTTCAGGGTCTGTTGCGGGCTAAGGCAACCTGGCGAAGTGGCATACCAAAGCTCCTTGCCGCCGGGAATTCCTGAACCTCTTCTTCGCGTTTCTCGACTTTACTTTCGGGCTGTTTGCAGAGCGGTAGATTGCCGCACTTTTTTTAAGTGCTCCACCGCCTTTGTCAGGTTGTCGATCTGCGTGAGCAGTTGCCATTCCCGCTGGTACATCCCCTGGAGAAACCCATTGCGCCGCACAAAGGCTATCTTGAGCTCCTGTGTGTCGTCAGCAGTGAGAGTATATCCGGCTTGGAAACTCGTTTATCATTTCATTCTCGCGCGGGACAGGAAACTCAGCCAGCATGGCCTCAGCGATAGCTGGATCAAAAAACTGTGGAATCAGGACGTGGCGAAACGGTTTCGCAGTGTCAAATTGCTTGCGGTAAGAGTCAGCGTTGTTGAATAACTCAGAGGAAATAATCGGCATGCGTGCGAATTTTAGAGTCTCGAACCATCCGGAAGATCTTTTAGGCGAACTTCACGATGCAATGTGACTCTGGACTACAGCGTTGGCTGAAAATTCCACGTCTGTACAATCTACTACAGGACACGGTCGGGGGAAACGCGCTGCGTCGGAAAGTCATTCAAAGCCATGTCCGAGCCAAGGCTGGAGATAAGATAATCGATATTGGGTGCGGTCCGGCACAAATCCTGCCTTGGCTTCCGGACGTGCAGTATCTCGGGCTCGATATCAATCAAAATTATATTGCCTCTGCCAAGCGGACGCACGGCAACAAGGGCACATTCGTCGTTGGCGACACAAAGTCTCTTCGCCATGACTCACGATTTAGAGAAGCTGATATTGTGATGGCCCTGGGTGTTTTGCATCACCTGGATGATGAAGATGCTACACATTGTATTCGCTTTGCTTATGACGCGTTAAAAGAAAGAGGTCGACTTGTGTGTCTTGATGGGTGTTGGATCCCAGATCAGGGTTTCTTTTCAAGATACGTAATGTCTTATGACCGAGGTCGGAATATTCGGACCGAGCAGCAGTACCGCGAACTTGCTGGGAAGGTTTTTACAAATGTGGATGCATGGGTCGACAAGAAGCCGATGCGCATCCCGTATGTAACAGTGGTTCTCGAATGTCAAAAGTAGATTAGAACATCCGGTCGAAGCTATTTAAGTATCCGCTTTGATGGCGTGGAACGGTTCCCGCCGAGAACGGGAGCGAATCACTCAATGTATTCCTTTCGTGCAACCGCAAAGATTGAAACGCCGAATGGGAAGTGCAGATATCGCAACGCAAATCGTTCTGCGCCAAAAAGCGTGAATAGCAACGCGTTGGATGGTCGGCGGACATGGGCGAAGTCTCCCTCGGCTTTGTATGCTTGACGACTGAATCGCGAAATCAAGCGGACCACAGCGATCGGTAGAAACAGAAACGTGTTAAAGTAGGTCATGCGCTCAATAGTAAAATGTGCGGTCTGCAATTTCCGTCTGACCTCAGTCATCGTGTAGCGCCGGCAATGTTGATTCACGATGTCCTGCTGTCCCCACAACCACATATAGGCTGGCACTGATAAGGCAACCCGTCCCCCGGGTTTCAATTTGCGATTTACGATCTGCAGGGCATGTGCGTCATCCGGAATGTGCTCCAGTACATCAAACATGGTGACTCCATCATAGGATCCTTCTTGGATTTCGGAGGGAAGTTGATCGATCGACGCGTTGAACACTGGTGCTGGACCCCGCGAAGCTGCGAGACCAGCCAGTGTGGGATCGGGTTCGGCGCCTTCAAGGCGCGCATCTGAGGGATAGATTTCCAAGAGATTGTAACCGGGCCCAACGCCAACCTCTAAAATTTTCGGTTGTGGCGGCCATTTGAGCCGGGCAAGCAAATCTCGCAATATCAGTCGCCGTGCCCGAAACCACCAGTGGTCGCGCTCGAGCAGTGCGTACTGCTGAGCATAACTCTCTTGCATTAGGTCATTACGCTGCTTCGCGCGAAAACACTCGATTGCGGCGCGGATTGACCATTTTGCGTCTCTTGCGATGATTGCGCAATAGGCCAATGGCTAAATCACCCGTCGAATTTTCCATCGCAGTCCTTTGTTATCGTGCGGAAGCAGAGATTATCCCATTTGTGGAAAATCTTCACAAGATAATGTCCTTGTTTCGCTTCGAATGGGAACTGATCCTGGTTGCGAACTTTTGGCCGGGCTCCAGCGATAGAACCCCTGAGATATGCCAGCGACTTGCCGCACGGTTGCTGCGTGTACGGGTGCTGGCTGAACCGAAACAGGGGGCTATGGGATGGGACATGCGCAGAGGATTAGATGCGTGCAGAGGTAAATATATCGGAGTGATCGATGGGGATGGCCAGTTTCCGGTCGAAGCGATATTCTCCTGCTTTGCGAAAATTAGAAGCGATGATTTTGACATGGTAAAGACGTACCGCGTCGAGCGCCAGGACGGCGTTTATCGACGACTCATTTCGATCGCTTACAACTGGCTTTTTCATCTCTTCTTTCGCGGATCCGTCATGCTCCGGGACGTCAACTCAAAGCCTAAGATCATGAGACGGGAAGCCTATGAAAAGATGACATTACAGTCTAACGACTGGTTCATAGACGCGGAGCTCATCCTAAATTGCATCAATCTAAATCTGCGGATCTACGAGATTCCTGTCGAGTTCCACTCTCTGGGAGCACGCAAATCATTCGTGAAGCCGGGCGCGATCCTCGAATTCCTCAGGCACATGATTGATTACCGGCGGCGCTGGAGTCCGCAAGCCGGGAAGAGCAAATGATGGAAACTGTGTTTGTTACCGGTGGCGGCTCTCAGCTTGGACAGCATGTCCTGCGGAGACTCATGTCACGGATGCGAATCCTCGCGGTGGTTCACCGTCGTAAGATCGATCTTCCGGGAGCCGAAATGGAACTGTTGCACGGAGGGCTGGAAGAGACCATTCGCAACCCGATCGCACTGAAGAGAGCACAGGTGATTCTGCATATGGCGGCGGTGACGCATTCAGATAACCCAGCTGAATATTTTCGCGTGAATGCGGAGCTGACGAAACAATTGGTTTCATCCTGCGACCCATCCCAGCACTTTGTATATGTCAGTACAATTTGTGCGCACTCCGCTGGCGGCGTCTATGGGCAATCCAAGTGGCTGGCCGAAGAAACTGTCCGCAACAGTGGACTGGATTATACAATCATCCGCCCAGCGGAAATTTACGGCTCTAGCGATGGCGAGGGAATTGACGCGCTCATTGCGCTTGCGCGAAAAGTGCACATTCTACCGGACTTTCGCCACGGCGGTTCGATAGAGTACGCTCCGGTCAGCGTGCGGGAGACGGCCTATTTTATTGCGGAGGCCACGGTTTATCACCGCTACTCGGGCAAAACGTACACTCTTTGCGCCGACCGCTCGTGCGCGGCGACCGAGATGGCACACGCCCTCCGCAATTCGGTGCGTCCTCTCTTTGTAGTGCCGGTGCCAGTAACGATACTTCGCCTGGCGAAGAGACTTGGGTTGCCTGTGCCATTCAAATGCGATCAAATCGATCGCCTTGTTCTACCAAAAACCTATGACAACGCTCTGGCACACCGCGATTATGATTTCCAGCCGGTGTCCTTCCTAGATTCTCTTGCCAAAAACGACAAAAGCATCCGCGACCGCGTTCCGACCGATGATCTTCAGGCCACTAAATAATCCAAGCTCCGGACGCTCCATTCTTTACGTCGCTGGCTTCGGGCATGCAAAACTCGGAGGGTACCTTTCGCTGGGGGAGTTGATTGTGCGATCCTGAATTAATGGCGCGTTCTGGTGATGTGATTTCCCAGAGGCGAGTCGGGCCGACCACGGGATATCAGGTGTTGCCGTCCTAAAGATGACTCAAGAGCAACCTCAATCGAATTGAAGATCGTCGATGAACCAAATCGGAGTTATTCCACGGTCGAATCCAAATCCGCTTCGCTACTGATTTTGAATGAGTGGTTCACGCCGGCCTGGAAGGTCCGGGTGAACGGCAGCAATCAGCCGGTTCTGCGTGTAAACCAGCGGCAAACAGGTGTGCTCCTGGTCGCTGGGAAAAATAGAGTTGAATTTGTATATCGTCCCACCCTGTTCCGAATGTTAGTGGTACTGAACCGAATCACGATTGTATTAATCCTGAGTTTTTTGATTTTTCGCTTATATCGAGACCATTTGTCTAGAATTGCCAGCTCCAAGCTATTCTGAAATGAACAAGACCCAGCTGCTTTCCGAGACGGCCGCCAAACCCGGAGCAGAGACAGGACGGGCATATCGACGCACGGTGTTTGACGCGATTTGCGTGGCCATTCTGATCGCCTACTTCCTCCACTTTGCACTTCCCGCGCTGCGCGGAGGTTTTCGTGAAGACGAGATGATGAACATGGGGATCTGTTGGTGTGCCGGGGCGCTGAAATCACTTCTGGCAAACGTCGCATTTTGGAAGCTATTTGTTTGTCCAGGAGGCGCCCTTTACGATCTGCCGCTCTACCTTTATCGCCCGGCAGGCGCTTTTTATTATCTGCCGCTTTATCACTTCTTTGACCTGGATCCTTTGCCTTATCGAATTGTCCAGATCAGCATTCTCGCTTCATCCATTCCCCTAATCTATTACTTGAGTCGACGCCTCACCTCTTCAGGCTCGATCGCCTTTCTCGCTGTCCTTGCTCTTTGTTACCACCCGCGCCTGGCCGGCCTCGTATTCGTCGGTGCGTTCATTTATGACGTGTTATGCGGATTCTTTTACTTCGCGGCATTGGCCTACTACATCCATTTCCGCGAGAAAGGAGTTTCTCTTCGGCCCGTGCAATTGTTCGGGTTTCTAGCGATATATGTTATGGCGCTAAACTGCAAGGAGATGGCGGTTACGCTTCCAGTGATCGTCCTAATTTACGAGTTTCTGAAATCTCATGGCTGGGCAGACTGGAAAGCGTTCCTGCGCTGGATCCGCTCTTATACCGCGCCGTCGTTAATCGCCGGATTGCTCACCGTTTTTTATATCTACGGAAAACTGCACGGCACCGGCTCGCTGACGAGTTTAGATCCTTATCGACCCAAATATTCATGGGATACTTTCACAGCCTCCAACGCCAACTTTGTTGGCCAATTGTTGTTTGCCGGGCATACAGTAACGCCAATAGCGCTGCTACTCTTGTGGGCACTGGTTTTCATTTATGCCTTTCTACGCCGAGACCGCACCCTTCAGCTCATGGCGTTCTGGATAGTGATCGTGCCTCTTCCTCTGGCGTTTATCGTCCCCACGCGCGGCGATGCATCCCTTTATCTTTTGCTGTTCGGATGGGCAATGATCTTTGCAAAGGTTACGTTTGATCTGATCACTCTAATTTGGAAATTTTCGGTATTCATTGGCAACCGTGTCATCCCTGCAGCAACAAGTGCGAGCGTAGGGGATGCTTCCAGGAGAGTAGCTTCCCGGGGTTTTGGAATCGTCGCGATGCTTTTAGTGGCGTTCGCTCTCGCAGCCTTTACACAGCGAGAGAATCAGCGCCTCCGAGTGCCTTGGCTCAATGTAGGGGCCAAGACCTCCCATGTTATCCATACGTTCCGTTCTCTGGCTCTTCGTCCATCACATGGCAGTAGCATTCTTCTTTTGCTGAAAGAAAATCTCTTCCAAAATAAGTGGAATGTTTTCTTTATTGCTTCTCTGGTCTGGAACGACCATTCCCTGCGTATTTGGGTCGAAAATGTAAATGAGCTCACGCCACAGCAGCAGGCGAACGTCGATTACATCATTTCAGTCAGTGAATTCGATGCAGATGTCATTCGTTCGCCCGAGCTTCCAAAGTCGGATTGAGCGGTCAACCCAAGACTTTAAGAAGTTGATCGTCCTTGCACGTGAGCAATTTACAGTCAGCCCATCATGTTACGGAGCCTATAAATGAGTAGTCTAGGGCGACAGTGGATCGCGACGACAGGATGGTTAGCTGTCTGTGGCGCGCTGTTAGCTGTGTTACTGCTGACAGAGACGACGAGCCTGCATCACAAGGGGCTTACTACCGATGAGCCCCTCCACTACGAGTACGGCTATCGTGTGTTGAACGGGGCTCCGGAACGAACGAGCGCCCTAAATAGCAGCACCATGCCTTTTTCAAGTGTGCACGCTATGACGAGCATCAATCTGGCTGTTTTTGCCCGTACGGCCGGACTTCCACTGGACACCTCCTGGAACGGTCAGCTGACGCGTGGTCGGTACGCGACCATTCTTCTTTCGCTATTGCTGGCGCTATATGTGTTGAAGTGGAGCTACGAACTTTACGGCCGTAACGGGGCTGTTCTCTCGCTGAGTCTTTACGTCTTCGATCCCAATCTGTTGGCACATGATCACTTGGTGACGGCTGACCTGCCGGCCGCCTTGATGACGACCATGGCACTCTACCACTTTTGGCATTTTCTAAAGTTAGGCGGCAAGCGACGAGCCCTTTTCAGCGCGGTGACGCTCGGGTTAAGCCAACTGGCCAAATACTCATGCGTTTATCTATATCCGATCTTTTTGGCCATTGCCGCGATTTATTATCGTTTTAAGCCAGCAACTGAAGCGACGAAGCCTGATCAATCACACAGCCTAAGCTCGAATCTGCGCCGCTGGTTCATCGTAATAACGTTCTTCGCGGCGGTGAGTATCGTAGCAATTAATCTGGGGTTCGACTTCGATGGAATTGGAACCCCCTTGTCTGGGTATACCTTTAAAGACCCATTTTTCAAACAACTCCAGGCGACCCCGATCGTCGGCAACCTGCCTCTTCCACTGCCAGTGCCTTACGTCCAGGGCTTGGATCTAGTCAAGTTCGAGGAGAGGATGGGAGAAGCTTGGGGAAACATTTATGTGGCAGGGCAACTTCGAGTGAATCATCATAACGGAACGCTTCATGGGTTCCCGGGGTATTACTTTTACGCAGCCTTTTTCAAGGTGCCGATTGCGAAGCAAATCATATTTTTGGTGGCGTTGTTCGGGTATTTTTCAAGGCATCGTCAGCCAACGGCGCGAGGACTTCGCCGAGAAGAGATTTTTTTGCTAGTTCCGATTCTGTTTTACTGGATCTATTTCAACTTCTTCTTTAACGCACAGATCGGCATTCGTCATGTGTTGCCCGTATTCGTTCTGGCTACGATCTTTTGCGGAAGATTCCTAGCTGCGTCCGAATCAAAGCTCCGACGGTATGCCGCCGTGATTCTCGTCATTTGGGCTGGTGCATCGGCTCTTTCGTATTATCCGCATTTTATCTCCTATTTTAATGAATTTGTTCCGGACAGGAAACTCGCCTACCGACATCTTGCAGACTCGAACTTGGATTGGCGCGGAAACGAATGGTATCTAACGGAGTACGTCCGCCGTCATCCTGGAGTTATCGTGGATCCTCGTAAACCACAGGCGGGTCGGATTGTTGTGCCTGTCAACGCTCTGGTTGGAATTAACCGAAGCCCTGAGGAGTACAGATGGTTGAGAGAGCATTTTACTCCTGTGGATCACATTGCCTACTCGTATTTGGTTTATGACGTTCCGAAGGAAATGCTTCCGCAAGGTGGTGGCGGCTCCAAAGGCCCAAAAGAACTGCCTCCGGGCACTTGTTACTAATGACTCACCTGATGGCCTGCACTTAGCACGCGAATAAGATCCCCTGGGCTATTGGCTTGCCTTCATTTTGTGGGCACACTCACTGCGCGATGAATTTCTTCCAGAATTTCTCGCAAACTGTAGCGAAATTCCCAGGTAGGATAGTCTTTCTGGAATTTTCTAACGTCGCTGATCCACCAGATGTGGTCGCCAACCCGGTTCGTCTCCTCATAGCTCCATGTCAATTTGCGTCCGCTTATTTCCTCACTTAAGGCGATCGCTTCGAGAATCGAACAGTTACTGTGCCGGCTTCCACCGATGTTGTACACTTCTCCGCTGCGCGGCGCGCGAATGAATTCGATGAATGCTTCGACCAAATCGAAGCTGTGGATGTTATCACGAACCTGCTTGCCCTTGTATCCTAACACACGGTAAGGCCTGCCGCTCACCGTACATATCATCAGGTAAGAAAGAAAACCGTGTAGCTCTGTACCGGCATGTGCTGGTCCAGTGAGGCAGCCGCCGCGAAAAGAAACGGTCGGCATACCAAAATAACGTCCATATTCCTGCACCAAAATATCGGCCGCAACTTTGGATGCGCCGAAAAGCGAATGCTTACTGTAATCGATGCTCATGGTTTCTGAAATTCCCGGCTGATACTCATGTCCTCGCTCGATTTCCCACCGCGTCGGCAATTCGTGCAGTGGCAACTGGTTCGGCGTGTCGCCGTAAACTTTGTTTGTCGAAGTAAAAACGAACGGCGCTTCGGGAGAAAATGTCCTCGCCGCTTCGAGCAGGTTCAGGGTGCCATTTGCGTTAACCGTAAAATCGGTTTGAGGATCCCGGGCCGCCCAATCATGCGACGGTTGTGAGGCCGTATGCACAATCGCATCGATTTTTCCGGAGTAACTTTTGAACAGCTCGGCAACTGCGGAGGCATCCCGAATGTCGAGATCATAATGCTCATAACCGCGGACGTTCGCGATTAGATTGTTACGCGTCTTCTTCGTCGATGCTTCTGCGCCAAAGAATTGTGCGCGCATGTCGTTGTCGATTCCAACAACATGCGCCCCCTCTTTCGCGAACCGCTTTACAGTTTCCGAACCAATCAATCCTGCGGACCCAGTGACGATAATTGTGCGCATTTACCCGACGATAATCGTTAACTCGATTTTGCCTAGAAATCCTGATCTCATCACGCTGTAAAAGGCGCTATACTACTCCGGCCAATTCCGCGCCTGACGGCGCGTAGGATGGGCAAAAACATTCACATACCAAGAGACATCGCTTCGAACATGGTGCGCATCGAAGGGAACCAGACCATGAGTGCTCACCAGAGTCAGGTTCATATTTAAGCCCTGAAGCATCTCGACAAGCTCTTCCCATCTGACGCCTGCCTGTGCCAATCCGGCAGGCCAAAACTCGAGTAAGAGTTTGATGTCCGGGTTTTCCTGTAGCACGCGCTGCGCGCCGCGTAACGCATGAAGCTCATATCCTTGAATGTCCATTTTGATCAGATCAACGCGCTGAGCGAGTTTGAAGTAATCGTCGAGCGCGACCATTTCAGTGGGAACCGCATGGCGGAACTCTCCACCGGCTTTGTACGCTCTGTGATCGACGTTTAGTTTGTCCGAAAGGTAAAGCATGCACTCGCCGCTCCGCTCGCCCACCGCAGCTTGAGTGAGCCGCACATTTGAAAGATCACGTGTAGCAGTAGACAATCGCCTGAAGTTATCCGGCGATGGTTCGAAGGAATGAACCAGACCGGTCGGGCCAACACAGCGGGAAAGAAACTGCGAGTAAATTCCGATGTTAGCGCCAACATCTGCGACGATAGCGCCTTGAAACAAAATCTTCCTTAGCAGCTCTCGCTCCGCGCGATCAGCGTAAGTCTTGTAGGCGGCATAAAGCGGGCGATAGATGGAAAAAGCATGTTGGTACACCTTATTAGCAGCGCGACGCAGGATTGAAGTTGCCGACATTAGCTTGGGGTCAGGGTGCAGTAAGCAGAGTCCACAGAAAAGGTCGGAATCGACAGCTCAGGATAAGCATTTCTTTTAGTCTGCACTCGGGCACGCCGCAAGCGCTACCGTTCTTAATGGGGATGGATGCTCTCACGGGAACAAGATTGCAAAAGATATTGAGAACCATATGATCGTCTAATGGGTCGTCGCTGGAGAGAAGTTTTCGCATCAAAGGTGGGCGCGGCGGCGCGTTGGGATTGCTGGGATTTTATTGCTCTCGCCATCGCTGTGTTTACCGCCGTTTGGGTCTTCGCCCTCAAACTTAAGACATTCTACGATCTCGGCTATTCAGGGGACCTCTTCGTAAATACTCAGCTTGCTCGAAGTTGGCTTGAGGGGCGAGGCTTGCTTCAAGACAACTGGTCTGGGAACTTCCTTGCTATTCACGCCTACTTCTTGCTTGTCCCACTCGGACTTATAGCAAAGCCGTTCGGCGCCCCCGGCTTGCTGTTCGTGCTTGCCGCATCAGTAGGAGTGACTTACTTCTGGGCAACGCGGATCCTGCGTCTTCTCGGCGTTGCTGGCCGCGTCGCAGTAATCGCAGTCGGGGCGCTTCTTATCTCACCGCTTTCAGTCGCGTTCTATCAAGAGGCTGGTTATGGGTTCTTTGTCGAGACTCTTGCCCTGGCGTTATGTTTAGTCCTGTTCTATTTCCTGCTTCAACGGCGAGTGATCGCGTCAATCGTGACGGCCCTAGTTGTCATCAGCGTGAAGGAGGACGCGCCAATAGCTGCAGCTGTGGTAGCGATGGTAGCAGGCGTTGAAACATGGCTTTCTTCACCAGGCAAACCCCCGCGTTATCGTTTCAACTGGCCTGCAGCGATCACCCTTATCCTCTCGATTTCTGCGATCCCCGTTTTGCTGGCGATTTCTTGGGCGCAGTCGCCAACGATGTACGGCCGTCATTCCTTTGACCGCATTGGCGTCGTGGCGCCAGGAAGCTTCTCCAGCCCGGGAGCGCTTTTCATATTTGTCGCATCGAATGTTCGTCACTGGCTTGACAGCAGTGTCGTCCGTCAATGGCTGTGGATCATGATCGTCAGCACCTTTGGAACAGTCTTGTTTCGCCCCTATTATTTGGTTGTTGGTGTCCCGACAACGGGGGTCGCATGGCTCATGAATCGCAACGACCTCCTATGGGCGCCACGGTTCTATTCCACTGAGACACTGCTTTGGTGTATCACGTTGGTAGGCTTTGCGTCCATTGCACGGACTGTATCCCAGTGCAGTAAGGGGATGCGGACCGCAGTGCTTACCGCCGCAATTGGAATCGCCGCATTGTCGGTATCTGCACAACTTGGCCTTACGCCGTGGTTCGCCCGCGGGGCGTACCTCTTTCGGTCGACCAGCCTTTACTCGCCATCAGAGCGACGAGAGGCGGACAGGGTATTCGCGCGCTACCGCAAAGAAGGAAAACCGGAGGAACCGGTTATCGCATCAAGCATGCTTTTCCGCTACGCGCATGACCGAAATCTCTTCTGGTTGACCCAACTGCATGGCCGTCCCGCGCCGATCTGGATCCTTGGCGATAGCGCTGACCCCTTCGCGCCCTTTAGAATCAGCACAGATACAATAAACGCGAAATCTGGAATTCGACTCGAAGACTACGCGTTAGTTGATCGCCGCGGTCGTTTCGTGTTGTTCAAGAAAAGGGAGTAACACGTAACGAAGCCACTTTCGTTGCTCACCTGTCGACGTCAACGTCGGGTAAGCGTTGCGGTAAAAAAAGCTGCGCAGAAGTCCGGAAAACGGCGACTGATGGCGAGGTCGACGACAAAGAAGCCGCGATAGAGAAAATGTGGGATCGGCAGCTTGCGCGAGATTCCACCAGTAGCCATGTACGATAAGGCACTAAAGGTCCGCATCGAAACCGTCGTAACGTCGAAATTCTCGTTCAATCGCTGCAGCCATTCGTGCCGCCGAAAGAATATTAGCCACGGTAATGCGATGTTCGCCGATGCCAGCGGGCCCAGTACCTTCTCTAGCTCAGGCTCCGAAATGCGGAAATTCACCGGTTCATGGTGCAGATACTTGAAGATGGGAGTCGATAACACGGAGAAAAACGGCTCTGTCGCAATCACTTTGCCGCCTGATTTCAATTTGCTCGCAGCACGGTTAAGAAATGCAATAGGGCTTTTCAGATGATGTAACACGTTCGTGAGCGTGACGACGTCGATGCTGTTGTCTTTAATTGCATCCAGCTTGTCGATCTCATGGCAGTCAAACACAAGATCGAGGTAATCGAGATCAAGCACGTCGCTTGTTATGATGTTTGGAAGAAATTGTTTCAGGGGCGACGTGCCGCTTCCTACCTCAAGTATTGAGAGTGCCGAGGGGTTGGGAAGGTCTCTGAATTGATCGCGGTAAAGCTCGCGATACCAAAAAAGAAGATTCTTGTTGGCGCCGAGCCGCGAGCGGTTACGCAACGTTGCGGCTCGGTCTTCAGCCTCCTGGCTCTGCAAGACCGTCGCGGCACTGCTCATTTGATCGCACGGATATAAAGCGAGCCCGCAAATTCCGAGATGACAGGCACGTTCTCAAGGAACTGGCCGAACGCGTTCACGCGGTCGATCAGAACAACCGGCGTTTTTGGATGCAGAAAATCGAACGGATCGATCCGAACATCACGATAGCCTGTTTGTTCTAGCAGTCGCCGAAGCGACCACCGGAAGAATGCTGTCTCATCCGGCGAGTCGCCAAGCTTTCGTTTAATCCAGGGAATGTTCTTCTGTATCGCAATCTGAGGGTTCAGCATGTTTGGCTCCGTAAAATAGATTGTACCCCCTGGCTTCAACACGCGGTATATGTCGCATAGCGCCTCTTTGATTTCGAGATGATGCAAAACCGAGCTGCCCACGACAGAGTCAAACACATCTTGAGAATAGCTCAGCGCATAGGCATTCTGGATTTGATACTGAACATTTGGCGTGGAACAATTGGCCCTAGCGATCTCCAGAAGCTCCGGTGAGACGTCAATCGCGACGACGTCCGCTCCCGACCGCGCCAGTGCCCGAGTAAAAGTGCCGGTGCCACATCCCAGCTCAAGCATAGTCATCCCGGGTTTGAGATGACCGCTGAGCATCTTTACTCGCCGAGCCCAGCGAAGCTTTCCGGCTGGACTTTCCCAATTCCAAATCTCCCCTGCCCCGTGTTGTGCGAGAAAACGTCCGTGTTGAACTTCTTTGGCAATGCGCTCTTGCACCAGCAAATATTCAGATGAATGCGATCTCGAAATCGAGTGCAATATTTGGCCAACAGCCCGAAGACCTTATCATTACGCAGTTAATAACCCAGCTTTAGCTTAAGAAAGCCATGCCAGCACATCCTTAGCATGACAAGTCCGTTCCGAAAGACTTTGGTCATCTTCGTGGAACCGTAAATGCGTTCCTGATAATGTACAGGTAAATCCAGAATCTTAAGATTTAGTTTTGCGGCACCAAATAGAAGTTCGTAGTCTCCCCAACGGTCTTCGGTTCCCCAACTTCCCAGCATTGGTCTGATTCGCTCCCAATCGCTTCTCCAGAGGACCTTGGTGCCGCACAAAGTATCTTTTACCCTTTGACCGAGGAGATAGGTAAAAGCGACACTGAAAAATTTGTTACCCAGCATGTTCGCTCCATTCATTGCTCCCTTTGGAACCGGATAGACCAGCCGCGATCCATTGACAAACTCCGCCTGCCCCGAAATGATAACATCGATGAAGTAGGGCAGCTCTTCTGGAATTGTCGTCAGATCAGCATCGAGAATCATCAACACATCGCCTTTCGCGGCGTCGAAACCTGTCCAGACGTTTCGTGACTTACAGACTCCCGGTCCTCGCTCAAGACGAATATCCTTTTCCGGATAGCGCGACTGCACTCGCCGCACTTCCTCGGCAGTGCCATCGGTCGATTGATCGTCGCAGAAAATGATCTCTGTCCGGCCCGCCAGAGGCGGAATACGGCGGACGGCATCCTCAACGTTTCCTTTCTCATTTTTGCATGGAATGACCACGGATACGGTAAGGTGATCCAGGGCAACGGCTGGCGGAACCACTCGCGCGACGACAACCTGCGTCATGCAGAGCTTGCTCAAAAATGGCAGGCGTGCACAAAAATGATTCAAAAAACCAGACAGCAGGGGCAAATATTTTGGCAAAAGAACGATCCGATGCGTCTCGAGAGCTTCAAAACCCGCCAGCTTCAACAAATTCCGAATATCGGTGGTGGAAAGCCAGTTTTGCTCGGTGCGCGGCACCTTCATCCCGGTCCACTCCGCAAAAGTGACGAACGGTTCCCAGAGGTGATTGTACGTCGTTACCAATACCCGAGTATGCCGCTGACAAAGCGGCTTTAGATTCCGGAACGCCTGAAGTACATCCACGGTGTCGCCGATATCGTTAAATAAAATGTAGTCGAATTTCTCTCCTGGTCTGAATGACTGCCCAAACTCTTCCTTGTCCGGGAAAGCGACTGCGAAATTGAGGGATGGATTCCGTTGCTGCGCGATTTCCACCATCTCGGCACAGATGTCGATACCTTTCCCATCACTTGGTCTGACGGCAGCCAGAAGGTTGCCGGTGCCACAGCGAACAGATAGCACCCTTTTCTGCGGTTCCACCAGGAATCGAAGAAGACGGGCCAGCAATTCGTAGTAGTATTTGTTGTTTGTTATCCAGCCCTCGCGTCGAGGAGCAATTTTAGCCAGATGGTCTCGGGTCCGCTGCCGCCTTTGCTCTAGGGCAGCCAGCCCCCAGATGAGTTCCGAGCTGGTTTCCGGGTTTGTCATTGTCGACCGGAAAACTGCGGGCGCTCTCCAAGAGGAGGATGTGTGCGAAGTTTCAACCTGATCCATCAGCGTTTTTTACTGAATAAAATTCGATAGCCCTATTTGCGCAGAAACTTGCCCCCAGGATTGCCTTTGCCAAAGGCGGCAAAAGTTGCAGATGAATCCAATGGGTAATTTCACTCAAGTAACACGACTTTGCTGGAGAAACGTGCGGCTCTGTTTGACTAATAGGTTCGACATTCCCCGTCAGAATGCCTGCGCAAGTTATCAAAATTAGCCGTGGTCGCCAGCACAATTTCCTCCCTGTGTGCCTGCGCCGTTTTCGACAAGCCCAGTTCGCTGTTGCTGCGTTGAACGACATGAAATAATCTCTCCTAACCTCCTAACGACGCTGCGCGAACAGCAACGAGAATCCGGCACAAACTCCTGAATGCGCAACAATAGAAATTTCGCGACAACACAGACCTTGGTGGGCGCGCTACTGTTTATTTGTGCATTAGTATTCTATTACTTTTCCGTGCTGACAATCGATTATCGCGACACCAGCCTGCTTGATCTCGGTCAGTCAGATGCGACGCACTACTTTGCGCAAGCAAAGGCTCTGCTGAGATATGGATTTCCTTCGGTACAAATCGGTTACGACAAAATGCCGTCGCTGTGGCCGGCTGGATATCCGGCGCTGATGCTTCCCTGGCTTAAGATCCTTCCGCAAACAGATTCCATCCTTGCGCCATTCAGGACAAATCAAACGATCGGCTTGCTGCTGCTATTCGGTGTATTCGGCTTCTATCTTTATCTGGCCATGCCGCTAACTGGCGGATTTGCGGCGCTCTTGCTCGCCACGCTGCCTGGTTTTTTCATTTTCGGTCGCTCGCCCTTGAGCGACCTCAGCACATCGGCATTCGTCGCACTAGCTTTTATGTTTGCGTACTTGGGTCTGAAGGAAGAACGCCGTTGGAAAATCTATCTATCGGCTGCGTTTCTCGGACTTTCGCTAAACATTCGCCTGCAGTCGATCTTCTTCGCGCCGTTGTTGCTGGCCATGGCTCTATTCCCAGTGAAGGGAGAGCGCGTGCGCTGGTTTCTACATTGTCTTGCACTTCCGATTGTTTTCGCTCTGGCAGTCAGCCCGCTGCTGGTGCTAAATACGATTCAGTTTCATTCGCCACTTAAAACAGGATACGACTATTACCTCGGTCCAGTGTTAGCAAAGGCCGCGCGTTTTTCCTGGCGCTACATTCCAGACAATACTGCGTTGCTTTGGCGGGAACTCGCTCTGCGTCCACAGAAGTACACTGCCATGAATCAATTTGGCACCGGCACCTGTTTTGTTGCCGCATTTATCGTTTTAGCTTGTCTAGGAGTATTCTTCATCCGACTTAACAGGTCCGTTATCTGCCTTTTTTTAGCCGGCTTGAGTTTCCTTGTGGCGACCATCAGTTTCCCCGTCAACTACCTGGGGTACTATCTGCCGCTCCTAATGCTCTTAGTCGCAGTTGCCGTTCTACCCGTGACATGGGCAGTAGAAAATCTCGTTTTGCCAAAACGAACTATTCCTTCTCTGGCAATCTTAGTTTTGTTTGCTGCGGCTGCTTTGGGTTATCCTTCGCGCTCGGTCGATCCCAGACTGAAAGCGGATCGATTTCAGAGTTGGGAAGCTCTCCACTTTAGCCCCCGCCCCCGCCAATCGGCGGAGTTTATCGCGCAACGACGTTTCATCGATAGCGTTGGGCAAGCCGGTGGACTGGTCTTTTCAGATATTAGTCCAGTTTACCTGAATGCTCTTTTCCCGCCCGGATTTGTGGCGGCTCCCCTCGATGGGAAAAGGTACATCCAATGGAGACACGTTGTGCATTACGATGACGCGCAGGCGGTCGCGCTAGCTGAACTCAGCCTGCACCAATCTATTCCGGTTTACGCGCTGTTCGTTTCAGCCAAAGAACTTGATGAAAAGGGGTCACGATTGCCGAACGCTCCTGGTTACCAGTGGATGCCAGCCGGAGACACCAAGGGCGACGCCGTGATTTTGAGACTCACTTCAACTCAGTGACTAGAGAGCAATCCGTGTTTTGCTGGCGTACGGTTCCTAGATTTACTCGCCGCTACGTAAACACTCTTTCCGATTCATCGACCCAGAACAAGACGCCCTAGCAATTTGGAATAGTAACTGTTGTGCTTAATCCAGCTCTCTCGCCTGGGGGCAATCTTGGCCAGATGATCCCGTGAGCGCTTGCGTCTTTGATCAAGCGCGGCCGTTCCCCATGTCTCCGCGCTCAGCTCGCATTGCTTCAGCGAAGCACGTGCATTGGCTCCTTCGGGTAACTGCGAATCTGCCTTCGCCCAATCCACCGCTGGTGTTGCGCTCTCTCCTTCAATGCCGACGTGCCTCCAAATTGTATTTAAAAATGGCGTAAACTGCCCTGAAACCATCCTTCCAGCTGATCTTCTTCCCTTCCGCGTAAGTCCGTCCGCTGTACGAGATTCCCACTTCGTACATTCTGCAGCCTTTGCGGGCAAGTTTGGCGATAATTTCGGGCTCGACGCCAAAGCCATCCTCTTCTATCTGAATCGACTTAATAAGTGGAGCGCTAAAAGCTTTGTAGCCAGTTTCCATGTCTGTCAGATTAATATTGGTGAACATGTTGGAGAGCAGCGTCAAAAACTTGTTGCCGACCATGTGCCAAAAGAAAAGAACGCGATGCGGTCGCCCACCCAGGAAGCGGGAGCCCAAGACGGCATCCGCTTTTCCCGACATAAGGGGTTCTAAAAGCACCGGATAGTCTTCGGGACTATATTCAAGGTCCGCGTCTTGTACAAGAATGGTATCGCCAGTCGCGGCCGCGAAACCGCTGCGCAAGGCCGCTCCCTTGCCGCGATTCACCGGATGATAAATGATCCGATCAACCAATTGTGCAACCCTCTCTTGGAGCACAGTCTGTGTCCCATCTTGCGAGCAATCGTCTACTACAATGATCTCTCTGCTTTCAAGTGGAGCGTTGCGAACTGCCTCGATGCACTTTTCGATCGTATTCTTTTCATTGTAACAGGGGATAACGATTGAAACTTTCATCTCAAGAATCTGTATCGAACTTTACCTACGATAAGGCGGCGGTCGTGTTTGGTCTCCGCAAGGCAATCTTACTGCAGAAAAAAGGAGCCGTTCTGTCCCGACTCTAACCTTCGATCTTCATCGTAAGCGTGCGTACGCAAAAATCATCAAATCCGCAGTGGGCTCCACTGTAATCCGAAGAACGTTCGATGTGAAGCTTCACGAGCGGGAAATTACCCATTATCACCGCTGCAACTACGTTTCGATTTGGCTGTCATGTGCCATGCGGAGAGCGAACGACTTCGTACAGCTCGTAAATCTTCTCGCCTCCAGACCAAAATTCCCTTACCAAGCGGGATTTCAGCTCCGGGCGAGTCGCCAGAGAAGCGAGAAAGTTTTGCCGTGTCTCGGGGAACGTTTCCTTGGAAGGGGCGAATGCGAGCACAAGAGTTTTGCCTTCTGGAAAAACGTAATTCAGCCTTGCAGTCTGCCGCTCCTGATTTTGGTTTGCCAAACTTTTGAACATCGGCCAGTAATCGTGCATTCGCTGCCGAAGTTCCTTGGGCGCGAGAGCGTGTAGTTGGTTGTGCAGGCCCCAATCCACACAGATTACGCTTTTCGCCTCTAAGCCGTGCTCATTGACGTAACGGGAGAGAGTATAGATTTCCGGAGACCAGCGTGGGCTATAATGCGAATTCGTGCGAAAATGCGAAAGATATCCTGCGGTGTTATGGACGTTTACCACAAGAAGAGAAACAGCCGCGGCACCAAAAAGGAGAGCCGCAAGTCTGCGGAGGTTTTCCGTGGCGAGCTGTGTGTATAGTGATTTTGCGAGGAAGGCGAACGCTAGGAGAGGCAATGGAAAAATCATTGAGTAATGATGCGGACCACCGGCCTGAGGCGTAATGACGATTTGCAAGAAAATCAGAAGGCCAATAACGAGGAAGAAAAAACCATCTTTCCGATTCTCGCGCGCTTCCTCATTTGACATCGGAAAAAATAAGCATGCGAATGCTAGATAGCAGTCAGTAACAATCAGCCAAAAGGGAGTAAATTGAATCATCCCGCTGCTATTCCCAAAGACAAAGTGAGCCACAGCGACACCTGATAAGGTGGTTAACAGGGCATTCCACTTCACTTGCAGGCCCACCGCATGAGCTCCAGGTGGGTGGAAATGGAGAAGAAGGGGCAGAGTGAAGTAAAGCGCCGCACCCAAGACGATCAAAACAGTAATGACCGCCATTCGACGGGCGAGTCTGGGGAATGAAACCCAAAGGTTCTTCAGGCTGTCAGGGTAGCACAAAGAAATGCCGATAACGAAAGCTAACACCAGCCAGATAAAATTGAACTTGTCGAAAAAACCCAGTCCAAAGCAGATAAGAATAAGGGCGACCTTCCATAGTTCCGGCTTATTGCGATAGCTAAACCACAAAGCGAAAATGGCCGCCTGGAAGAAGTGCATCAAGACCGTCGGTCCCCAATCGAGTCGGCTGGGAAAAAGATTAGCCGGATCAACCATCATTATCCATAGGCCGATCGTTGCCCAGACAGGCCCAAGTTGTGCTCGCATGAGCTGATAAAAGATCAGCAGGGTCACCGCAGCGATCAGAATGGCCGGCAAGCGAATGGTCAGAGCCGATACACCGAAGAGGCCGAAGATGGGAGCGTAGATCCATGCCTTTAACGCTCCCAGATAAGGCATGATAAAAAGCGGCACCGATCCCAACCGCATATGGATCATGGTATTATCGGGAGCGCCCTGGGCTGCGTTAACAAAATCCAGTTCATCCATGTAGAGCCCTGGGAGCTCAATTCGATAGCTCGCCAGAAAAACAAAGATGCACGCGGCAGCAATTGCCAGCGCATCTGACACACGGTACAATAGAAGATCGCTTGGGCGCCTCGCGGTCACCACAAGCCTTCCGAATTACTCAGGTTGCCGGTGTGTTCACATCTCGCCCGGAAACACGCAGGCTTATCCGATGTGAAGCGGCTGCTTTCACGCTTCATAAGTATTTTGCTGGAAAAGACGTGCGGCTGTGTTTGACTAATAGGTTCGACATTCCTCGTCAGAATGCCTGCGCAAGTTATCAAAATTAGTGGTGCCCGCCAGCACAATCTCAAGAACCTTCACGTGGAAATTCCGCGGGAAAAGCTGGTTGTTATTACTGGTTTGAGTGGTTCGGGAAAATCCTCTCTGGCCTTCGACACTCTTTATGCCGAAGGCCAACGGCGCTACGTCGAAAGCCTCTCCGCTTATGCACGGCAATTTCTCGATCGCATGGAAAAGCCAAATGTGGATTTCATCCAGGGACTTTCGCCCGCCATCGCCATCGAGCAGCGCAGCGCCGGCGCGAATCCGCGATCTACGATCGCGACCACGACCGAAATTTATGATTATCTACGGGTCCTCTTTTCGGCTGTAGGCCAGCCGCACGATCCAGTGACGGGCCAGCCGTTGAGCCGGGAAACGCCCCAGCAAATTGTCGATCAAATCCTTGCTTACGAGCCAGAGTCGAAAATCGTTTTGCTGGCACCGCTGATTGAGAATCAGCTGGGGGAGTTTCGGGACATAATAGAAAAAATCAGGCGAGAAGGATTTGTGCGTGCTCGGATTGATGGTGAGATCATGGAGTTGGATCGCTCCGAACGGATTCGCCTCAAAAAGAACGAACGGCACACCATCGAGGCAGTGGTGGATCGTTTGGTCGTCCGTGATGGCATTCGCATCCGTCTTACTGATTCCATTGAGACTGCGCTCAAATGGGGCGGGAATCGCGTCGTTCTCCTGCGACAACGACCCGGTGATGGAGTGATGGTGAAACGGAGTAACGAGAAAATCATTGCTTCGACATCCCAGCATTCCAACACTTCAACGGCCGAGCGGGAGGAACTGGTTTACTCGACTGACTACGGAAACGCCGCTACTGGCTTTAGAATCGGCGAACTAACTCCGAGACATTTTTCCTTCAACAGCCACCTCGGAGCATGCCCGGCTTGTCACGGACTTGGCACACAGTTGGTTTGCGATCCCGAGCTTATGATTTCCGATCCGGGCAAAACATTGGCTGAAGGCGCTATTACGCCGTGGCGGCGTGGGACGAAGCGAATGCAGGCATACTATCGGCACCTGCAAAGGGCGCTCGTGAAGCACTTTCACATCGATGAAGACGTGCCTTTCAGCGAATTGCCGGACCAATTCAAGCAGGCGCTTTACTTCGGCACCAATGGAACGCCGATCGAGATGGATCTCAGCAACAATGGTCCCGCAGACGCGGGAAAAGTTGCAAAACCATTCGAGGGACTGGTGCCCCAGATGCAGCGGCTATACGAGCAGACTGAAAGCGAATTCACTCGTAATCGCATTCGATCATTCATGACGTACGAACCATGCAAAGTATGCAATGGTGCAAGGCTCAAACCAGAAATCCTAGCGGTCACCATAAAGGATCGGCATGCACGTGAGTTGAATAT
>Ga0209059_1000307_pt1 | contig 22306 bp, 26 predicted proteins | sample GraSoiAngelo_151_FD_186165 | JGI IMG/M metagenome (GOLD analysis project Ga0209059, IMG submission 186165) | Grasslands soil microbial communities from the Angelo Coastal Reserve, California, USA - 14_1009_12_20cm (SPAdes) (version 2) | ecosystem: Environmental > Terrestrial > Soil > Grasslands ...
CTGACGACCACGATCGCGCCGATCGCCATCGAGCGGACCGCGTTCACGTCGATCACGAACAAGCCCGCGAGGGACACGGCCACGGTCGCGCCGCTGAAGACGACGGCGGTGCCGGAGCTCGCGAGCGCGCGGCGCCGGGCCTCGTCGCTCGGGACGCCCGCCCGCAGCTCGCGGCGGTAGCGGCTGACGACGAAGAGCGAGTAGTCGACCGCGACGCCGATCCCGATCATCGACGCCATGTTCGTGACGTAGATCGACATCTCGGTCGCGTGCGACAGCCAGTAGACGACCGCGCCGGTGAGGAAGACGGCGGCGAACCCGACCGCGAGCGGGGCGAGCGCGGCGACGAGCGTCCCGAAGCCCGCGAGCAGGATGATCAGGATCAGCGGGAAGCCCGTCGCCTCGCCGCGCGCGAGCTGGTGCTTCGCGACCTCCTGGAAGTTCGACCAGATCGCGGGCTGGCCGATGAGGCGCGTGCGTGTCTCCGGCGTCGTCTGGACGAGCGCGTGGCGGGCGCGGGTGGCGACGTCGATCGCCGCGCCGGTCGGGCCGACGTACGTGACCGGCAGGAGCGCGGCGCGGCCGCCCGCGAAGAGGTGCGGCCGGTCGGGGCGGAGGTTCGGGTCGCGCGCGGTTGCCGTGCGAACGGCGGCGAGGCGGCTTCGGACGGCGGCGGAGAAGCGGCCGGTGACGAGCACCGAGAGGGCGGGGCTGCTGAACTTCGGAAAGGCGTCGAGGGCGTTGCTGACGCGCACCGAGGCGCTTCCGGGCACCTCCCAGCCCCCGCCCGAGAGCCGGTCGGACTGGTGGAGCGAGAACCATCCGCCTGCGAGAAGGAGCGCGAGCCAGGCGCCGATCACGATCCGCCGCCGCCGCGAAGCGGCGTCCGCGAGCCGAGCGAGCAGCGTGGCCATGTCCTCTAAGCCTAGATCGGGAGCCGCTCGAGACAGGCACGCAGACCCTCGCGCCAGTGGGGAAGGCGCGGCGCGCCGTCTCGCTCGCTCCGGAGAACCGAGTACGCCGGGCGCGGAGCCGGCCGGCCCAGCTCCTCCGTCGAGACGCGGCGCACGCGGCAGCGCACCCCCGCCTCCGCGAAGATCGCCTCCGCGAACTCGGCCCACGTGCACTCGCCCTCCGCCGCGACGTGCCAGATCCCCGTCGGTAGCTCGACGACCTTCCGCAGCGCCTCCGCGAGATGCCCGACGTAGGTCGGCGCCAAGTGCTGATCGTCCACCACCGCGACCTCGTCGCGCTCCGCCCCCAGCGCGAGAATCGTGCGCACGAAGTTGCGGCCCGTCCAGCCGTAGAGGCCCGAGGTCCGCACGATCCAAGCCCTCTCGCCTGCGGCGGCCTCGCCAAGGAGCTTCGTACGCCCGTAGACCGAGAGTGGGCTCGGTGAGTCCGACTCCACGTATGGCGCGCCCTTCGAGCCGTCGAACACATAGTCCGTCGACACGTAGACGAGCGGCGCGCCCAGTTCCGCGACGTGGGCCGTCCCGCCGACGTTCACGGCCGCGGCGCCCTGCGGATCGGCCTCCGCCCCGTCGACGTCCGTCCAGGCGGCGGCGTGCACGACAAGGTCGACTGCGCCCAGACCGACGGGCGCCGTGACGTCCCACTCCGAGCGCGTCAGGGCCGTTACCTCATCGGCCGCGAACGCCTCGACGAGCGCGCGCCCGAGCTGCCCGCCCGCGCCGGTGATCAGGACGCGGCGAGGTCCCGCTCGGACAGGGTCGGCGATGTCGTGCTCCAGAGGTGCTTCACCCGCGGGTCGTCCCAGGCGATCTCGTGCTCGTCCGGGTCGGCGGCGTCGTACTCCTCGGTGACGTGGTAGACGAACAGCAGATCCGTCAGCGCCTCGAACCCGTGCGCGTGCCGTCCGGGGATGTAGAGGGCGACCGGGTTCTCGTCGCCGATGTCCTCCGTGTAGGCCTCGCCGCTCGAGCGGTCGAGCACCACGACGCGCGCCGTCCCCTGGATGCAGACGAACAGGTCGTCCTGGCCGCGCTCGTGGTAGTGGAGGCCGCGGATCACCCCGCGCCGCGAGAAGGACAGGTTCGTCTGGCGCGTCTGCCGCGGCAGCGCGCTCTCCCGCCGCAGCTCCATCAGCCAGCCGCGCGCGTCCTCGAACCGCCGCAGCGGAAGGCGCTGGAGACCCTCGATCACGACCGGTTCGCGCCGTTCGCACGCACGTGGTCGTTCACGGCGTAGTAGGCGTCGATCGACTCCCCGGCGTCGCCCCAGAAGCCCTCGACGACGTCGGCGGCCATGTCGCCTCGCCCCACGTACCAGTTGTTCACGTCGGTGATCTCGAGCTCGCCGCGGGCCGAGGGCTCGAGGGCCGCGACGACCTCCCAGACCTGCGGGTCGTAGCCGTAGAGGCCGGTGACGGCGAACCTCGACGGCGGCGACGCGGGCTTCTCGACGATCTCGGTCACGCGCCGGTCTTCGCCCAGGACGGCCACGCCGAGGTGGCGGAGGTGCTCCTCCTCCTCGAGGCGAGCGAGCAGGATCCGGGCCCCTCGCTCCTGCCGCTCGAAGTTCTCGACGAACGGCCGCAGCGGGCCGCCGAAGACGTTGTCGGCGAGCATCACGACGGCGCGCTCGCCGCGAACGAAGCGCTCCGCCAGCCCGAGCGCCTCCGCGATCCCGCCCTCCTCCTCCTGGTATGCGTAGAAGAGCCGGTCGATGCCGTACGCGTGACCGTCGCCGAGGAGGCGGAAGAACTCGCCCGCATGCGTCCCGCCGGTGACGAGCATGAGCTCCGTGACGCCCGCGTTCACGAGCGCCTCGATGGCGTACGTCACCATCGGCCGGTCGTAGATCGGAAGCAGGTGCTTGTTCGTGATCCGCGTCAGCGGATCGAGCCGCGTGCCCTTGCCGCCCGCGAGGATGACGCCCTTCATGGGCGCCGATCCTAGGGGTTACGGATGAATCAGGAGGACGAGCAGCGTCAGGAGACCGCTGCCGGCGACGAGGATGCGCATGCACTGAAGGTAGGTCGCAGGTGTTTCGAGCCGGTGTCGGCTTTGTAAGGAAAGGGAAAGGAGCGAGCGATGGCCGAGGAGCGCGAGGTCCAGCACGATCCACAGGTGCTCGAGGGCGACGACGACCTGCCGCGCCAGCCGGCGTCGCACCGCGATCCCTACACCCCGGAGCCCGGGCCGCGTCCCGGCGAGCGGCGCGCCTTCCGCCTCATGCTGTGGGCGCTCCTCCCGATCGCGATCGCCGTCCTCGTCGTGGTCTGGGCGGCGGTGCGGTAGCCGTTCGCGGAGTACTCTCCGAATGTGACGAGCCGGCGCGACATCGACTGGCTGCGCGGCGAGATCGACGACCTCTTCTCCGAGCTGTGGCAGGTCCCGCGCTTCGCCGCCCGAAGCTCCTTCCGGCCGCATGTCGACTGCTACCGCACCGAGGAACCGGCCGAGATCACCGTCGTCGTCGAGATCCCCGGCGTCGATCCCGAAGCGGTGCAGATCGTCGCGACGCCGCAGGCGCTCCTCGTCGCCGGCGAGCGTCGGCGACCGCGGGCCGACGACCGCGTCTACCAGCAGATGGAGCTCGACTACGGGCCGTTCCGCCGCGAGCTCCTGCTGGGCGCCGACGTCGATCCGGAGCGCGGGCGCGCGAGCTACGACAACGGTCTCCTGACGATCGTGCTGCCGCTCGCCCAGCGCGCGCCGACGACGACCAAGGTGCCGATCGAGGTGCGGAGGGGCTCGTGAGCGACTTCGCCACCGAGCCCGTCGAGGGCCCCGAGGTCCCGCACGTCCTGCCGGTCCTGCCGCTCAAGGAGACCGTCGTCTTCCCCGAGTCGATGAGCCCGCTCGCGATCGGCCAGGAGCGCTCCGTGAAGCTCGTGGAGGACGTCGTCTCCGCCGACCGCGTCGTCGCGCTCGTGACGGTGCGCAACCCCGACGCCGACCCGCCCGGCTGGGACGACCTATACGAGATGGGGACCGCTGCGCTCGTCCAGAAGATGATCCGGGTCCCCGACGGGACGCTTCGCATCCTCGTCCAGGGCCTGAAGCGCATCCGCCTCGCGCAGCACGTCGAGGACGAGCCGTACCTCGTCGCCGAGGTCGAGGAGATTCCGGACGAGGTCGAGGAGTCGCGCGAGCTCGAGGCCCTGACGCGCAACGTGCAGAACCTCTTCGGCCGCATCATCGGCCTCGTCCCCTACCTCCCCGAGGAGCTCCAGCTCGCAGCCGCGAACGTCGACGACCCGAGCGCGCTCTCGTACCTCGTCGCCTCGACGATCCGGATCAAGACCGAGGAGAAGCAGCGGCTGCTCGAGGTCGCCGACGTCACCGACCGGTTGCGCGACCTCTCGGCGATCCTGAACCGCGAGCTCGAGGTCTACGAGCTCGGGACGAAGATCCAGTCGCAGGTCCAGTCGGAGATGGAGAAGGGCCAGCGCGAGTTCTTCCTCCGCCAACAGCTGAAGGCGATCCAGGAGGAGCTCGGCGAGGGCGACGCGGAGCAGGCGGAGGTCAACGAGCTGCGCGGCCGGCTCGAGGAGATCGAGCTGCCCGAGGACGCGCGCAAGGCCGCCGAGCGCGAGCTCGCCCGGCTCGAGAGGCTGCCGTCCGCCGCGGCCGAGTACGGCGTCATCCGCACCTACCTCGAGTGGATCCTCACGCTGCCCTGGACGCAGCAGACGACGGACGACCTCGACCTCGCCCGGGCGCAGCGCATCCTCGACGAGGACCACTACGACCTCGAGAAGGTGAAGGAGCGGATCGTCGAGTACCTCGCCGTCTCGAAGCTGAAGAACGACGTCTCGGGCCCGATCCTCTGCTTCGTCGGGCCGCCGGGGGTGGGCAAGACGTCGCTCGGCCAGTCGATCGCGCGCACACTGGGGCGCAAGTTCGTGCGCATCTCCGTCGGCGGCGTGCGCGACGAGGCGGAGATCCGCGGCCACCGGCGCACGTACATCGGCGCCATGCCGGGCACGATCCTGCGCGCGCTCCGCGACGCGGAGTCGCGGAACCCGGTCTTCCTCATCGACGAGATCGACAAGACGGGCGCCGACTTCCGCGGCGACCCGGCGAGCGCGATGCTCGAGGTGCTCGACCCCGAGCAGCACTCGAGCTTCCGCGACCACTACCTCGACCTTCCGTTCGACCTCTCGAAGGTGCTGTTCATCTGCACCGCGAACCAGCTGGAGACGATCCCGAGCCCGCTCCTCGACCGGATGGACGTGATCCAGCTCTCCGGCTACACCGAGGAGGAGAAGCTCGGGATCGCGAAGCGCTACCTCGTCCCGAAGCAGCTCGAAGCGCACGGGCTCGAGCGGAGCCAGGTCCGCTTCGGCGTCCGCGTGCTTCGGCTCGTCGTCCGCGAGTACACGCGGGAGGCCGGCGTGCGGAGCCTCGAGCGCCAGATCGCCGCGCTCTGCCGCAAGGCGGCAACGCAGGTCGCGAAGGGGAAGGCGAAGCGGATCCGGCTCGACGAGGCGCGGGTTCGCGAGTGGCTCGGGCCGCGCCGCTTCCCGGCCGACGTGCGCAAGCGGACGGCCGACCCCGGCGTCGCCACCGGGCTCGCCGTCACCGCCGTCGGCGGCGACGTCCTCTTCATCGAGGCGACGGGCTATCCGGGCAAGGGGCGGCTGACGGTGACCGGGCAGCTCGGCGAGGTGATGCAGGAGTCGGCGCAGGCGGCGCTCTCCTGGGTGCGGAGCCATGCCGTCCAGCTCGGGCTCGACCCGACGTGGTTCGCCGACCACGACATCCACGTGCACGTCCCGGCGGGCGCGGTCCCGAAGGACGGGCCGTCGGCCGGGATCACGATGGCGACGGCAATCGTGTCGCTCGTGCGCGGGCTCCCCGTCGCGGACGACGTGGCGATGACGGGCGAGATCACGCTCACGGGGCAGGTGCTACCGGTCGGCGGCGTGCGCGAGAAGGTGCTCGCCGCGCAGCGGGCCGGGATCGAGCGTGTCGTGCTGCCGAGCGAGAACGAGCCCGACCTGGAGGAGCTCCCGGCGGAGACGCGCGACGCGGTCGAGTTCGTTCTCGCCGACTCGCTCGACCGCGTGCTCGCGACCGCCTTCGACGGCGCGAGGAAGCGTCGGCCCCGCCGCGCACCCGCCGCCGAGCGGCAGGCGGCTACCCCGGCCGGAACGAGCTGAACAGCGTCCGGCAGGCGCCGTCGTCGGCGCCCGCCGCGAAGCGGCACAGGAGCTGGTGCTCGCGGCGGCCGGTGAGGACGAAAGCCGTCCGCTCGACGAGCGCCTTGCCGGCCCGGCGGTAGTCGATCTCGTACCGCCGCGCGCGGCGGCCGGCGACGACCACGGTGGCACGCGTTCGAAGCTTGCCCTGGAGCTGCGCGGCGACGTCGCCGGCCGCACGGTCGAGCGCCGGCACGGCCCGGGCCCAGAGGCGCGGCCGATAGCGGCGGGTGAGCGTGAACGTCGTCACGCCGACGAGGTCGACCGGCCCGGAGGTCGCGGTCACCTGACGGCCCACACGGTGGACGCTCCAGGACGACGGCGCGAGGAATCGATAGCCGCCGCCGGTCACCGTCTGCACGTTCGAGGCGGTCGCCTTGTGGCCTCCGCTCCCGCACCCGGCGAGTACGATCACCGCTGCCGCAAGCCCGGCGAGAGCCGGTTTGCCGCCCCGGAGGCCCGGGAATGAGGCGCTCGGCAACGACCGAAAGGACACCTGGAGCATGGCCAAGACGAAGGACAAGGTCATCAATCAGGCGGGGAACGTCAAGCCGTACATCGAGCGGGCGATGAAGGACGAGGACCTGCGCGAGAACGTGATGACGGCCTTCGCCGCGGCAAAAGAGGTCTACGACGAGCTGATCGGGAACCGCAGCGTGACGACTGTGGCCCGCCGCGTCGCGAGCGACAAGGACATGCAGGAGAACATGAAGCGCGCGGTCGACGAGCTGCGCACGGCGGCCGACCGCGTCCAAGGAAAAAAGGACCGCGGCGGCCGCAACACGGCTCTCCTCCTCGGCGGGATCATGCTCGGGATCCTGTTCAATCCGGCCACCGGCCCGCAGACGCGGAAGTGGCTCTCGGACAAGATCTTCGGCGGCAGCGACGAGTTCACGTACGAAGGCTCCGGCAACTCGGCCTAGCCGATCGACCGGTCATCCCCTCGAAGCGACCGCTAGTCGGTCCGGATACCCGGTGCGGCGAACTCGACGACCTTCCCGTGTGAGGGCGGGACGGTCCGCGTGCTGAGGAGGCCGGCGGCGCCCTCCGTCGTGGCGACCTTCAACGCGCGGGCAAGCGACCCGGGCGCGAGCCCGCTCGCGGTCGAGATGTCGGACGACTGGAGCAGGATCGCGCCCGCGTGCGGCGCCGACTCCGACGATGCCTGCGCGGGCGCCCAGCCGGCCGCGGTCGCGAAGCGGAGATCCTGGAGGTGCTTCCACGCGTCGAGGTACGCGGTCGGGTTCACGACGCCGTCGTAGCCCATCCCGAGCAGCCCGAGGGGATGGATCTCGAAGTGGAGGTGGTACGGCGTACCCTGCGCGTCGCCGGTGTTGCCGACGAAGCCGAGGACGGCGCCTGCCGAGACGTGCGCGTTGTTCACGGCGAGGGGCGTGTAGGCGGAGAGGTGCGCGTAGTAGAACTGGTTCCCGTACTGGTCGCGGAGCCAGAGCCGGTTCCCGCCGATGTCGTTCCAGCCGACGGAGAAGACCGTTCCTCGCGCCACCGCCAGGACCGGTGCGCCGAGCGGCGCGAAGATGTCGTCGCCGTGGTGCCAGCCGCCGGGCACGTCGCTGCGGAAGGCCCGGAAGGTGTCGGTGTACGAGCTCGGGCCGTAGACCGGGAAGACGTAGCCGTTCGGGGTCGGGGCGAGCTTCGGGTGGATGTCGGGCGGGAGCTTCCGCGGCAGCTGCTCGGGCGGGATGCCCGGGATCGGCTTCGCCGGCTCGGGCGCCTTCCTCGCCTTCGTCTTGCTCGCAGCCTGGATGCCCTGCTTCGGCTTCGGAGCCGGCTTCGGCGACGCCTTCGGCGGGGCCTGTACCGAGGCCTCCGCGTAGCCGATCTGGATCTCGGTCCCGGCGGGGAGGCCGCCGTGGTCGGCGGTGAGGTGGACGTCGAGGGCGGTCACGAACCCATGGAAGGTTGACGGCGTCGGGGCCGAGCTCTGCTCGTTCACGTCCGCGTAGCCCCAGTCGCCGAGCGGGACCCGGCCCGCCCCGGCCGGCAGGCCCTCGACGGTCAACCCCGAGACGCCGACGCCTGAGAGGTCACCCGTCGCGACGCCGGGCCTCGCCGAGGCCTTCGCGTGCGCGACGACGTCGCTGGCCGTCACCTCGCCATTGAAGAGCGACAGGTCGGTGACCTCGGCGGAGGCGGTCGCGAACGGATTGCCGATCGAGTCGGACTGGACGGTCGCGACGTAGGAGCCGGCCGTTACGGCCGGGCCGTCGGAGCCCGCGTACGAGAAGCCGCTCCCGGGCGCGACGGCGTCGCTCGGCGGCGAGGAGATCGTCGGCGTCGAGGCTCCTCCTCCCGGCACGACGACGCGGATCGCGTAGGCGCGCGCGAGCGCGCCGGCGCTACCCGCACCCGAGCTCGAGCCGGCCGATCCGGCTACGAGCAGGGCGAGCGTGAGCGGGACGATCGCGAGCCGTGCCTTCACCCTCGGCCGCATTATGGTCATTCGTGCGGTTCGTGACACATCCGGAGGGCTAGGTTCGACCTAGCTTCTTGCGGGCGAACTCGCGGAAGCGCCGGCGGGCGCCCTCGTCGGGCCCGAGCGGCTCGTCGTCGGCGTAGCGCGGGTCGGCGGCGATCTCCTCGGCGGTGGTGTCGAGCTCGCTCACGAGCGCCCGACGGTGCGCGGGATTGGCGAGCAGCGTCTCGACCCAGGCGTCGCTCCCGTCGTAGGGCTCGATCTCGTCCTCGAAGAGGAGCTGGCCGAGGACGATGCCGATGCGGATGTAGGCGAATGTGCGGAAGGCGAGGAGCCGCCGCGGCGAGCCGACCCGCCGCTGGAGCTCCGGATCCTCGGCTTCGAGCCTGGCCACGATTCCGCCGATCGGCTCGTCGACGAGTGGAAGCCAGATGTCGTCGAGGCTCGCCACCCCGGGATTCTAGGGGCGTTGGAGCGCGCGAAATGTAATTTGGGCCGCAACCGCGAGCAGCAGCACGGCGAAGAGGCGCCGCAGCGCCACCTCCGGCAGGGCCTCCGCGGCGAGCACTCCGCCGACGACGCCGCCCACCGAGCTGACGCCGACGACGAGCGCAGGGCGCCAGCGGACGTTCCCGTAGCGCTGCTGGCTCCAGGCGCCGGCGGCCACGGTCGGCAGGATCGCGAGCAGCGAGGTCGCCTCGGCGGAGCGCTGCGAGAGTCCGAGCGCGAGCAGCGTCGGCACGAAGAGCGTCCCGCCGCCGACGCCGAGCAGGCCCGAGACGATGCCCGCGACGAGCCCGAGCCCGATCGCGAGCAGGTCGCCGCTCACGCGACGAGGAGCTTGACGGCGATCGCGACGAGGAGCGCCGCGAAGAGGAACGAGAGCTCGCGCCGCCGGAGGCGCTGCTGGAGCCACGTGCCTCCCACCGCGCCGACCGTCGCGGGCAGGCCGACGAGCGCGGCCGAGCCGGGATGGACACGTCCGTAGTAGGCGTAGAAGAGCGTCCCGGCGAGCGCCGTCACTCCGATCGCCGCGAGCGAGGTCGCCATCGCGTGACGCTCCTCGAAGCGCGCGGCGAGAACGAGCAGCGGCACGATGACGATCCCGCCTCCGACCCCGAAGAGCGCGCTGAAGAAGCCCGCCGTGAGGCCGATGACGACGAGCTTCACCGCCGTATTGTAGGAAGGTGGCCGCCGACCTCCTGGCGCAGCTCGCAGCCTCGCCGGAGCGCGCCGCGATCCTCCTCGACGTCGACGGAACGCTCGCGCCGATCGTCCCGCGTCCGGAGGACGCACAGGTCCCGCCGGAAACCCGGGCCGAGCTCGAGCGGCTGGCCGGGCGCTACGCCCTCGTCGCGTGCGTGAGCGGGCGGGCCTCGGCGGACGCGGCGGCCACCGTCGGCGTGGAGCGGCTCGTCTACGTGGGCACGCACGGGCTCGAGGTCGAGCCGGAGGCGGAGCGGTGGGCGGCCGCGTTGCACGAGTTCGCGGCAGGCGTCCCGTGGCCCGCCGAGGACAAGGGCCTGAGCGTCTCGTTCCACTACCGCGGCGCGCTCGACGAGGAGGCCGCACGGGCCGAGCTCGAAGGGGTCGCGACCGCCGCCCGCGCCGCGGGGCTGCGCGCTCGCTTCGGACGCAAGGTGCTCGAGCTCCTGCCGCCGGTCGACGCGAACAAGGGCACGGCGATCCACCGGCTGCTCGGGGAGCGGGAGCTGAGCCGGGCCCTCTACGCGGGCGACGACGCGACCGACCTCGACGCCTTCCGCGCACTCGACGACCTCGAGGTCGGGGTGCGCGTGGCAGTCGCCTCGGCCGAGGGCCCGCCCGAGCTGCGCGCCGCCGCCGATCTCGTCGTCGCGAATCCCGGAGCGCTGCTCGACTTGCTGCGCGCGCTCTGAGATGCCTCGAAAGGACATCTTGCAGCCGCGCTCGGCCACCGGCACCTTGGGACGCGAGCGATGTGGTGGCCGGGCAGTGATTTCGCCGTTTGGATGACGGCATCGCGACCGTCGTCCTCGCCGCGGTGACCGCCGTGCTCGCCACAGCCGCTTGGCGCGCGGGGCGACGATCGCGCAAGCGGGCAGCCTGGAGAGCACCATCATCACCGGGGCGTTCGGCAGCGTCGCAAAGGATGAATGGAACCTCTGGAAGCCCACGATCAAGAAGCTCCAAGAGAACGAAGAGGGTGCCTACGCCGAATTCGAGCGGATGGCCGAAGAAGCCGACTAGCGACTGCCGCTCTTGATCCTCTTCCCTGTCGCGCGCTTGTATCGCGTCATGTGTTCGATCTTAGCGTCCACTCGTTGCAGCCGAGAACCCTCGGACCTTTGCTGCCGAACCTGTCGCCTACGCCCGCCTCGTTCTCACCGCCGTTCCGTACGCGCAGATCTCGGTCCAGTTCGAGCCCATCTCCGAGGTGTCGAAGCGCATGGCGACGATCGCGTCGGCGCCCTTCGCCTCGGCCTCCTCGATCATCCGCTGCATCACGTCGTTGCGGCTGTCGATGAGCGCCTTCGTCATCCCCTTCAGCTCGCCGCCGAGGATCGACTTGAAGCTCGCGCCGAGCTGCGAGCCGATGTTGCGCGACCGCACCGTCAGGCCCATCACCTCCCCCAGCACCTCGACGATCTCCTGCCCGGGCAGCTCGTTGGTGGTCGAAACCAGCATCCTCAGATGACCTCCTTCGCTTCGCGTTGCAGAACCTCCCAGGCGCGGCGGACGTCGGCCTCCGTCGTGCGCAGGTTGCCGACCGCGAGCCGGAGGACGTGCCGGCCTCCGAGCTTCGTGTGCGAGAGGAAGAGCTCGCCGGTCCGGTTGACGCGCTCGAGCAGCGCCTCGTTCGCCTCGTCGGAGGCGTCGAGCCGGAAGCACACGAGCGAGAAACCGCGCGGCGCCGCGAGCTCCCACCCGTCGGCCGCGCGGACCCAGCTCTCGAAGAGCGCAGCGAGGCGCACGTGCTCCCGGATCCGGGCCTGGAGGCCCTCGCGCCCGAAGCAGCGGAGCACCGCCCAGAGCTTGAGCGAGCGGAAGCGCCGGCCGAGCGCCGGCCCGTAGTCGGAGAGGCTGTCGGCCTCGTCGGAGGTGCGCAGGTACTCCGGGACGAGGCTGAACGCGCGCCGCAGCGCCTCCGGCCGGCGACTCCAGAGGGTCGAGCAGTCCATCGGCACGAAGAGCCACTTGTGCGGGTTGACGACGACCGAGTCCGCCCGCTCGACGCCGGCCTGCGAGGCGCGGAGCTCCGGGCAGACCCAGGCCGAGCCGGCGTACGCGGCATCGACGTGCAGCCAGGCCCCGGCCGCCTCGCAGGCGTCCGCGATCGCCGGGACCGGGTCGACCGCGGCCGTCGAGGTCGTCCCCACCGTCGCGACGACGGCAGCCGCGTCCGAGAGGTCGAGCGCCTCCGGCCGCAGGCGGTACGCGTCGTCGACGGGCGTCTTGCGGAGCTCGAGACCGAGCAGCCGGGCCGCCTTGTCGACGGAGGAGTGCGCCTGCTCGGAGCAGACGACGACGCGGCGGCCGGTCGTCTCCCGCGCCGCCGCGAGCGCGGCGAGGGTCGACGTCGAGGCCGTGTCCTCGATGTGCCCGTGCCAGCCGTCGGGGAGCCCGAGGAGCTGCGCCAGCCAGTCGAGCGCCACGGCTTCGAGCTCGGTCGAGGCCGGCGAGGTGCGCCAGATGAAGGCGACCGGGTTGAGCGCGGCGGCGAGGAGCTCGGCCAGGATCCCCGGCTCCGAGGCCGTGGCCGCGAAGTAGGCGAAGAAGCGCGGGTGCTGCCAGTGCGTGATCCCGGGCAGGAGCAGCTCGTCGAGGTCGCGGAGGACGTCGGCGAACGGCTCCGCGCGCTCCGGCGGCGAGGCTGGAAGCGACCGCCGCACGTCGCCGGGCTCCACCTGCGCCAGCACCGGCAGCTCGCCGACCCGCTCCAGGTAGTCGAAGACCCAGTCGACGGCGGCGTGGCCGTCCGCGCGGTCGCTCATACCCGGCTTCCCGCGAGGTGCTCCTCGAGCACGTCGCGGACGATCGTCGGAAACTCGTACTCGGGCCGTAATCCCCATTCGGCATCTACCAGCCCGCCGTAGGGCTCGAGCTCCCAGTCGGTGCCCGCAACTCGGTAGTCGCGGTGCGGGTCGATCACGTCGAGCCCACGCACCTGGAGGACACCGCGCGGCCGGCCGCGCAACGGTCCGCCGCTCGACGCCGCCGTTTCCGGATCGCGGCCGCGCTCGGCCACCGCAACGAGCTGGGCGCCGCTCATCGTGACGACGCCCGGATTGGCCGAGGAGTCGCAGGCCCGCCAGAGGTCGCCGCGCGAGATCCGGCCGGCCGGCAGCCCGCCGGCGAACGCCTGACCGGGAACGACGATCGCGACGTCGGCATCGAGCCGGTCGAGCAGCAGGTCGGCGAACCAGCGCGCCCCGCCCTCGGGATCGAGCGGTGCCGGAAGCTCGCCCAGCACCTCGGCCAGCAGCTCCTCGACCTCGGGCTCGATCGCCTCGGCGGCCTCGAGCACCGCGGGATGGAGCGGCACGTCCTCGCCGACCGGCAGCAGCTCGGCGCGCGCACCCTGCGGCCCCAGCTCCAGCCGACCGAGGTAGGCGCCGCGGTCACCGGCCTGGACGACGAGCAGATCCCCGATCCACTCGCCGTGCGGCAGCGCGTCGTGCGAGTGCGAGCCGACGATCGCGTCGACGGCGCCCGCGACCTCGGGACCAAGCCGGCGGTCGTGGCCGAGGCCGAGGTGCGAGAGGAGAACGACGTAGTCGGCGCCGCGCTCGCGTAGCTCCGCGGCGAGCCGCCGCACGAGCGGCCCCTCCTCCACCCACGTGGCGCCGAAGCCCTCGATGCCGAACTCGAGGTACGGCGCCGTCACGCCGACGAGTCCGAGCCGGACACCGTCGACGTCGAGGAGCGCGCTCTCCCCCGTCCCCTCGAAGAGCGCGCCGTCGGGCGCGCGGACGTTCGCGAGCAGCAACGGGTAGGACGCCGCCTCGCCGTGCGAGGCCAGCACGCCCGGCCCGTAGCGGAGCCACGACGCGTTGCCGACCGCCGCCGCCGCGCAGCCCGCCGCCGAGAGCAGCCGGTGCATGGCGGCGCCCTTCGTCACGTTGCTGATCCACGTCGTCGTCTCCTCGACGTCCCCGGCGTCGACGTAAACGACGGGGCAGTCGCTCTCGGCGCGGATCCGCTCGACGAGCGTCGCCACGCGGGCCAGCGCCTCGACGTTCCCGTGCAGGTCGTTCGTGTGCAGGAGGACGAGGCGGCTCATCGAGCGGTGAGGCGCGCGATCTGCAGCCACGTCCGCGTGTTCAGCACCTGCTCCTTCGTCATCCACGCGCGGCGGGCCTGCGCGATCCCGAGCTCCGGGAACGCGAGCGCGGCGACGCTGTGCCCGTCGCTCGTCACCGCGAGCTTCACGCCGGCCTCGGCCGCGGCCCGCGCGTGCACGTCCCGCAGGTCGAGCCGATCGGGCTGCGAGTTGATCTCCAGGAAGGTCCGCGTCTCGAGCGCCTTCTCGATCACCCGCTCGACGGCGACGTCGGCCGGCGGCCGGCGGGTGATCTTCCGCGCGGTGAGGTGCCCGATGCAGTCGACGTGCGGGTTCTCCATCGCCGCGAGCACCCGTTCCGTCGGGTTCTTGTCGAACGCCGTGTGGAGCGAGGCGATCACCCACTCGCGCTCGGCCAGCACCTCGTCGGCGACGTCGAGCTCGCCGTTCGCGCGGATGTTCACCTCGATCCCCTTGACGATCCGGAACGGCGCGAGGCGTTCGTTCAGCGTGTCGATCTCCCGCGTCTGCGCGTCGAGCCGCCCCTCGCGCAGGTAGTGCGAGTGGTCGGTGAGCGCGAGGTACGAGTAGCCGCGCTCGATCGCCGTCCGCGCCATCTCCTCGATCGTGTCCTTGCCGTCCGACGACCACGTCGAGTGGCAGTGCAGGTCGCCGCGCAGGTCGGAGAGTTGGACGAGCCGCGGCAGCTCGCCGCGCCGCGCAGCCTCGAGCTCGCCGCGGTTCTCGCGCAGCTCGGGCGGGATGTACGAGTAGCCGAGAAACGCGTAGAGCTCCTCCTCGCTCCCGGTCTGGAAGGTCTCGCCCGCCTCGACCGTCTGCACGCCGTACTCCGAGACCGAGAACCCGCGCCGCACGGCCTCCTCGCGCAGCGCGACGTTGTGGTCCTTCGAGCCGGTGAAGTGCTGGAGGAGGTTGCCGAAGCACTCCGGCGGCACGACGCGGAGGTCGAAGCGCAGGCCGTCGTTCGAGACCACCGTCGCCTTCGTGTCTCCGTGCGCGACGACCTGCTCCACCCAGGGGAGCTTCGTGAAGTAGTCGGTGAGCGCAGCCGCGTCGGTCGCGGTGGCGATCAGGTCGAGATCGCGGAAGGTCTCCTTGCGGCGGCGCACGCTCCCGGCCTCCGAGACCTCGACCGCGGCCGGATGCTCTCGGAGGACGGAGACGACGGCGAGGACCGCGGGCAGGCCGTCGCCGAGCAGGCGCCGGCCCTCGTCGGGCGTCGGCTCGGCGGCCGCGCTCAGGGCGGCGAGGATCTTCTCCTCGCTGCGGGCTCCGAGCCCGGCGAGCCGCCGCAGCCGCTCGTCCTCCGCCGCCTGCCGCAGCTCCTCGAGCGTCGTGATCCCGAGCTCCTGCCAGATCTTCCGCGCGGTCTTCGGCCCCAGGCCGGGGAGACGCGTGAAGAGGACGACCTCGCCCGGGACGAGCGCGCGATGCTTCGTCAGCGCGAGCATCTCGCCGCGCTCGACGACCTGGACGATCTTCTCCTCGATCGTCTTGCCGATTCCGGGCAGGTCCTTCGCCTTGCCCTCGAGCGCGAGCTGCGCGACCGGTGTCGAGCTCTCGCGGACCCGCGTCGCCGCGCGCCGGTACGCGAGCACGCGAAACGACTGCTCCCCCTCGATCTCGAGCAGGTCGGCGAGCAGGTCGAGCTGATCGGCGAGGTCGCTGTTCCGGGGCAGGCGGTCCGTCACCCCGGCGATATTACGGAGGTGCGCGCCACGATCTGCCTGCCGACCTACAACGAGAAGGAGAACCTCGAGCCGATGCTCCGCGCGCTGGGCGAGGTGCTCGGGCCGGGCGACCGGGTGCTCGTCATCGACGACAGCTCGCCCGACGGCACGGGCGAGATCGGCGACCGGCTCGCCGCCGAGCTCCCGTTCGTCGACGTCCTGCACCGGCCGCGGAAGGAGGGGCTCGGCCCGGCCTACCTGGCCGGCTTCCGGCGCGCGCTCGCAGACGGTGCGGAGCTCGTGCTGGAGATGGACTGCGACTTCTCGCACCGGCCGGAGGACACGCGCCGGCTGATCGACGCCGCGGCCGGCGCCGACGTCGTGCTCGGCTCGCGCTACGCACCCGGCGGGCGGATCGGCAACTGGGGGCTGGTGCGCCGGATCGTCTCGCGCGGGGGCTGCCTGTACGCGCAGGCGTTCCTCGGCGTCCGGCTGCGCGACCTCACGGGCGGCTTCAAGTGCTACCGGCGCGAGGTGCTGGAGCGGATCGACCTGGACGCGATCGACTCCCGCGGCTACGCGTTCCAGATCGAGACCACGTACCGCGCCCTGTGGGCCGGCTTCCGCGTGGTCGAGATCCCGATCACGTTCGTCGACCGCGAGGTCGGCGGCTCCAAGATGAGCCGCTCGATCGTGCTCGAGGCGATCTGGAAGGTGCCGGCGCTGCGGCTCGCAGCGGTGCGCGGGAAACTAGGATGAAGGGCTTGAAAGAGGTCACGGACGAGACCTTCGAGCAGGACGTGCTCGGCTCGGCGACGCCGGTCGTCGTCGACTTCTGGGCGCCTTGGTGTGGGCCGTGCCGTGCCGTCCATCCCGTGCTCGAGCAGCTCGCCGAGGAGCACCAGGGGCAGGTCGAGTTCGCGAAGCTGAACGTCGACGAGAACCCGTCCGCTGCCTCGCGCTACGACGTCTTCTCGATCCCGAGCGTCATCCTCTTCGAGGGCGGCGAGGCGCGGGAGACGCTCGTCGGCGCACGCCCCCGCTCGCACTACGAGCGGGCCTTCGCGCAGTGGCTCGGCTCAGCGGCCTCCGGCTGACTGGGTCGCGGGCTGGGTCGTCGAAGGCGCCTGCGCCGTTGGAGCTGACGCCGCGCGCTCCTTGGGCTTGACGAGCTGCACGCGCGGGTCGATCGCGGCGTAGACGAGGTCGACGAGGAGGTTGAAGGTGAGGATGGCGAGGGTCGACCAGACGACGATGCCCATGATCGTCGGCAGGTCCTGCTGGCGGAGGCTCGTCACCGCCGTCGCGCCGAGCCCCGGGAGCCCGAAGACGGTCTCGACGAAGACCGCGCCTCCGAACGCGACGCCCATGTCCATTCCCAGCATAGTCACGACCGGCAGGAGCGCGTTCCGGAGCACGTGCGAGCGGAGCACGCGCCAGGGCGACGCGCCCTTCGCGCGTGCGGTCTGCACGTAGTCCGCGTCGAGGATCTCGAGCACGTTGGCGCGGATCATCCGCACGTAGAGCGCGGCGAAGAGGATCGTGAACGTCAGCCAGGGCAGGAGCATGTGGTAGGCCCACTGGACGGGGCCGCCGCAGGTCGTCGACGGGTTGATGAGGTCGCAGTAGCCGCCGAGCGGCACTGCGTGGAGCCGGAAGCCGAGGAAGTACGACAGCATGAGCCCGATCCAGAGCGGGTGCGCCGAGATCCCGATCAGGACCCCGGTCATGGTGATCCTGTCGAGGACGCTTCGCGGCCTCAGGGCGGAGAGGACTCCGACGGGGATCGCGATCAGGAGCCAGAAGAACGCGCCGCCGAGGACGAGCCACGCCGTGACCGGAGCGGCGTCCTTCACGATCGTCGTGACGCTTTGGCGGTCGACGAACGAGTGCCCGAGGTTGCCGTGGATCGTGCGCGAGAGGAACTTCGCGTACTCGGAGTACACCGGCCCGTTGATGTTCAGGTCGTGCCGGACGTCGGTGGCCGCGAACTCCGTCCGCCGCACGGCCTGCTGCTTCTGCACCGGCAGGACGAAGAAGAGGATGTAGGTGACGGCCGTGATCGCGAGGAAGAGGACCCCGGCCCACAGGATGCGCCTGACGACATAGGCCAGCACGTCGGCTTGTACGGTGCCTGGCGGCCGGCGGTTCTGCAACTACTCCTTGAAATGGTCCCAGCCGGGCAGGGTTGTCGGCGTGCCCAGGTGGAGCAGTTCGACGCCTTCACCTTGTTCGCAGCGGCCGATCTCGTGCCAGCCGGTCGAGTCCGGAACCGCCGCGAGGAGCTCGTAGTCCTCGCCGAACCCGAGGTCCTCGAGCCGGGCGCCGGCGGCGAGCGGCACGCGGTCGAGGTCGACGACGAGGCGGCAGCCGGATCTGCTCGCGATGTGCCGCGCGTCGACGGCGAGGCCGTCGGAGAGGTCGAGCATCGCGGTCGCGCGCGCGGCCAGCGCGCGTCCCTCGGCGAGCCGGAGCGGGGGGCGGACGTAGCGGTGCTCCCGGAACGCGGCGCCCGCCGCGCCGAGCGGGCCGGTGACGACGAGCCGGTCGCCGGGCTTCGCGCCGCCTCTCCCGGGCACTCGCTCGGAGCGGCCGAGGGCGGTGACCGAGAGCGTCACTTGCTCGGCCCTCGAGGTGTCGCCGCCGATCACAGGCACGTCGGTCTCGGCCATGCCCTCGTAGAGCGAGAGCACGTCCTCGACGACCGTGTCGGCGGGGAGCGCGAGGCTCACGAGGAGCCCTTCGGGCACGGCGCCGGAGGCAGCGAGGTCGCTGAGGTTGACCGCGGCGGCCCGCCAGCCAAGGTCGCGCCAGGAGATCCAGTCGAGCCGGAAGTGGACGCCCTCGACGAGCGCGTCCTGCGTGACGACGATCCCGCCGGGGAGCTCGGCCGCGTCGTTCTCGATCCCGCGCGCGAGCCCGCGCCGCTCGAGCTCGGCGAGGAGGCCGAGCTCGCCGAGCTCGGAGAGCTTCATCCCCGGCGCCTCGGGCGGTGGCCCACCCCCACCGCCCCCCAAGGGGGCAGCGAGGCCCCCTGGCAAAAGCGTACGCGGGGCGATGTGCCGCCGCTGTGTCGGTTCTGCGCCGGGTTGCTCACGCGGTGAGGCGGTCGCCGAGCGCCGCGTCCACCGCGGCGCGCAACGCGCGCAGCTCCGCGACCGCCCGGATGACCGCGACGCCGGCCGCGCCCGCGCGGATGCAGTCAGCCGCGTTCGAGGCGTCGACCCCGCCGATCGCGACCACCGGGGCCGCGACGGCTCCGCAGATCGCGGCGAGCCCACGCAGACCGAGCGGCGCCCCCGCGTCCGGCTTCGACGGCGTGGCCCATACCGGCCCCGCGCCGACGTACGAGGCGCCGGCCGCATCGGCCGCGCGGGCCTCCTCCACGCTTCCCGCCGACAGGCCGAGCAAGAGCCCCGCCTCGAGCGCGCGCTCGGCGCCGGCGTCGCCCTGCCCGAGGTGGACGCCGTCGGCCGCGAGTCGGAGCGCCGCCTCGACGTCGTCGTTCACGACGAAGGCGACTCCGGCGTCACAGCACACCGCGAGCATCGGCTCGGCGGCCGCCACGACCTCCGCCGTGTCGGCGTCCTTCAGCCGCAGCTGCACGACTGTCGCTCCGTCGGCGACCGCACGCTCCGCCGCGGCCAGCTCCGACACGAGCGCGTGCACCCTCACGGCTCGACCCGCGCGCGGCCGTCGAGGGTCTCGGGGTCGAGCGCCGCCAGCGCGTCGTAGAGACCGACGTGGAACGACCCCGGCCCGCGCGCGCCCTCGGCGGCATCCTCCCCGGCAACGCCGAACGCGACGAGCGCCTCGGCCGCGGCCCCGAGCGGGTCGTCGGGCTTGGCGGCGAGGAAGCACCCCGTCAGCGCCGAGGACATACAGCCCGTGCCGCTCACCGTCGCGAGGAGCGCGTGACCGTTCGCGACCGCGACCGAGGCCTGGCCATCCGAGACCTGGTCGACCGGCCCCGTCACCGACGCGACGCAGCCGAACCGGCGCGCGGCCTCGCGGGCCAGGTCGGCGGGTGACTCGGCGCTCCCGATCGACTCCACCCCGCGCACCTCGGCTTCCACTCCCACGAGGGACGCGACCTCGCCCGCGTTCCCGCGCAGGACGGTCACGTCCACGACGTCGAGAAGCCGCAGCGCGGTCTCGGTCCGAAGGCGCGTCGCGCCCGCGCCGACAGGGTCGAGGACGACGGGGATGCCGCGCGCCGACGCGGCCTTTCCGGCCCGGAGCATCGACTCGATCCAGGGGGCGGAGAGCGTCCCGATGTTGAGCACGAGCGCGCTCGCCAGGCCGACCATCTCCTCGACCTCCTCGACGGCGTGCGCCATCACCGGCAGCGCACCGAGCGCGAGCGTCGCATTCGCCGTCTCGTTCATGACGACGTAGTTGGTGATCTGGTGCACGAGGGGCTTCGCCTCGCGGATCGCGCGCAGCGAGGCTCCGGGCGCGACGCTCATCGCACGGCTCCCACCGCGAGCACGTCCACGGGGCCCTCCCCGGCGCCGAGCTCCTCGAGCCCGTTCGCGACCGCGGAGGCGGCGGCGACAGCGGCCGATCGGGCCGCGTCCCGAAGCGACGCCCCACGCGCGAGGTGCGCCGCCAAGGTCGCGGAATGCGTGCACCCGGAGCCGTGCGTCGCCCGCCGCGCCCGCCGCTCGACTGGGATCACGAGCTCGCCCTCGTCGTCGAGGAGGAGGTCGCCCGCCTCGTCGCCGTGGCCGCCGGTGACGACGACCGCGCGCGCGCCGAGCTCGCGGATCCGCTCGGCCATGTCGCGCCGAGGGCCGTGGAAGCCGGCCAGCGCCTCGGCTTCCGGGAGGTTCGGCGTCACGACGGTCGCGAGCGGGAAGAGCCGATCGACATAGGTCGCGACCGCGTCCTCCTGGAGCAGCCGCGCCCCCGAGCTCGCGACCATCACGGGATCGACGACGAGCGGCACGGGGTGGGCGGCGAGGAAGTCGGCCACGGTCTCGATCAGGCGGCGCGAGAAGAGCATGCCCGTCTTGGCCGCGTCCACGCCGATGTCGTCGAAGACCGCGTCGAGCTGCGCGACGACGAACCCGCTCGGCAGCTCGTGCACCGCGGTGACGGCGACCGTGTTCTGGGCGGTCAGCGCGACGAGCGCGCTCATCCCGTGGCAGCCGGCGGCCGCGAATGCCTTCAGGTCGGCCTGGATCCCGGCGCCGCCGCCCGAGTCGGAGGTCGCGATGGTGAGACAACGAGGAACTGCCATGACTCCCTTCGCCGGTGCGAACCGGATCAGGTTCGACGGGTGTGATCTCAGCCCCGAACGGGGCACCCCGGTTTCCCGAGGCTAGCATCGGCACCGTGACGCGCGCGCGCTACGACGGTCTCGCCGACTGGTACGAGTCCGTCCTCCTCGGCGAGCCGGTCGTCCCGGACACGGCTTCGCGGTTGCTCGGAAGCGGGCCCGGCCGGCTGCTCGACGTCGGCTGCGGAACCGGCTTCCACACGGTGCGGTTCGTCGAGGCGGCCTGGTCGGTCATCGGCGTCGATCCGTCCGACGACCAGCTTCGGCTCGCACGTCGGCGCGGCCTGGAGGTCGTCCGTGCACTCGGGGAGGAGCTGCCCTTCGGCGACGGCGAGTTCGATGCCGCCGTTTCGCTCTGGACGCACACCGACGTCGGCGATTTCGCGGCCGTCTGCCGGGAGACCGCGCGTGTCCTGAAAGCCGGCGCGCCGTTCGTCTACGTCGGCACGCATCCGTGCTTCGTCGGCCCGCACTCGCTGTTCGCCGCCGGGGAGGGCGTCCCCGAGCTTCACCGCGACTGGTACCGCCGCGCCGGTCGCTACGAGGACGCGCCCGGGGTCACGCCGCACGGCCTGCGTGCGCGGGTCGGCGCGACGCACCTCCCGCTCGGGAAGTTCCTGCAGGCGTTCCTCGACGCAGGCCTCGTGCTCGAGCGCGTGGAGGAACCGGGCTCCCGCGACTATCCGATCGCGATCGCCCTCCGGTGCCGCCGGTGAGCGTGGCGCCCGTAGCGCTCTGGGACGAGCTCCTCCGGGGAGAGGAGCTCGCGCACGTCGAGACGGTGCCGTCCGCGGCGGCGCAGCTCGCGCCCCTGCCGGCTGAGCTCGACCCGCGCGTGCGCGCGGCACTCGACGCGAAGGGCCTCGACTCGCTCTACGTCCACCAGGCGCTGGCCTGGGAGGCCGCGGCCCGTGGGGAGAACGTCATCGTCACCACCGGCACCGCGAGCGGGAAGACGCTCGCCTTCAACCTGCCGGTGCTCGACGCGCTCGCCCGCGAGCCGAAGACGCGGGCGCTCTACCTCTACCCCACGAAGGCGCTCGCGCAGGACCAGGCGCGCAGCCTCACGGCGCTCCGCGTGCCGCGTGTGCGAGCGGCGATCTACGACGGGGACACGCCGACCGAGCGACGCTGGCAGATCCGCCGCTGGGCGAACCTCGTCCTGACGAATCCGGACATGCTCCACGTGGGTGTGCTCCCGCACCACGACCGTTGGGGCGACGTACTCGCGAACCTCCGCTACGTCGTCGTCGACGAGGCGCACGTCTACCGCGGCGTCTTCGGCTCGCACGTCGCGAACGTCCTCCGCAGGCTGCGCCGGATCGCGCGCGTGTACGGCTCCGACCCGCAGTTCCTCCTCGCCTCGGCGACGATCGCGAATCCCGGCGAGCTCGCACGGTCGCTCCTCGGTGTCGAAACGACGGTCGTCGACGAGGACGCCGCGCCGCGGGCGGAGCGG
>Ga0209059_1000308_pt1 | contig 22303 bp, 19 predicted proteins | sample GraSoiAngelo_151_FD_186165 | JGI IMG/M metagenome (GOLD analysis project Ga0209059, IMG submission 186165) | Grasslands soil microbial communities from the Angelo Coastal Reserve, California, USA - 14_1009_12_20cm (SPAdes) (version 2) | ecosystem: Environmental > Terrestrial > Soil > Grasslands ...
GAGGTCTCGACGGCGCGCCCGTGGAGGTCGACCGCGGTCACCTCCGCAAGCCGAGCTTCGACGTTGCGGAGCGGGCGCACGATCTCTCGCACGGGGTGCGCGATTTCGGAAGGGGCGAGGAGGGCCGACGCCACCTGGTAGAGAAGTGGCGTGAAGGTGTGGAAGTTGACGCGGTCGAGCAGGAGCACGCTGACGTGCGCGCGCTTGAGCGCCCGGGCGGCTGTGAGTCCGGCGAACCCTGCCCCGACGATGACCACGCGCGATCGCTCGGTCATTTCCGACAGAAATGTAAAGAGGCGGCGGCCGCTAGTGGGCCACCGCCTCCCTTGCTACCGCGAAGTTACCAGCGGTACCAGCTGCCTCCGCCCTCGGCCGAGCGGACGAAGAAGCCGATCAGCCAGAGGATGACTGCGGCGACCAGCACATACCAAAGGGCCTGCACAAAAAAGCCGCCACCCCCGAACAGAAGCAAGATCAGAACCAGGACGATCAGAGCCGCCATCATGGAATAAAACACCTCCTCAGCCGGAGAATTTCCTAGGCCCCCAGTATACATAATCTGATAGTCCCTCTGTCAAACAATGAGGTCGGCCAGGTGTCCGAAGGAGCCCATTTGAGGTCTCCGGTCCTGCTATAGCTAGAGTTCGAATGGACACGCCGCCGGACGGGTTGACCGCCCCGGCCTCTCCCGCTTCCACCTACCGCCTCCAGCTCCAGGCTGGCTTCGGGTTCGAAGCCGCGGCCGCGATCGCGCCTTACCTGGCCGGCCTGGGTGTGAGCCATGCCTACTGCTCGCCCTATCTGCAGGCGGCGCGCGGCTCCAGCCATGGCTACGACGTCGTCAACCACTGGCAGGTGAACGACGAGCTGGGCGGTGCTGATGGCCACGCCCTCTTCAGCCGGACCCTGCGGGGGCTGGGCTTGGGACAGGTGCTCGACGTGGTGCCCAACCACATGTCGATCGCCGATCGGCGCAACACCTGGTGGTGGGACGTCTTGAAGAAGGGTCCGGCAAGCCGCTATGCGCATTTCTTCGACGTCGACTGGGATCCGCCCGAGGCGCGCAACCGCAACAAGATCCTGATGCCGATCCTGGGCGACCACTACGGCCGGGTTCTGGACGCCGGCGAGCTCCGCCTCGAACGCGACGGGGACGAGGTCGTGGTGCGCTATCACGAGCAGGTGCTGCCGATCGACCCGAACTCGTACGCGGGCGAGGGTCCCGGCCGCCTGATCGCCGCCGCCAACGCGGACCGTGAGCTCCTGCATGAGCTGCTCGAACGCCAGAACTATCGCCTGGCCTGGTGGCGGGCCGGGCGCTCGGAGCTCGACTACAGGCGATTCTTCGACATCGACACCCTGGCCGCGATTCGCGTCGAGGACGAGGACGTTTTTCTGGCCACAAACGGCATGGTTCTGCGCTGGCTGGCCGCCGGTGTGGTCGCTGGACTGCGCATCGACCACCCCGACGGTCTGCGCGACCCGGAGCAATACCTGCGCCGCCTGCAGGAGGCGGCGCCACGAACCTGGGTCGTGGTCGAAAAGATCCTTGCAGCGGACGAAGAGCTGCCCGCGAGCTGGCTGGTCGCGGGCACGACCGGGTACGAGTTTCTGAACCTGCTCGGCGGACTCTTCGTCGATCCCGCCGGCGAGGCGCCGATGACGCGCTTCTATGCCGACTTCACTGGCGAGACTCGGCCCTTCCAGGAGGTGGCGTATGAGGCCCAGCGCTTCGCGGTCACGGAGCTGCTGGCGAGCGAGCTCAACCTCCTGACAGCCAGGCTTTTGAAGATCTGCGAGGCCAATCGTCGCTACCGCGACTTCACGCGCTCGGAAGTCCGCCAGGTGCTGATCGAGACGATGGCCGCGCTCCCTGTCTACCGGACCTACGTGCGGCCCGGGCGACCGCTACGGGAGGAGGATCAGGCTCGGATCGAAGGCGCGGTGGAGGCCGCGAAAAAACGGCGGCCCGACCTGGACGCTCATCTCTTCGACTTCCTTGCCGACATCCTGCTGGACCGCCAGCGGGGTGAAGACGAAGCGCAGCTGCTGGGACGCTTCCAGCAGACAACCGGTGCGGTGATGGCCAAGGGTCTCGAAGACACGGCCTTCTACAGGTACAACCGGCTCGCCTCCCTGAACGAGGTCGGCGGCGATCCGGCGCGGTTCGGGACGCGCCTCGACGATTTTCACTGCGACCTCGAAGGGCGGGCTCAGCGCTGGCCTGCCGCGATGCTGGGCACCTCGACGCACGACACGAAACGCAGCGAGGATGTGCGCGCCCGGCTCTCCCTGCTCTCCGAGCTGCCGGTCGAGTGGGAGAGCGCCGTGCGCCGTTGGTCCGCTCAAAACGAGCGCCACCGCGCGGACGAGTGGCCCGACCGCAACACCGAGTATCTCTACTACCAGACCCTCGTCGGCGCTCATCCGCTTTCGCTTGACCGGGCTCTCGCCTACATGGAGAAGGCCGCCCGAGAGGCAAAGCTGCGCACGTCCTGGACCAGTCCCGCCCAGGCCTTCGAAGCCGCTCTGCGCGGGTTCGTCACGGCGACGCTGAGCGACGCTGGCTTTTGTGCCGACCTCGACCGCTTCGTCCGGCCGCTGCTGGAGCCCGGGTGGGTGAATTCGCTCGCGCAGAAGCTGATCGCACTCACCGCGCCGGGCGTCCCGGACCTCTATCAGGGCAGTGAGCTCTGGGACCTGAGCCTGGTCGACCCGGACAACCGGCGCCCGGTCGACTTCGAGCTCCGGCGGCGCCTCCTCGCCGAAGTTCCCGGCCTGACGGCGGAAGCGGCCTGGGCGCGCCGCGCCGAAGGGTTGCCCAAGCTGCTCGTGGTAGCCCGGGCTCTCGGCTTGCGGCGGCGGCGACCCGAGATCTTCAGGGAAGGCGCTGCTTACGAGAGACTGACCGTGACCGGGAGCCGGGCGGAACACCTGGTGGCCTTCGCGCGAGGCGCTGGCGCCGTCACACTGGCGCCGAGGCTCCTGATCGGCCTGGCGGGCGATTGGGCGGACACGACGGTCCGGCTGCCCGCGGGCGAGTGGCGGTGCGAGCTGACCGGCCGGTCGACGGCGGGCGGTGAGCAGCCCGTCGGAGCGCTACTCAGCGATTTCCCGGTCTCGCTCCTGGCGACCGGGACCACCTGAAGATTCAGCACGATTGGCGCCAGCGATGCGTAATTCGGCGGGAGATTTCGCGTGTCGGGCGCCAAACGCGTCGATAGCGAAGGCTGGGTGGCGTTTAGACGGCGGGGCGGAGGCGGGGCTGGAGCCGCCGGCGAGGTCGCGACGGTTCCTTTCGCTGGAGAGAGGCAACGAGCGGCGCCAGGCCGGGCATCTCGAGCTGGGCAGTGGTCGTCCGGATGGCAACCTCCAGCACCTTCGCGCGCCGCCGCTCGTCCATGACGTTGGCGCCGATGGCGGCCAGGTCGTCGGGCGTCGGCTCCAGGACGAGCACCGGAGTGCCCTGGTCGCGCAGCGTGGCGACCTCAGCATCCAGCTGCCGGGCGACCGCTCGCCGGGTGACCTCCGCCATCCGGTTCACCGGGTCCCAGCCGGCGAACCCGTGCCTCGCGGAGAGAGGGTTCAAGCAGACCACGAGGTCGAGATCGAGCCCGAAGAGGAGGTCCGCGTTCGACATCGAGTGCAGGCCGCCATCGATGTAGAAGCGCTCGCCGATCTGCTCCGGACAGTAGAAACCCGGGATGGCGCAAGAGGCGGCCACGGCCTGACCGATGTCAGCTTCGGCGTCGCGGCCGAAGACCACGCGCTCGCCGCTGGCATAGTCACAGGCCACGATCCAGCAGTTCGGGTGTTGCACCCACCCGCCCCTGGGGGCGACCCAGCGGATCGTCTCCTTGATCGGGTCCGTCGAGATGAAACCGGCCGGCAGCAGCCCGGTCAGGACCCGCATGACGCCGGTCCAGCCGGGCTGCCCAAAAGCCGACCGCACCAGTGACACCGAGCCTGGCCGCAGGCTTGGCAGTCCGAGATGTGTGCGCCTGACGATGCGAGCCCAGAGGTCGCCCGCCAGCTCCAGATTGCCGTCGGCGTCGATCAGCCCGTGATAGATGTTCGCGGAGCTTTCCGGGATCAGCAGCCAGGGCGGGACGCCGGCTGCTCCGAGCGCCGCCAGGACCGAGCCGGCAGAGGTGCCGACGATGTACTCGGCGTGGCGGGGATAGAAACGCGTTCGGTCGGCGATGGCGTGGAGAGCGCCGGCCATCCAGGCCCCGCCCAGCACGCCGCCGGCGCCGAGGACGAGACCGATCCGGGTCGCTCTTGGATTGTCCACCGAGAAAATCTGTAATCATCTATATCAGATTCAGCGAGTTCACATGTGCGCGCCGATCGAGCCGGCTCGAATTTGAAACCTCCACAGCGACAAAGTAAAAGCTGATATCGGATAGTGTCGATTTGCTGCTAATCTAGTCCGGGCATGAGGGAGCCCAATCCGGGAAAACCTGACCCGCTTCTGAAGGCGGTCGGCCAGGCCACGCCGCCACCGACCCGCGAAGTGGTGACCAACCAGGACAGCAGTGGCGACTCGGCGAGCGGGACACCCGAGGCCGGCCGAACGACCCTCAAGGAAGCTCGTCGCAAAGGCGTGCTCGGTCTCCTCCAGATCCTCGGGCCGGGCCTCATCACCGGCGCCAGTGACGACGACCCGAGCGGCATCGGCACCTACTCCCAGGTGGGCGCCCAGTTCGGGTTCGGCATGCTTTGGACGGCGATCTTCACGTTCCCGCTCATGGCCGCCGTACAGGAGCTGTGCGCGCGCATCGCGCTGCAGACCGGCGTCGGCCTCGGCGTGGTGCTCCGGCGCAAATACCCGAACACCCTGGTCGGCTTCTGCATCCTCCTCCTCCTGGTGGCTAACACCATCAACATCGGCGCCGACCTGGGGGCCGTCGCCGCGGGCGGCGAGCTGCTGACGAGGGGCTTCATCAAGGAGCTCTGGCTGGTCGTGCCCGCGGCGGGGCTGATACTTGGCCTCCAGTTCTTTGTGACGTACGCTCGAATCTTCAGCATCTTCAAGTGGTTGACGGTGGCGCTCTTCGCGTACGTCATCACCGGGTTGATCGTGCACCCGCCGGCAGCGGAAGTAGTGCGCGCGACAGTCATTCCGCACATCGAATTTTCGACCGCTTTCCTGACCGCGCTGGTGGCGGTGCTGGGCACCACGATCTCGCCTTACCTGTTCTTCTGGCAGGCCTCTTCAGAGGTCGATGAAATGCGCGCAGCCGGTCTTCGGACCGAGGCGCAGCGTCGCGGCGTCCGCCAGCAAGAGCTCAACGCCGCGCGCACCGACGTGCTCCTCGGAATGTTCTTCTCCAACGTCGTCATGTACTTCATCATCCTGACGACGGCGGCGACGCTGAATGCCCACCACAAGACCGACATCAGCTCTGCCCAGCAGGCCGCCTCATCGCTCGAGCCATTTGCGGGGCACTACGCATTCATCCTCTTCGCTGTCGGGCTGATCGGTACCGGTCTCCTCGCGATCCCTATCCTCAGCGGCTCGGCTGCCTACGCTCTGAAGGAGTTTCTGGGCCTGCCCGGCACTCTCGCCGAGAAGCCTCGCCACCGGCCAACCTTTTACGCCATCCTGCTGCTCGCCACGATCGTCGGTGTGGCCATCAACTTCGTTCACATCGATCCGGTGAAAGCGCTTTTCTGGTCGGCCGTCATCAACGGAGTGGTGGCGCCACCACTACTGGTGCTGATCATGGTGCTGGGGGCGGACCGGAGCGTCATGAAGGAGCGAACTAGCGGCTGGTTGAGCCGGACTCTGGGTTGGGCGGCCACGATCCTGATGTCGATTGCGGCTGTCGCGGTGATCGTGCTCCAGCTGGCTGTGCCCCTTCTACATATCAAGATGTAGCAGTTTGAATAGAGCTTTTATTTATAGTGGTAGCAGGGTAAAATCCCACACCGTGACACCTGAACCGCGAACTCTGCGGAGCCCGCCGGTCGTGCGGGGTCAGCTTGGCGAGCTGTTCTACCAGACCGGCGACTGCGTGCTCGCGCTCGACGCCGAGCGTCGCGTGCGCCGCTTGAACCCGGCCGGCGAGCGTCTGCTGGGGTACGACGAGGAGCGCCTCCTCGGCCAGCCAATAGCCACGCTTTTTCCCAACCCGGATGAGCTCAAGCAGGCGTTGCGCCTGCTGGCAGAGACGGACGGCACCAATGCTGAGAGCTGCATAGCCACGGTGCGGACCCGGGCGGGAAGGCTGCTTCGGGCGCGCTGCCGGATTTTCAGTCTCGATGGGGAGGAGGCGGGCCACGCCGTGCTCATCAAGGAGGAGCCGCCAGCCGACATCGACGCCCGCGGCGCGGCCTTGATCCGCCAGCTCAATCAGCTCGCCGAGACCTGGATCTCACTCGTTGGGGAATCGGACCTGGACCTCGTCGGCCAGTCGCTCGCCGACCTGGCGAAGGAGCTGCTGGCAGCCGATTTCACAGGACTGGCACTCGTCCGGCCTGACCACAACGGAGGCTTCGAGACGGTTCGGTTCAACTTCAATGCCTCGCGTCCTTTCTTCCCGGAGCGGTTGCCGCGCCCGGTTGGAGTGCTCGGGCTGGCGCTCGAAAGCCGGGCCCTGGTGCGAATTGATGACATCCGCACCCACCGCGGCCAGATGGGCCTGCCCAGCAAGCAGACGAAGATCGGACCTTTCCTCGCGGTGCCACTCCTCGGTAAGGGCGCTGTCATGGGTGAGCTGCTGGCGGCGAACCGGCCCGGAGGGCCGGCGTTCACTGTCCTGGACGAAGCGATCGCCGTGCAGCTCGGCACGATCGCGACGGCGGCCGTCGAGACCGCGCGCCTGAAAGCGGAGGCGGATGAACTCACCCGCCGCCGGAAGGAGATGGTGGCAGCGGTGGCGCACGACCTGCGGACGCCGATCACCACCGTCGTCGGGTATTCAGAGCTGGCCGGTGAGGCGGGGCTCTCGGACGAGGCGCGGGAGAGGGTCATGGTCCGGCTCCGGGAGCAGCGCTCCCAGGTCGGACGGCTCCTCGACGATCTCACGACTGCCTCCAGCCTGGAAACCGGGCGGCTGTCGGTCGAGCCGGCCGACGTCGCGCTCGACGCTTTGCTGGGGGAGCTGTGCGACTCGGTCCGGGTCCGCCACCCCGATCGCGATCTGAAGCTGCGAGGGAAGCGACATCTCGACGTTCGTGCCGACCGGGTGCGCCTCCGTCAGATGCTGACCAACCTGGTCGACAACGCGGTCAAATACTCCGCGCCCGAGACTCCGGTGACGATCGCGACGAGCGCTGGCGAGGGTGAGGTGCAGATCGCGGTCAGCGACCAGGGCGCCGGGATCCAACCAGAGGAGCTGGACCAGGTGTTCGAGCTTTTCTACCGCACGCGCACCGCGACCAGGCGCGCATCCGGGATGGGCCTCGGACTGGCTATCGTCCGTGGCCTGGCGGAGGCGATGGGAGGCTCGGTCGGCGCCGACAGCAAGGTGGGCGAGGGCACAACCATCACCGTGTCGCTGCCTGCGGCCTAGGCTCTACAGCCTAAGCACCGTAGTGGACGTGCTCGAGGTTGCGCTTGCCTTGCCGCTGCGGGCGGGCTGACCGCGCGCAGGAGTCGCAGACTCCGATCACCAAGACCTCCGTTCGCAAGGGCTTGAACCGGTGACGCTCTTCCAGGTGCTCTTCCAGTTCCTCGAGCAGGGAATCCTCCAGGTGCAGGATGCCCTCGCAGACCTGGCAGATGGCGTGCTGGTGGTCCTCCCCCGCGATCTCGTAGTGGGTGGGGCCGGCGCCTAATCGCACCGGCCGCAGGGCGCCGGCCACCGTGAAGGCTTCCAGCGCCCGGTACACGGTCGAGCGGGGAAAGCTCGGCCGTTCGGCCTGGATCCGGGCGGTGATCTCCTCCGGCGTGCAGTGCGCGCCCAGGGCCTGGATGGCGTCCCAGACCAGCCGGCGCTGCTCGGTTTGCCTGCGGCCCGGCCCGAGCGGAGCTTTTCGCATCCTTTCCGTTATATATCGATCGTGACGGCGCGTGACCGGATCCTGGCTGAGGCGCGGAGCCACTTCGAGCGCGGCGGGCGGCCGTCGATCGAGGAGCTGACGGCGGCCGCCGGCGTCTCGCGGGCGACCTTCTACCGGCACTTCCGGTCACGGGCGGAGCTGCTTCGCAAGATCGCTGTCGAGCCCGGGCCGGGCAGCCGCGAGCGCGTCCTCGAGGCGGCGGCCGAGCTGCTCGCTACGACAGGCCTGGCCGGCCTGGCGACAGATCGGCTCGCCGAGCGGGCCAAGGTCTCGCGGGCGACCCTCTATCGCCTCTTTCCCGGTCGGCCCGCCCTGGTCAGCGCGTTGATGCGCGCCTACTCGCCCATCGACCCGGTCGTCGACCTGATCGAACGCAAGGGCGACCGGCCGCCTGAGGAGGTGATGCCGGAGGTCGCTGTTCTCATCTTCCGGGTCTTCGAACGCAACCGCGGCTTCCTGCGCGCCCTGGCGCTGGAGGTGACTTCCCTGGAACCGGACACCCGGCAGGCGGTGCAAGACAACATCGGCCGGCTCCTCGCCGCGCTGGGCGGTTACATCCTGGCCCAGATGGCGGCCGGCAGGCTGCGACGACTGCATCCCGTGGTGGCGATCCAGGCTTTCGGCGGACCGCTGATCTTCCATGTGCTGCTGAACCCGGTTCTGCAGGATGTCTTCGGCGTCACGCTCGACTCCGAGGCTGCGGCCCGGCAGTTCGGACAGATCTGGGTCGCCGGGATGGCGCCCGAAGCGGGCCAGCAAGGTCTCTAGCCCGCTTCCGTCTCTAGCCTGAGGTGCGTCGCGCTCTCACGCTGCTGCTTGGGGCCTGCCTGGCTCTGCTCCTGAGCCTGCCTGCCGGGCAGGCTCGCCCGGCTCGCGCCGCACCGCCGGCGCTCCCCGTCGACCGCCTTCACTTCGGGCTCTCGAACTTCGACGCGACCTGGATGACCAGCAGCGGAGTTCCCTGGCGCTATCGCTTCCAGTACCTCGCCGGCGGCGTCAACACCGGCGGGGGTTGGACAACGTGGAACAGCCCGCCCGGAGCCTTCGCGACGCGCTACATGGACGCCAGCACAGCTCCTCCCGCGAACTACATCAGCGTCTTCACGTACTACATGCTCTTGCAGTCGAATCCGTCATCCGGCGCGACCGAGTCCGACCGCGACTTCAGCAACCTCAACAACGCGTCGACGATGCAGGCCTACTACGGCGACTTCAAGCTGCTCATGCAGACGATCGGCGCGTTCAAGGGCGGCAGTGTCGTGGTGCACGTCGAGCCCGACCTCTGGGGCTACCTTCAGCAGCGCGCACAGAGCCAGGGAGCTTCGACCGCCGACGCTCTGAGCGCCGCGGTCGCGAGCTCCGGGTTCAGCGAAGCGACCGGCTTCGCCGACACGACACAGGGATTCGCACGGCTGCTTGTCCACCTGCGCGACGCCTATGCGCCGAATGCGGTCCTGGCCGTGCACGCGTCGATGTGGTCGTCGGGCATCGACATCGCGAGCAACACCGATCCAAATCTCGACGCCAGGGCCGAGGCGGACAAGACGGCAACCTTTCTCAACTCGACAGCCGGCTGGGATCTCGTCTTCAACGACGTCGACGACCACAACGCGGCCTGGTGGGAGCTGGCCAGCTGCGCGACGCCGCCCTGCGTCAACCAGTGGTTCACGCACTGGTGGGATCCGCAGAACGTCCGCTTTCCGAACTTTGCGCGCTACCTGCTCTGGGTCTCTGAGCTGCACCTGCGAACTGGTCGCCAGCAGGTGGCCTGGCAGGTACCGATGGGCAACCAGTACTACCTCACGATGAACAACACCTGCGGGCACTACCAGGACAATGTCGCGCCCTACTTCATCGCGCACGCGGCCGACCTCTTCAGCGCTGGTTTGATCGCGGTCATGTTCGGTGCGGGAAACAGTTGCCAGACCACGAACGACGACTCCCTGAAAGACGGCGTGACGAACAACGGCGGGGCTCCGACGACCGACTCGCTCGGCGGCTGCGCGGCTTGCAACACGAACAGCTCGACGGTCGCCGACGATGACGGTGGCTACCTGCGCAACTTCGTCGGCGCCTACTACGCCTCCACGGTCAGCTATTCGCTGCACTACGTGTTCACCTGGTTCGACCTGCTCAGCGACCCGGCCTTCCAGGTCGACAACATTCATGTGGTCAATCCGAGTGCCGGTGCGACGGTCAACGTCCGGGTGGACATACCTGGCTGCGGATCTCAGTTCGGCGCGATTTCGCCGGCCCAAAAGGAGCTCATCTTCAGCTGCCCGCACGGTTTCGGCGGTCCGGTCGTCGTCAATTCCGACCTGCCGGTCATCGCCTCTCAGCGCGTCAGGTATGCGGCGTCCTTCAACGAGGTCTATGCGGTCCCGGTCACCGCGGCTGCCACGACGCTCTACTTTCAGTGGTACGACCTCCGGAGCGACCCGGCGTTCCTGGCCGACAACGTGCACGTGGTGGCGCCGACCGGCGCCAACGTGCGCGTCTCGATTCCCGGCTGCGGCGTGCAGGCGGCCAGCCTGGGTACTTTCCAGGAGCGCTACTTCTCGTGTGCAGGCGGGTTTGGCGGCCCGGTCGTGGTGAGCGCCGACCAACCGGTGATCGCGAGTCAGCGCGTTGAGTACGGACAGACTTTTAACGAGATCGTCGGGCTGCCTACAAGCTCTGCGGCAGCCGAGATCTACCTGAGCTGGTTCGACAGGGCCAGTGACCCTGGATTTGTCTCGGACAACATTCACGTGATCGCCCCAACCGGGGCAGCCGTGCAGGTCGCGATACCAGGCTGCGCGGTGCAGACGGCTTCGCTGGCGGCTGGGCAGGAGACCTACTTCACCTGTCCCGCCGGCTTCGGCGGTCCGGTGATGGTGACGGCTGACCAGGCGGTGCTCGCCTCCCAACGCGTCAAGTACTTCGGGTCATTCAACGAGGTGGCCGGTCAGCCGCTCGCGGCCGCCGCCACAACCTCCTATCTGACCTGGTATGACCGGCTGAGCGACCCCGGCTTCCGTGCCGACAACGTGCACGTGATCGCTCCGACGGCTGCCAACGTGCGAGTCTCGATTCCAGGCTGCGGAGTGCAGTCGGCAGCGATCGCTGCGCGACATGAGAGCTACTTCACGTGCGCGGGCGGATTCGGCGGGCCGGTGACCGTCACCGGGGACAGTCCACTCATCGTGTCTGCGCGTGTCATGTACCAGCAGTCCTTCAACGAGGTTTACGCAGGCACCTGACAGGGCCTTAACGCTTCCAGGCGAGCGCAGTGGCCGATCACAGCCCCTTGCCTGGGGGGCTTCGCCCCCCCGACAACGCCGGCGTCAAGACTCCGGCTCGTCTTCACTCGCCCGCCTCCGGCGGTCTTGACCCCGGCGGCGCGGCGCGCTCCGCACGCCGCTGCCCCCCTTCGGCCGCACTCGCGGCCGCCCCTGGCCTTCGGCCGGGGCCCCGACTCCTGTCTCAGATCAGAGGTTCGCGGTGTGGTGCTCCAGCAGCTCCGCGAACTTGCGTCGAGCCGCTTCCTTGCGGGTTGGAATGTGCTCGCGCGGCCAGATCCCCTCCGGCGCTGTATATCCGCCCAGGATGTGGCGCGCCACCGATTGCCGGTGTACCTCGTCGGGCCCGTCGTACAGGCGTGCCGCGCGAGCGTGCCGGTACATCTCTTCCAGCGGTAGGTCGGCCGAATAGCCCAGCGAGCCGTGCAGCTGGACCGCGCGGTCGATCACGTCATGCAGCACCTTGGCGCCGAAGAACTTGATGAGGGCGATCTCCTTGCGCGCCGCGCCGGGTCCCTGCTTGTCGATCATCCAGGCCGCCTGGAGCGTCATGAGGCGCGCCGCCTGCATCTCGGCCGCTGAGTCGGCGATCCAGTTCTGGACCGTCTGCTTCTCGGCCAGCTTGCCGCCGAAAGCCTGGCGCTGCAGGGACCGCTCGCAGAGCATGTCGAACGCGCGCCGGCTGACGCCCAGCCAGCGCATGCAGTGGTGGATCCGGCCGGGGCCGAGGCGGGCCTGTGCGATCTTGAAGCCCTCGCCAGGTCGGCCGATCAGGTTCTCCTGGGGCACGCGCGCGTTCTCGTAGAGGATCTCGGCGTGGCCGTAGCCGAAGCGTTCGTGCTCGCCGGCCATCGTGGGGATGTTGCGCAGCCGCTTCACTCCGGGCGTGTCGGTGGGGACCAGGATCATCGACGCCCGCTCGTAGGGGGCGGCGTCAGGGTCGGTCACCACCATCACGATCAGGAAGTCGGCGATCATGCCGTTGCTGCTGAACCACTTGTGCCCATTGATCACCCACTCGTCGCCATCCAGGACGGCGGTGGTCGACAGCTGGGTGGGGTCGGAGCCGGGGGTGTTGGGCTCGGTCATCGAGAAGCAGGACCGGACCTTGCCTTCCAGCAGCGGAGAGAGCCATTTCTCCTTCTGCGCGGCGGAGCCGAAATGCGCCAGCACCTCGGAGTTGCCGGAGTCGGGCGCCTGGTTCCCGAACACGATCGGCGCCCACTGGCTGGCGCCCTCGATCTCGTGCATGAGCCCAAGCCGGACCTGGCCGTAGCCCTGACCGCCAAGGTCCGGCGGCAGGTGCGTCGCCCACAGCTTCTGCCGCTTGACCTCCTCCTGCAGAGGCCGGATCAGTCGCAGGAACTGGCCGTCGTCGACCTCTGACGCGATCACCTCGAGGGGGTAGACCTCCGCCTTCACGAAGTCGCGCATCCAGGCGAGCTTCTTCTCGAACTCGGGGTCGGTTTCGAAATCCCAGGCCATGCGAGTCAAACTCCCTTGGTCGCCACGAGTGCGATCCCGTCATCAATCATGCCGCTAATCGTGCGTGCCATCGCGGCCGTCTCATACATCGGGTCCGGCCGCCGGCCTTTGCGGTGCAACATCAGGTTGTATCCGAGGATGGCGGCGTACTTGTAGAGGCTCAGCGCCAGGTACCAGCGCATCTCATCCGGGTCGGCGCCATAAAGCTCCACGAAGTCGTCGACCTCGAGGTCCACGCTGCCGCCTGGCGCGGTGCCGCCCTCGAACCGTCGCCGGGCCACCATGACGCAGAGGCAGCCGAGGTCGACCAGGGGCTGGCCGATCTCGGCGATCTCCCAGTCCAGGACAGCGGCCACCTCGGCGCCTTTGAAGAGCAGGTTGCCCATGTGGTAGTCACCATGCACGAGCGTCGGAGGCCGCTCCTCGGGGACTTCCGCCGCCAGCAGCCCGCCGAACTCGGGCGCGCGACCGGTCAGGTCGGGCGCCGCTCGTTCCATCAGCCAGGCCCAGCGCATCATCTCGCCGCGCAGCGGTACCGGCTCCTCGCCGCCGATGCCGCTCCCGTCGATGGGCAGAGCGTGCAGGCGTTTCAGCGTCGCCACGACAGCCGCGCCGAGGTCGCGCGGGGCTTGCTGGGTCACCACGACCTCGATCCGGTCGCCTGCGACCCGCTCCATGAGGACGAAAGGCCGCCCGTCGACGACCGGGTCGGCGGAGAGCGCCGGGATCGCCGGGGTCGGCAGCCCGGCCGCATGCAGCGCGCCCATGATCCGGCCCTGCCTGGCGACGTCGGCCGGGCCCGCCGGGCGGGCACCGGGCGGCGAGAGCCGGATCGCGTGAGGCTGCCCGTCGATGTCGACCCAGTAGGTGAAACCGGAGTGCCCTTCGGCGATCGGCTCCAGCTCGCCGACCACCAGGTGGGGGCGCTTCCAGGCCGCCCGAAGGTATTCCTCCAGGTCCCTTCTGATCGCCTCCACCAATCCTGAAGGGTAGCTCCGCTACTTACACGACCAGGCGCCTCCGCCTGAGCGCTGGTATTCCCAGGCGGCCGCCTTGGTGTTCGCCATCGGGTCGAAGGCCGACTGGCTCGCATACGGCGTTCCGGCCCAGGTGGAAGGCAGGAACTGGAACAGTCCAGACGCGCCGCTCGATTGGTTGTACGCCCTCGGGTTGTAGCTCGATTCGCATCTCGCCACGCGCTCGGCCCAGTCGACGGCGCCCGCGCCGAGCGGACTGAAGATGTCCTGGATCAGCTGCGGAATGGCGCCGGAGTTGACGGCGGTCAGCGCTGTCGGAGCCGCCGGACCTTGCGCCGCGGCCGCCGCCGGCTGGGCGGCGTCGAACTCAGCCTGCCAGGCCACCTGGAGGGCCATCCAGTCCGGGTTCTTGAGCTCCTCACCGGCGTACGGGTGGCGCCGGACGGGCTGGCTGCGCTCCGAGGCCGGCTGCCAGCTGGGCTCCACGCCGGCAGCTGTCGTGGCGGTCGCGGTGCTTGCGTGATGGAACGGGAGCGATGCCAGAACGGCGATTGCGGCGAGCACCATGAGTCGAACGATCTGGACCATGCGCCTGCTTTTCCTCCATCGGAAGGGCCCGAGCAAGGAGCGGCGCGTGGAAAATCAGCTCAGGCTGGATTGACCGAGAGAAGCTAACACATCCTGCTAGTCGGCTTGTCGCTAGAGCTGTCAGCGCCGGTGCGCGGCGAACACAGTTCGCCGGGGTTTGTCATGATTCGAGCCGCGATGGAGCTGGCGGGCAAGGTCGCGGTGATCACGGGTGGCGCGAGCGGCATCGGCAAGGCCTGCGCGCTGGCCCTGGCGCGACAGGGTGCCGACATCGTGGTGGCCGACCTGAACGAGGCGCGGACGGCCGCGACCGTCAGCGAGATCGGCAGCCTCGGCCGCCGCGCGATCGGCATCCGGACCGACGTCTCCAACGACTCCGACGTCGAACGCCTCGCCCGCGACTCGATCGCCGCGATGGGCCAGGTCGACCTGCTGATGAGCAACGCCGGCGTGGTTGCCGGCGGGCCGCTGGAGAGCGTGCCGATGGCCGACTGGCAATGGATCCTCGGCATCAACCTGCTCGGCCCGATCCGTGGCGTCCGGGCGTTCCTGCCTCATTTTCTGGAACGGGGCAGCGGTTACTTCGTCAACACCGCGTCGTTCGCCGGCCTGGTCGCCCATAACCCGCTGACGATTCCCTATGACACCTCCAAGTTCGGGGTCGTGGGCTTCTCCCAGGGCCTCGCCCTCTACTTGCGGCCAAAGGGCATCGGGGTGTCGGTGCTCTGTCCTGGCTACGTCAGCACCAACCTCGCCGAGACGGCGCGTCTGACCGGCGCCGCCGCGGGGATCGACGGACCCAGCGCGGTGCCGGACCGGGTGGTGGATGCCGCTGAAGTGGCGGAGAAGGTCGTCGAAGCGGTCCGGGCCGAGCGCTTCCTGATCTTGAGCCAGCCCGAGCATCTCGACATCATCGTGCGGCGCTGGCAGGACATCGACCGCCACATCGCCAAACAGATCGAGCACCAGCGCCCTCGCTAGATTCGGCTGGTCAATTCCCGTCTCGATACGCTTAAGAAATGGGATTTGATCAATATCACGAGCCGGCCGCCGAGCTGAGTCAAGAGACGAGGACCCGGGCCCGGCTCCTCGCTTCACTGACGGAGGAGGCGGAGGCGATCGGCTGGTACGAGCAGCGCCTTTCCCTGGAGAAAGACGCTGAGGCGCGGGCGATCATGCAAAACGCGCAGCACGAAGAGTTCAAGCATTTCGGGATGGACCTGGAGTTCCTGCTCCGGCGAATGCCGGTCTGGCGGGAGACGATGGAGCGGATCCTTTTCCAGCCCGGCGACATCGTGAAGCACGGCGAGGCCGCCGAAGTCGCGAATGATTAGACTGTGCGGCTTTCAGGATCATCCGACAGATCGTCTTTGGATGGCGCAGATGCAAGCCGGCGCCGAGCACCGCAGGGAGCGCATCTGAACATGCATGAAAATGGCTTGACGATTCATACATCGCGCCAGTTCGACATCAAATTGTGGCGAATTGCCCGTTCCAAGTTCACCATCCCGGACCCCGCGAGTTCTCCCGCGCGGCGTCAGGTCGCTGACGACGCTGGAACGAATCTGTCGCGTGACCTTGGGAGTGGTACAGACTAGGCGCTCCGACTAGCTTGGAGGCAGCCGGCGGACCAGGACCAGTCCGCCGAGCGCCAGCCCGCCATACACAACCACCGCCAGCACCACGGCCTGGATCGGCGGCTCGATCAGCGTGATCCTCGGGTAGAGGATCAGGAAGCCCGCGAAATCGATCAGGGCGTGCGCCAGGATCACCGGCCAGATCGCGTTCATGAGGAGCCGCACCGAAGCCAGGACCACTCCGACCAATCCCGCGACGGTGACCTGAAAGGCGACGGCGCCCGGCGCCGCCCCGGGTGCGAACAGGTTGGTGACGTGGGCCAGCCCGAAGAGTGCCGCGGAGGCGATCACGGCGGCGAGGCTGCCGCGGGTGACCAGCGCCCTCAGCACGAGGCCGCGGAAGTACGTCTCCTCCGTGAAGCCGACTCCGAGCGCCAGACCGGCGAGGAGCAGCGCGATCCAGAGTGGGGCGCGGGTACCGGCGTGGATCAGGTCGCCCAGGCCGATTCCGACGGGAAGCAGAAGCAGCGCCGCCGCCCACGGCCGGCGCCATTCGGCGGGCCTGGTGAATCCAACCTCCCGCCACCAACCGAGCGCGCTCACGATGGCGATCGCGCCGACCAGCTGGATCGTGCCGACGGCGGCCGTCAGCAGCAAGCGCGGCGCGGAGGGCAGTCCCGCGGCGACCACCCGGCCGGCGAGGACTAGGGTGACCAGGACCCCGGTAATGGCGATCGCGAAGGCCCCTGGACGGCGGCGGACGAGAGCTCGCACCTTGGGGTCCAAACTACGCGACGCTGTAAACTCCCGGGGGTCGATGACCTCCTTCAGCAGCTCTCCTGCCTACCTGCTCACGTCCGAATCGGTGACCGAAGGTCATCCGGACAAGGTCTGCGATCAGGTCTCCGACGCGATTCTCGATGCCCTCCTGGCGGCTGACCCGGACGCGCGCGTCGCCTGCGAAACCGCGATCACGAAGGGTTTCTGTGTCGTCATCGGCGAGGTCACGACGACCGCCGACATCGACATCCAGAGGGCGATCCGCGACACCATTCGAGCCATCGGCTACACGAGTGAGCAGCTCGGATTTGACGCTGACCACGCCAACATCTCCGTCTACTTGAAGGAGCAGTCACCCGACATCGCGGCGGGAGTCGACCACTCGCTGGAAGAGCGGACAGGCGACCTCGAGGATGATCCTTTCGAGCTCCAGGGCGCCGGTGATCAGGGCATGATGATCGGCTTTGCCTGCACCGAAACGCCGGAGCTGATGCCGCTCACGATCTCGCTCGCAAACGGGCTGACGCAGCGCTTGGCGCAGGCTCGCCACGAGGGTTCGCTGCCCTGGCTGCGACCCGACGGCAAGGCCCAGGTCACCGTCGAGTACGCCTACGGCAAACCGCGGCGAATCGAGGCGATCGTCGTCTCCACACACCACGCCGCGGGTGTCACGAATGAAGAGATCGAGCGCGGCGTGCGCGAGCTGGTGATCGACAAAGTGCTGCCGCCGGGGATGGTCGATTCCGCGACCAAGATCATGGTCAATCCGAGCGGCCGTTTCGAGCTGGGCGGCCCGTCGGCCGACGCCGGCCTCACCGGCCGCAAGATCATCGTCGACACGTACGGCGGCGTCGCTCGTCACGGCGGTGGAGCATTCAGCGGCAAGGATCCTTCCAAGGTCGACAGGTCGGCCGCCTACGCCGCACGTTACGTCGCCAAGAATCTGGTGGCGGCGGGCCTGGCCGAACGCTGCGAGGTGCAGCTTTCTTACGCGATCGGCCGCGCGCACCCGACCTCGATCGCGCTGGAGACGTTCGCCACCAACACGATCCCGGAGGCGGACATCCTGCGGCTGCTGCGGGCCCATTTCGACCTCCGCCCGGCGGCCATCATCCATAACCTCGACCTGCGGCGGCCCATCTACCGCCAGACGGCGGCTTACGGGCATTTCGGCCGCAACGACCTCGATCTGCCCTGGGAGCGGACGGACAAGGCCGAGGTACTCCGGCAAGCTGCCGCGGGTCTCGTCTCGGCCTCGCGCTGATTCCTTCCGGGTCGGGCGCTACAGCTCGCCTCGGACGTACTCGGCGACGCGCTCGCCGATCATCATCGTCGGCAGGTTGATGTTGCAACGCGGCACCGTCGGCATCACCGATGCGTCGGCAATGTAAAGATTGTCAACTCCGCGCAGCCGGCAGTGGTCGTCCACCACGGCCAGTGGATCGGACGCGCCCCCCATCTTGCAAGTCCCGCATGGGTGGTAGTCCGTGGCGTGGAAGTCGAGGATGTGCTGCTGCAGCGCCTCCGGGTCGCGCGCGATCTGGGCATCGCTGCAGCAGTTGCGGCGAGTTGTAGGCACCGGCGGCGAGGACGACGCGGCCAGCCGCGATCTCTTCCCCTGAGGCGAGGCGCACCCGGTCACGCGCCTGTCGCGAACAAGGAGCGTGTCGACCAGCGCAGCCCCCGCGGATCTCGAGGTTCGGCCGCTGGCGGGCCTCGGCCAGGTACGTGACCAGGACGCTTTGGCGGCGATCCTCGGCGTCGAGGTTGCGCGGAAGTCGACCGACACCAACTCCGCCGGGTTCGTTAAGATCGTCGAGACGCGGGTGGCCCGCTTCCAGGGAGGCTTCCAGCACGCTTGCTGGAAGGCGTCGAGGGGATGACGACGGACATGGATCGGACCGCTGGACCCGTGGTAGGCGCGGACGCCGTTAGTCCTCGTCGGTCTCCAGCTTGCGAAAGTACGGCAGGCACTCGTCCCAGGTCCAGGACGGCGCGCCGAGCGCGGCCCAGGCATCAAGCCGGCCCCGGGGCAGCGCCGAGCGGGCGCCCCGGTCCAGGTAGTCCCAGTCCAGCTCGCGGCGTCTGGCACGCTCCCCGGGTCGGGGAAGTCCGGTCCGGCCTCCAGCAGGTGGCGGCCGGACGGCGGCCCGAGCGACAGTTTTTGGGCTCCCGACCAGATCTTGGGCGGTCCACGCAAGAGTGGGGTATCGCTAGTTGTTTATCTCTACAGGTGGCAGCCGTTCTGGTCCGTCTCATCCTCGCCACCGGCCTGGCCGGGCTTGCCCTGTTTGCGTTGCCGGTCATCGCGCTTGCCGGTTCCTCCGAGCATCACGGTCAGGTGAACTCTCAGCACGAAGAGGGAAACGTGAACGGTTCCCAGCACCGGACGACGGGCAGCGAGAAGGGGGACGACCGCCGTAAGGCTAAGGAGCAGGATGGTGGCCAGAATCCGGGCTCGCGCGACTTCAGGATCGCGTCCCAGACTGGTGAGCACCAAAACCCGCCTCCCAGGCTGCCGCTGACCGGTCCGGGTCCGACACCGACCCCGGCGCCGACCCCGAGTCCGGTTGCGCAACCTCCACAGCGCGCAACGACCTCAGCGCCGCCGGCGGCCAGAACAGCGGCACCAACGGTCACAGGAAGCGTCCCGAGAGCGGCGCCTGCCTTCCCGAGCACGCTCGTGGTGATCGGCGGCGTCCCTGCCGCCTCGGCGACTCAACCCCAGGCGGGGCTGGCGGGCGGAGAACTGGCGATCGCGCCTGCGCAGCCGCGCCTCGATGACCCGCCTCTCCGCCTCCGGGCGGGGATCAACCTGCCGCCACTTCCGATCGCTTTGCCGAACCTCCCGGCCAACCTCGCGGTCACGCTCGCGGCTTTACCGCTCTTACTCGTGATCTGGTTGTTACTGCTGGTGAGAACGCTGGCGGCGGTCGGGAGGCGCCGCCAGGCTCTCGCGATCCAACCCCTGGCCGCCGAGCTGGGCATCGAGCCGGCCCGGCTCGCAGCGTTGGGCGGGACCGAGCTGGAGCTGCTGCGTGACAAGGTCGCCTTCGACGAATTGACGGGCGTCATGCGGCGAGCAGCCGGGCTCGCGACACTCGAGCGGGAGGTGGCGCGGGCCCGCCGCCTTGGCGCGGTCCTGACCGTCGCCTTCGTCGACGTCGACGGTCTGAAAAGCATCAACGACTCCCAAGGGCACGCCGCCGGCGACGCCCTCTTGAAGGCAGCGGCCTCGTCCTTGGGCCAGCGGCTGCGCGCTGAAGACGTCGTCTTCCGCTATGGCGGCGATGAGTTCGTCTGCGTCCTGCCCGGCGCTTCGCCGGCGGACGCGCGGCGGATCCTCGAGGACGCTCGCCGGGCGGGCGCCAGCACGGGCCTTACCTTCAGCTTCGGCCTGGCCGCTCTGAAGGGTCCGGCCGAGCGAGGTCCGGCGCTGCTCGCCAGGGCTGACGCCGAGCTGGTTCGAAACCGCAACGCTCGCGGACACCGACGCACCTCAAACCGTTAAACAGCGGTCCAGGCGCGCCGTCCGGCGGTTTCCGCTTAACTGCCTGAGTGGGGCGTGGTCTGATCGTCATCCACGTCGACGGGTTGAGCCACGCCAACCTCCAGCGCGCGGTGGCCGCGGGGCAGATGCCGTTTGTGGGCCGGCTGCTCGCGGACGCCGGCTACGAAGCTCTGCCTTACCGCTGCGGAGTCCCGTCTACCACGCCTTTCGCGCAGGCGGGGATTCTCTACGGCGACAACGACGAGATCCCTTCGTACCGCTGGTGGGATAAGGAGCGCGACCTGCTGGTCGCCTTCGGCAGCGGCGCGACGTTTCACAAGGTGGCCGGCAAGTATTTCCAGGGGCGTGAGCCCTTGACCAGAGGCGGCTGCTGCATCGCCGCTCTCTACGCCGCAGGGGATCAGGACCGCTTCGGCCCCGCCTACGAGGAGCGTCACACCGACGCCAATCGCAAGGTCATCCTGCCCTTCCTCACCGACCCGGTGACGCTCTATTACTGGATCCGCCACGGCGGCCGGTCGGTGGCGATGATCACCGGCGCCTACGTCAAAGCTCGCCTGCGCGGCAGGCGTGCGGCCGGCAACTACGTGATCGCCGACCTCTACCACGAGGTGGTCGTACACCACCTGACCCGGTTCGCCCTGCTGCAAGCGATCGGAGAGGGCTTGCCCGTGATCTACGCCTGCTATTACACGTTCGACGAGGCGGCCCACGCCTTCGGCCCCGAGCACCCGGAGAGCCTGCGCATCCTGCGTCATGTCGACCACACGATCCGGCTCGCGGTACGTCGAGCGCGGGACCGCTACGAGGTCGTCGTCCTCTCCGACCACGGCCAGGTCGAGACCGAGCCGTTCCTCCGAAAGGATGGCCGCCGCCTGGGTGAGATCCTTGCTGGCTGGCTTCCCGGCCAGCAGGTGCAGGAGTTCAAGGGCGGCCGCTTCGGCCCGGAGAACCCGTCGGCCGGGCGGGTCGTGATCACTTACTCGGGCGGGCTTGGGCACGTCTACTTCCGGGACCTGCCTGGACGGCTCCAGGCGCCAGATATCGACAGCCGTTACCCCGGGCTCGTCGAGCGTCTGGCCGCCCTCGAGCGCATCGGCTTTGTGCTCTTGCGAGATGGCGATCAGGACGTCTACGTGACAGGCGAAGGCCGCCTCGCCGATCCCCGCCAGCTTCTCGCCGCGCTTGACGATCCCGAGGTGATCGGCGCTCAGCTGCACCGCCTCAACTCCTTTCAGCGCTCCGGCGACCTGGTTGTTTTCGGCCGCTACCGCGATGGCCGCCAGGTCAACTTCGAGAACCAGGTCGGAGGCCACGGCTCGGCCGGCGGCGAGCAGCTCCATCCCTTCCTTCTGGCCCGCCGCGAGTGTGGGTTGGATACGAGCGCGGTCGCGAGCGCCGAAGAGCTCCACCCGCTCCTTACCGGTCTCCGCGACCGGCTCGCGGCGGCGAGTTAGCCGAGCTCCCGGTACCGGCGCCGGTGAAACACGAGCGGCAGCCGGTCTTCTTCGACCGCACCATCCAGGACCTCGCCCACGAAGACCCAGTGATCGCCGGCTTCGGTTGAGTGCCAGGTCCGGCAGACGATGTAGCCCGCGGCATCCTCGTGCAGGATCGGACCGCCCTCCGGCTGACTGGGCGAGACCCAAGCGATGCTCTCGAACTTGTCCTCGGCCTTGGTCGACATGAGCCGCGCCACGTGAGGGCTGCCGCTGCCCAGGAAGTTGACGGTGAAGCCACCGCTGGCCTGAATCGCCGGCAGCGTCTTGGAGGCCCTGTCAACGCAGACGAGCACGAGCGGAGGGTCGAGCGAGACGCCGCAAAACGCGATCAGAGTGAGGCCGCGCGGCCCGCCGTATTCGTCGAACGCGGTGACCACGCAGACGCCGGCCGGATAGCTGGCAAGCAGCCGCCGGTAGAGGTTGGCGCGCGGGCTGCGCTCCAACGCCGCCAGCTCGGAGTCGATGTCCGCCTCGATCCGAATGTGGTCCTCTGGTGTCTCGGCCACCGCAAAATAGTCCTCCATGAAGCGGGCCCTGGTCATCGTCGACGTGCAGAACGACTTCTGCGAAGGCGGCAGCCTCGCGGTGGAGG